>Ga0193965_1000119_pt1 | contig 27589 bp, 28 predicted proteins | sample FB_8_MG_FD_140330 | JGI IMG/M metagenome (GOLD analysis project Ga0193965, IMG submission 140330) | Microbial mat bacterial communities from the Broadkill River, Lewes, Delaware, United States - FB_8_MG | ecosystem: Environmental > Aquatic > Freshwater > River > Microbial mats | place: USA... | reverse complement strand
GATGCGAAGTACACACAAAGAGCGATAAAAAATTTAGATGCTCTTTTAAAAACTATGTATATAGATACAAAACTTTACCATACTACACTTATCCATAAAACACCTAAAATTGAAGCTTTTTTAGAAGATTATGCATTTTTAAGCGCTGCCCTTATCAACGCTTTTAAATTTACACAAGATGAGTTCTATCTCATCCAGGCGCAAAGATTTGTAAATAAAGCGCTTGAAGAGTTTTATGATAATGGGGAATGGAGTTTTAGCAACGGAGAGTTTTCTACAAAAGCTGAGACATCTGACAACACCTACACAAGTTCAATAAGCGTAATGGTAGATGTTCTTCTCTCTTTAGGCTCACTCTTAGAAGATGAAAAATATAGCCACTTTGCTTTTAAAACTTTAGAGTACAACTCTTATGACTTGGGGAGACGCCCTATTTTCTCCCCTTCTATGCTGACTCAAATGTTTAGACATCTCAAAGGAGACCGTGTTATTAAATCAGATATTTCAAACTTAACAAATAACACATTAGCTCTTTCTCAACTTAGATACCCGTTCATACAATTGAAACATTCTGAAGATGATGGTTTTATGATTTGTGGCGATAAAAGTTGTTTCGCAAATACGAACGATGTAAATAAAATAAATGAGTTAATTGAAAACTCTTTTTAATATTTGTTTATTTATAATAGTTTGAGATACAAAAAAGGGAAGGTTTTATGGGTTCAAAAAGAGCGATGATAGACAATGAGTTAAGTGAAGATGCCGAGCTAGTTGATATAGTTCATGAAGATAGAAGAAAAAACAAAAAAGAGTACAAAAAAGAGAAAGAGCAAAGAGATAAAGATCCAAAAAAAAGAAGAGTAGCAGTTTGGATTAAAGATGAAGTGCTTGAGTATGAAGATGAGCTCAAAAAACTCCAAATAGAACTCCTTAAAATGCAAAACCACATCAAAGATACTGGTCAAAAAGTGCTAATGATTTTTGAAGGTCGTGATGCTGCTGGAAAGGGTGGGACTATTAAAAGGATTACAGAACACTTAAACCCTCGTGGTGCGAGAGTAGTAGCGCTTGATAAACCAAGTGACACTGAAAAAACACAATGGTATTTTCAAAGATATGTCCACCACCTCCCTTCGGCTGGAGAGATAGTCCTTTTTGATAGAAGTTACTATAATCGTGGCGGAGTTGAACCTGTTATGGAATTTTGTACACATGAGGAACATAAAGAGTTTTTACACGAAGTGCCTGAGTTTGAGAAGATGCTTATAAATTCAGATATCAAAATCTTTAAGTTCTACTTCTCGGTTTCAAAAGAGGAACAGGAAAAAAGGTTCAACAAACGTCGAACTGACCCACTGAAACAGTATAAACTATCACCCGTAGATGAAAAATCTCAACAACTTTGGGATAAGTACACAATCGCAAAATACTCTATGCTTTTAGCATCTCATACTGAACATGCACCTTGGACTGTAATCAAATCAGATAATAAGAAAAAAGCTCGTATAAACTGCATAAAACATATTTTAAATAATATAGATTATCCAAATAAAATCAAAGCTAAAAAACTTATAGCAGATGACCAGATTAAAATATCGGCAGATGAAGAGCTAAGAATTATGGAGACTGAGATGTCTTTGAAGAAAATATAATCGAATATGCTTTATCAGTCACATATTAAAAAAGTTTAGTTATAATTTTCTCTTTTAATTAAGAGGATTTTGTATGCTAAAAGACTTAGGCAAATATATATTTATGGTAGAGCTTGGATACAAATATATCCATATCTTCAAAAAAACTTTTTTCCATCCATTTATAACTCTCAAAGAAGGATACAAGCAACTCTCGGTTGATAGACAGGGGTATTCAAATACAGTTTTAAATTTTTTAAATATTGAAGTTGAAGTGATAGGTGAACTTCCAAAAAAAGATAAAATTCTCTATGCCATAAACCATCGTTCTCTTTTGGATATTCTTGTAATGGAAAACATATTCTCAAAAAATAATAAGAGTGGAGTATGGATAGCAAAGCAGGAACTCTTTGACGCCATCTATGGAAAATTTTTTCAATATAGCGGTTGTATGAGTGTTGACTTAAATAATGGTAAGGGGATGTTAAAGTTTTTTAAAAGTATGAAAAAAACACTTGCCAAAGTTGATGATTTAAATGTTTATATCTTTCCTGAAGGTGAAAGAAATAAGAAAAAATGTGTTCAAAAATTTCAAAGTGGTGCTGAAAAAATTGCAAAAGCAAATAATCTTGCAATAGTTCCTGTTTATATAGATGACACACTAGAGACCGTTTTTGAGGATGCACCTTATAAAGAGAAAAAGATAGTAAAAGTATATATAGGTGAAATCATTACAGAAAATGATTTAGAGTTTAACTATAAGGTACTTCTCAATACTGCAGGAAAGGCAAACTGTGAAGAATAAGATGACACTTGGTGTAAACATAGACCACGTAGCAGTTTTACGTGAAGCAAGACAGGTAAATGATCCAGATATTTTACAAGCACTTTACACTGCCTGTGAAGCTGGAGCCGATCAGATAACTATTCACCTTCGTGAAGATAGACGCCATATACAAGATATGGATGTTAAAAACATTATGGCTCTTTCAAAACTACCTGTAAACTTAGAGTGTGCAATAGATAAAGAGATACTTAACATTGTGTGTGGTTTTAAACCCCATCGTGCAACACTAGTTCCTGAAAAACGTGAAGAGGTAACAACTGAGGGTGGACTTGATGTTTTTAGATACTCAGATGAGATATCATATGCTGTAGAGCAACTCCACGATAGCATCATCCCCGTTTCACTTTTCGTAGATCCAACTATTGAAGCGATGGATAAGTCTAAAGAGTTAGGCGCTGAGATGGTTGAACTTCATACTGGACTTTTTGCAAATCTTTTTGCAATGCTTCACTCTAATCTGCCACATTCTAATCACTCTATTAAAGAGCTAGAGCTTCCACGTTATGAACTCTCAAATAGACTGGAAAAATCACTTGAAGATATAAAGAGTGCTGCAGTTCATGCTAAAAAGTTAGGTCTTGAAGTAGCAGCTGGACATGGTCTTAATTATCATAATGTACACGAAATGATGAAAATTGAGGAGATAGTTGAGCTTAATATTGGTCAAAGTATTATTGCTCGCAGTGTGTTCACAGGTCTTAAAGACGCCATAAAAGAGATGAAAAGGCTCACAACTAGAGATGTCTAAACCTAATATAGCAATAAGCGTAGGTGACCTTAATGGCGTCGGGATTGAGATAGCTTTAAAATCTCACGAAGAGGTAAAACAACTTTGTAATCCTTTGTACTGTATAAACGAAGAGTTGTTACTACAAGCCTCTAAACTCTTAAATATAACTATACCTAAAGATTTCACACTTCATCAAGTGGATGGTTCATTCACTATTACCCCCGGTCTTGTAGATAAAAAAAGTGGACTTTATGCATATGATTCATTCATGGACGCCATTACACTATGTGAGACAAAAGAGTGTGACGCCATTGTAACTATGCCAATCCATAAAGAAGCGTGGATGATGGCAGGATTAGAATATAAAGGTCACACTGACCTACTCCGTAAACATTTCAATAAAGAAGCGATTATGATGCTTGGATGCCCTGAGATGTTTGTAGCACTTTTTACAGAGCATATACCACTTAAAGAGGTAGCCCCTTCTATTAAGTACAAAATACTCAAACAGTTCTTTTTAGATCTGCACAACTCAATCAAAGAAGACAAAATAGCTGTTCTTGGGCTTAATCCTCATGCTGGAGATAATGGCGTCTTAGGTCATGAAGAGCTTATAATTACAAAAGCGATAAAAAGTGCAAACAAAAAAATTGGCTTTGAGCAGTTTGTTGGTCCAATAGTTCCCGATATTGCCTTCACTCCCCACTTTAGACGTAACTATAATTATTATGTTGCGATGTATCACGATCAAGGTTTAGCACCACTTAAGGCCCTGCACTTTGATGAGAGTGTCAACATCTCTTTAAATCTTCCAATTGTGAGAACCTCTGTAGATCACGGAACTGCTTTTGATATAGCCTATAAAGGTGAAGCAAAAACTCTCTCATATATGAATGCAATAAAAAGTGCTTTACAGCTCATTGCTCAATGAAAATAAAAACTACTAAAAGATAATTATTTTCCTTTAAGATAATTTTGTTACAATTTTGTACAAATTAAGATATAATATTTTTATTAATATTATAAAGGAAAACTATGAGAAAGATTATTACATTAGCTCTTGCTACTTCGTCAATTTTGTTTGCTTCATCTTTAAAAGAAGATGCTGCTAACGCTGGTCTTGTTGCGATTCCAGAATCAAAACTTGAACTTTTAAAATTAGTAGACTCTGCAAAGAATCCTATTACTGATGCAAAAGTAGAACTAGGTAAAAAACTATACTTTGATCCAAGACTTTCTAAGAGTGGAATTATTAGTTGTAACACTTGTCACAACTTAGGTGAAGGTGGAGATGACGGTGTTGAAGCTTCTATAGGTCACAAATGGACTGCGAACCCACACCACGTAAATGCACCAACTGTTTACAATGCAGTATTTTTTGATGCTCAGTTTTGGGATGGTCGTGCAAAAGACTTAGAGGAACAAGCACAAGGTCCTATGCAAGCGGCTCCTGAGATGGCATCTACAACTGATTTTGTTGAAAAAGTTGTAAACTCTATGCCAGAATATGTAAATGATTTTAAAGATGCTTATGGTAAAGATGTAAAAATCACTTTTGAGAAAGTGACTGATACTATTGGTCTTTTTGAGAGAACACTTGTGACGCCATCTGCATTTGATGATTATTTAAATGGTGATGAAAATGCAATGACTCCTGCACAAAAAGATGGTTTAAAAACTTTCATCCAAGTTGGTTGTGCTACTTGTCATACAGGTGTTGCTTTAGGTGGAAATATGAATGCATTCAACGTTGTTGCAACATACAAGCACCAAAATGTAGGTGACTTTAAAGGTGATGCAAACGGTATGGTTAAAGTTCCAACTTTAAGAAATGTAACAAAAACTGCACCATATTTTCATAATGGTAAAATCTGGTCTTTAAAAGAGGCTATAGTTGAGATGGGTAGAATCCAACTTGGTGTTAAAATCTCAGACAAAGAAGCAGCTTCAATCGAAGAGTTTATGAAAGCTCTTGATGGTAGAATGCCAGAGATAACTATTCCAATGCTTCCAAGTTCAACTGCTACAACTCCTAAACCAGATATGAACTAACCCTACAGCAACTTCAAGTTGCTGTACACTTTCTAAGAAACTCTAAACATTAAAGAATGTATAATTTGTGAACACCAAATATAAGGTAAACAAATGAAAGCATCTCTTTTTACACTTTCTCTTCTTCTAATAACAAGTATAATGGCTGAAGATGTAGTTTTAGATACTACAACCTCACTCCTATGGCAAGATGCTATAGATAACAAGGGGCTTAGTATGACTTATTTTGAAGCACAAGATTACTGCTCAAAACTTGAAGTGAAACAATATAAAGATTTTCGCTTACCAAGCCTTAGAGAGCTTCAAAGTATAGTCGACTACACAAAATACAAACCTGCTGCTTTAAGTGGTTTTAAATATGTTGACAATGAAACATACTGGACAACTACCCCTTTTGCAGATGATGGTTCAGAAGTTTGGACAATCAACTTTAAAAAAGGTGAAATTGCTGTTAAGGGTAAACACTACTCTAGAAATGTTCGATGTGTCACAAAAGTACAGTAATATTTCTTTGTTTAGTGGTATTTAGTATGCTTAGTGGACAAACAAGACCAAGTGCTGTAGCTGGTTCATTTTACTCAAATGATAAAAATGAACTCAAAGCTGATCTGCAAAGCTATTTGCAAGGTGCAAAAAAATCTACTCCAAAAACTATTGACGCCATTATAGTGCCTCATGCTGGCTATGTTTTTTCAGCCCATACTGCAGCGGCTTCTTATAGCACACTGAATAAAAAATATAAAAATATTTTTCTCATAGGCTCTAGTCATCATACCCATTTTGAGGGAGCTTCTATATTTGATGGTAAGAGTTATTCTACACCACTTGGTGAGGTGAAAATCAATAAAGAGCTAGTAAAGAGTTTGATGCAAAACAAGCTCTTTACATATTATAAAGAGGCGCATACAAAAGAGCATACACTTGAGGTACAACTTCCATTTTTACAAAATATTTATAATGATAATTTACAAATAGTTCCTATAATTCTAGGGACTTATGAGCTTGAGAGTATTCAACAAATAGCAAAGATTTTAAAACCCTATTTTGATAAAGATGAAAATCTTTTTATAATAAGTACAGATCTCTCACACTATCCAACTTATGAAGATGCAAATAAAATAGACAAACTAACTCTTGACGCCATTGTGAAAAACAATCCGCTAGAGTTTATTGATGCCATTGTAAAAAATGAAAACTCTAACACAAAAGAGCTTTTTACTTCAGCCTGTGGATGGAGCTCTTTACTTACCCTTTTATATATGACACAGGACAACTCCTATAAGTATGAACTGCTAGAGTATCAAAACTCTGGCGATACACAATATGGAGATAAAAACAGAGTTGTAGGGTATGGAGCTTTACGAGTTTATAAAGATGCGGGAGAGTTCTCTTTAGATGAGCATGAAAAAAAAGAGCTCTTAGAGCTTGCGAAACTCTCTTTATACGAGATTACTTTACATCATAAAAAACTTCAAATAGATGAAACAAAAATATCACCTAAACTTAAAAAACACCTTGGTGCCTTTGTAACGCTTAACAAAAATGGTAATCTTCGTGGTTGTATAGGACGTTTTGAGCCTAATGAGCCTTTGTATAAGGTGATTATAGATATGGCTATAGCTTCAGCAATCCACGACACCAGATTTAAACAAGTAAGTAAGGATGAATTAGAAAATATTGATATAGAGATATCTGTTCTTACACCAAGAAAACAGATATATTCTCTTGATGAAATTAGCTTAGGCAAAAATGGTATTTATATAGAATCAGGTTTAAAGAGTGGAACCTACCTACCCCACGTTGCAACTCAAATGAATTGGAGCAAACAAGAGTTTGTAGATTCTTGCGCTTACGATAAAGCTCACTTAACAAAAGAAGAGTATAAAAGAGCTAAGTTCTATACTTATGATGCCATAGTTTTTGATAAAAAGAAGATACAATAGTTCATGATAAAAAGGCTTTTAAAACTAAAATATATACTTCTGTTTTTTCTTCTTGCACAACTTGTCATTATGGTAGTTGTAACTATTAATGAGATTCATGATAGAGATTACTTTTTAGAAAACAAAACAAAGTTAGCTCAAAGTGAGTACGATACGATATACTGGAAAATACAAGAGCAATCGGCAATGATTTTCCAAGAAACTATCAATAAGAAGGAAATTATAGATATTTTCAAAGATGCATACACTGCAGATAAAAAGCAGCAAGCTATAATTAGAGAAAAACTATACCAAAAACTTTTCCCAAGCTATAATCGCTTAAAAAAGCTTATTCATCTAAAGCAACTACATTTTCACCTTCCGAATAATCATAGCTTTTTACGCGTACATAAACCAGACAAGTTTGGAGATGATCTTACTAATGTAAGAGACACAGTAGCTTATGTAAATAAATACAAAAAACCTATAGATGGTTTTGAAGAGGGACGAATATATAATGGATTTCGTTTTGTATACCCTTTAAGTGATGAAAAAAACAATCATCTAGGAAGTGTTGAGATATCATTTGCTTCAAGCTCATTTCAAAACACACTTAGTAACAATACTAGGGTATCTCAATTTATATTTTCAAAAAAGATTATAGAGAAAAAAGTTTGGCACAATGAAATAACATTAAACTATCTTCCAAGTAAGATCAGTCCCCATTTTTTTATTGAAAACAACTGGGACAACAATAGTCAGTCCACAGAAATTAAAAAAAAGATTCACAAATATCTCACTCCAAAAATAACGAAAGTTTTTGAAGAAAAACTTATATCTAAAAAAGCATATTCCATCTCTTTAGAGACCCCTGAGCAAACCTATATTCTCTCTTTTTTACCTATAAAAAATCCTATAAAAAAGAATGTAGCTGCTTATATTATTGTAATTGTTGAGAGTTCTTATTTACAACATTTGCATTTTGAAAACAAACTTCTTAAACTTGTATCTTTTGCACTTTTAATAACTCTGTTTATATTGATTTATAGACGCCATAAACATGAAGATGAATACAAACAACAACTGATGCTTCTAACACAACAGTCTAAAATGGCACAAATGGGAAGTATGTTGAGCAATATTGCACACCAATGGAAACAACCCTTAGCTAGAATAAACTCAATATTAATACAAATACCGCTTCAATTATCCCTAAAAAAAGATGAAGAGATAATTTTAACTAAACATTTAGATGATATAGAAAATTTAACTCAATATATGGGAAATACGATTGAAAGTTTTCGTCATTATTTTCATCCAAAAAAGAAAAAAAGCTATTTTTATCTCAAACCTGTTATTGAAAAAGCACTTGATATACTAGATGTTTCTAATAGTGCAAAAGATATAGATGTGTCTATAAACATTAGTCAAGATATCCGAGTTTACAATTATGAAGATGAGATAATTCAAGTAATCATAACATTGTTTGTTAATGCTGTTGAAGCGTTTGAAAATCAACAAATCGAAAAGAAATTTATAAATATAACTGTGGAGGATAAAATCTCAAAGCTAAACATCAGTATCACAGACAATGCAGGTGGTATAGAAGATGAAATCATTTCACAAATATTTAATCCTTATTTCTCAACGAAAGATAATTCTAAAAATGATGGTATAGGTCTATATATGGCAAAAACAATTGTAGAGTATAGGATGAAAGGAAAACTTACTTATGAAAATGATAAAACCTACTCGAGGTTTACTATATCTATTGAAGGCTTAAAGTGACAGAACAAAAAGGACTCAAACTTCTCTATGCGGAAGATGACACAATGATCAGAGATGGCTATCTTACCTACTTTAAAACGCTCTTTGAAAATGTTTATGAAGCATCAGATGGTTTAGAAGCATATGAGCTTTACAAGCAACACAATCCTGATATACTAATTCTTGATATTAATATGCCAAAACTTGACGGCTTGAGTGTCACTGAAAAAATACGCCAAGAAAATTCAGATACTCCTATAATTATTCTAAGTGCCTATAAAGATGAAGAGAAGCTATTACGTGCTATTCCTCTTGGTCTTGTTCGTTACCTCATTAAACCTGTAAAAAAAAGTGATCTTGATAGTGTCCTCTTTTCTGTTTTAGATGAACTTCAAACTACTAAAAATAACCACTTAACTAAAAATGCTGTTACATGGAATAGAGATCTAGAGACATTGAGTATCTCCAATAAAAAGATACACTTGACCAGAAATGAGATAATTTTTATGAATCTACTCTCATCAGGAGCACAAATAAGTTACTCTCTGGATGATATACTTAGTGAATTTTGGCAACTACTGCCACATAAAGAGATGACACACAATTCAATCAGAAACATTATTAAAAGATTAAAGGCAAAACTGCCTGAGAACTGTATAGAAAATCATTATGGAATAGGTTACAAACTCTGTATAATATTTTAAAATAATAGAATTGACCAATTTTTGACTAATTTATCACTTATAATACTTTTATAAAAATAAAAAGGAAGTGATTATGACAAAAAGAATGGATTCTGTAAACTCTTCTGTTATTGCCCAGCAATACAAAAATGCTGTAGATATTACAAACATAGTAACTAAAACAGATCCAAAAGGTCGTATCACTTATGCCAATGAAAAATTTTTGAGTATCTCTGGCTACTCGTACCAAGAACTTATTGGTAAATCTCATAACATTGTAAATCATCCAGATATGGATAAAAAAGTATTTCAAAACCTTTGGCAGACTATAAAAAATAAAAATATTTGGAAAGGTACATTAAAAAATCGTGCTAAAGATGGTTCTACATACATCGTAACAGCTACAATAATTCCTATACTTGATAGATCCAATAAGATAGTTGAGTATATAGCTATTCGACAAGATATATCTGACCTTTTAAAACAACGTGACATCATAAAAAACCAAACAACAGACTACTTAACAAAACTGCCAAATCGTGAAAAACTTCTAACAAGATTAGAATCAGTAAAAAATCCAAACATTGGTATAATTAAAATCAGTAATTTTAAAGAGATAAATGAGCTATTTGGATTTGAAATCTCAGATCAGGTACTTATCGATATTTCAAAAAAGATTTCATATTTTCTAAAAGACTCAAAAGCCACTGTGTATAAACTTCCATCAGATGAATTTGCAATTCTTTTAGATGAAAAAATAAATATTACACTGTTTAAAGAGCTTATCTTTTTATTAGTTGAGCTAATTAAAATTTCAGAAATCAAAATTTACGACTATCTAGTAAATGTGAGTTTAATTTGTGGAATTACTAATTCAAAAATCAATCCTTTGTCATATGCAAATATGGCCTTACAGACTGCAGAACAAGAGAAAAAGAGATATGTTGCTTTTGATGATACTCTCGATATTAAAGATACACTTAATAAAAATCTTACTTGGCACTATAAAATCAAACAAGCTATAGAAAGAAACAAAATTATTCCTTATTTTCAAGCTATACAAAACACCTCTACTAAAAAAATTCAAAAGTATGAAGCCCTTGTTCGTCTTATTGATGAAGATGATATAGTAGTTTCACCTAATGAGTTTTTAAATATTGCAAAAAAATACTCCCAATATGAAACTATCACTAAAATTATGATTAAAAACACCTTTGAATATTTTAAGAATCAGCCATACGAGTTTTCTATAAATATCTCAATAGAAGATATTCTAAATGATTCTACAGTACTCTTTATTACACAACAGATTCAATCTTTTGAAAATCCACATAGAATTATATTTGAGATTACAGAATCTGAAGGGATTGAAAATTATGAAGAGGTCAACACTTTCATAAGTAATGTAAGACAATATGGATGTAAAATAGCCATAGATGATTTTGGAACTGGATATTCAAATTTTGAACATCTGCTTAAACTCAATATAGACTATTTAAAGATTGATGGTTCTCTTGTAAAGAATATCGACAGTGATAATAACGCGAAACTAGTAGTTGAAACTATTATACTTTTTGCAAAAAAACTAGGTATTGAAACTATTACTGAATATGTTCATAATGAAAAAGTTAAGAAAGTTGTAGAAGCCTTAGGTACAAACTATATTCAAGGTTATTATATTGGTAAACCAGACATGGAGGTATAGATGCAACTTTCTACTAAAACGATCAAAATCATAAAACAATCAGCTCATTTAGTTACTGCAAATGCGGAAGAGATTACTTCGCAGGTATATGTAACTTTATTTACGAAATATCCAGATATAAAAAAACTTTTTGTAAATGCTCCTAATGATCAATTCTCTATACTGGCCGAAGCGATATCAGCTTATGCTGTAAATATAGACAAATTATATAAACTTGAGCCTGCATTGGATATAATAGCTCGTACTCATGTAAAAGAAAACATTAAACCTCTACATTACCCTACAGTAGGTATGGTTTTTATACAGGCATTAGAGGATGTGCTTAAAGAAAATGCTACAATAGAGTTTTTAGATGCATGGAGAGAGGCATATAAATACCTTTCATATGTTCTAATAAATATGGAAGATAAGCTATCTAGTAGAGAATTAATTTAAAAGGAAAAAATATGAGCTGGTTTGGTAAATGTGATGAGTGTGTCGTACTTAATGAAGAGATCGAAGTTTTAAAAAATGAAAAACTAGAGCTAGAAAATAGAATTAGTGAACTTGAATATGAGCTGAATAATAAATCAGAAGTTGTTACGCAGGATAATTCTGAAATATTAATGAAAATGCAAAATAAATATCTTAAGTCAAATATTATGGATATTCAAGGGAATATGGCTGACTCTGTGAATGCCTCTAAGAATAGTCTTATTCATACTACAACACTTGTGGAGAGTATATCAAGGGTTTCAGAGAAAGCTTCAAGTGTAGTTTCTACACTTGAAGGACTCAATGAGCTTTCAGAGAATTCAATGCATACTGTTTCAGGTTTAGCTGAGAGAACAAATGATATTACAAGTATTTTAGCACTTATCAAAGATATCTCTGACCAAACAAATCTTCTAGCACTCAATGCTGCAATTGAAGCGGCACGTGCTGGTGAACATGGTCGTGGATTTGCTGTTGTTGCAGATGAAGTAAGAAAACTCGCAGATAGAACAGACAAAGCAGTAAGCGAGATTAATATCTCTTTACAATCTATGAAACAAGATGTTGATGGGATGAGCGAGCAATTCTCTGAAATTCAAAATGGTATCAGCGATTCAAATAGCCAAATCATGGCCCTTAATGAGTGTTTAGAAAGTGACTCTGCTGAAATAAAAGAAGCATTTAGTACTATCAACTTTACTACAGACCGTGTTTTCATGTCTTTAGCAAAACTTGATCATATTTTATGGAAAGTCAACACTTACTACTCTGCAGTAACAAAAGAGGAGCAGTTTAAATTTGTAGATCATCATAACTGTAGACTTGGAAAATGGTACTATGAGGGTGACGGAAAAGAGAATTTTGCAAATACAAAACATTACCCTAAACTTGAAAATCCTCATGCAACAGTCCATAATGGTACACATAAAGTATTTGAACTTATGGTTCAAGATAACGTAAATATAGATGACTTGGTGGCTGCATTTAAAGAGATGGAAGATGGAAGTGATCATATTTTTAGTACTCTAGATGAGATTCTTCACGACAAAAGTTAAATAGTGAAGAAGGGGGAATAGATGCTAAAACCAATAATATTTATAGTTTTATCGTGCTCTTTAGCTTCTGCCTGGTTTATGCCAAAAATGGAATTTGGCTATTCTAATGATGAAAAACATCAAAATGTAGACAAATCTTATGTGAGAGATAACCAGAAAGAGGTTGTTATAAACAGTAACAATTCTAAAATGTATTATGATGCTACACCTTTAGAAAAAATGCATTTTTTCAAGGCTTGGGATTATTGCCAAAACTTTAAGTATTTAGGGTATGAAAACTGGAGAGTTCCTTCAAAAAAGGAGATGCGTGATTTACTCGAACTCTCTAGAAGAGATTTGACAATCAAACATGCATTTAAAAACGTCCAGCCTGAGTTATACTGGACATCAACAGACTCAAAATATGAAGAAGCCTATTATGTTGATTTTGATTTAGGGAGATACTCCACTGCAAAACAAAAAAACAAATACAGAGTAATGTGCGTAAGAGATTCAAAATAATCTATTAAACATCATTGGCTATAATCTTAGCCATGAACCCAATACTATTTTTTATAGCCTTTTTAGGTGTATTTATTTTACTCAATATGTACATCTCAAAAAGACTTATTGCAAAACTGCACCTCAGTCAAAAACTAAAAAACTATCTCAATCTGTTTCTTCTTATAAACCTTTTTGGAATCATCGCTTATGCAATTGGACGCTATTATGTAGAGATACCAGGTTGGCTTTATTTTCTCTTTTCTCTACCTATTGGTGTTTTATTTTTACTTTTTTGTACGGCTCTGTTTTATGATATATCAAGAGTTCTTTGTAGTATCACCCCTATGTCAGAAAAAAGACGTAGTTTTTTAAAAAATACACTTGATATCTCTGCACTCATAACAGCAACAGCTTTAAGTGCTAGAGCAATTTATGAAGCAAGGTTTATCAAAAAAGAAACAGTAGAGATAAAACTTAAAAACCTCAAGAAAAACTATAAAATAGTGCAACTTAGTGATGTGCATATTGGTGGGCTTGTAGATGCTCAATATATAGCAAAAATAGTAGCAAGAGTAAACCTGCTCAAACCTGATTTAGTAGTGATAACAGGTGATTTAGTAGATATTACAATCTCTAAAGCTGAGGCAGCTTTAAAAGAGTTTCAAAAACTAAGCTCCACTTATGGTACTTTTTTTATAGTGGGTAACCATGAGTATTTTCATGATATAGACGCCATTATAAAAAAGATGAAATCTTTAGGTGTGAGAGTTTTAGAGAATGAAAATATCTATATTGGCAATGAGGGAGAAGGATTTAATCTAGCAGGTGTTTATGATGTTTTTGGTTATAGAGTTGAGCATCATATTCCAGATTTATATAAAGCACTAGAAAATAAAAAGCCATCCCCTACAGTTTTACTAGCACACCAACCAAGATATGTAAACGAGGTTCAAAGTGGCGTAGATTTAATGCTTAGTGGACATACACATGGTGGGCAACTCTATCCATTTAGATTTTTAGTAAAATTGCAACAACCTTATATAAGTGGCTTACATCAGCACAACAAAGATTTACAGATATATGTCAACAAAGGTACAGGTTTTTGGGGACCACCTATGAGACTTGGTGCTACTGCAGAGATTACGGAGATTATTTTAAGTTAATCTCATCTCTCATTCTAAAAAACGTATCTTCTATCTCTTCATCCCCCACTTCATCTTTTAAATCTCTATAATAACTATAGATTTTTTGCGAGTTTTGACTTAGTTGCATATTTATATATGAAGAGGGAAAAGAGCCCATCGCTTTTTTTTGAATATTTTCATTTGAGTTACAAGTGATACCACCTTTTACTTCGACTAAAAGTTTAAACCTGCAAGCCTCATCAAAATCATAAAGTTTTTCAAAAGATTTTTCTACAGCTTCGTTAGGGGGAAAAATAACTAAGTTTAAACAAGGAATTTCATTTTTTGGAAGGTTTTGCTCATATACTTTTGTCATGGTATTATCGCTACACCCTAACAAAAAGACTAGACTAAAAAGATAAAAAAATCTCATCTTTTAAAGATTATCAGGAGTTAATCCAACAGATTCTAAAAAATGACGCAGTTGCACTATGCTATCTTTTGAAAGTTCATTACGGTGACCTATAATCAAAGAGTATTCTTTATTTTGAAAATGTAAAAGTGCGTGATGTTGCTTAGACATATCTACAACTATACCATAATGTTCAAGTGCACTAAGAAGTTTTTTTGAATCTATATTTCCTGATAATGGATGCTCAAACAGTTTTGCAATTTTTAATTTATGTTTACTCATTTATAGACTCCTAGTTTGTCTATATTATCTCTTTTTAAAGATTAAAAGGGTCTTATCTTCTGTGTCATAAAGAGAGAAGGTTTGCTTGTCTACAAGCTTTAAAGACTCAAGTTTTTGAAAAACTTTTATTTTATGAAAGTATTGAGTAATAGTATCTTGGTACTTTGTATAGCTTGCATCTTCATTTTTTTCAAAGAGTGTAAATTTTGTCAAGAGTTCGTCATTGTTAAACTCTGCATCTACACTTAAAAACTCTTTTTCGTTCTCAGAACTCATAGTCCCCTCTGCTACATCACTAAAACCGTAGCGGGTGTTTATATCGGCTATAAAAATACCATCATCATTTAGTTTACTAGCAATGGCGTCAAGAAATTTAAGAAGTGCATCTTTATCTAAGAAATTAAGTACATCAAATATGCTTACTATGGCGTCATATTTACCATCTACATCTGCTACATCTATACACTCTGCATCAAGACCTTGAGTCTTACACTCTTCAACCATAACAGCGCTTAAATCTACACCCTTACATCTGACGCCATCGCTTATCATACGACGCATAAAGCCACCGCGACCACAGCCAACATCTAGAAGGGTTTTTACCTTATAATCATCTAGCTCTGAGCGGTACAAGTCATAAAGCGCTTCTGTAGCTTCTTCTATACCTAAGAGATGTTCTGCTTTTGCGTAAAGATCTAGGTTTGTCATTATTTATTTTCTTGTTCTGCTTTTATGACGCCATTGATTTTTTCATAAATATCAAGTACTTCATCTTTTTTAGCAATATAGCTATTTTTATTAGCTATCAAATAGGTTGATGAAGTCATAATATCCTCAACAACCTCAAGACCATTTTGCTTCATTGTAGTCCCAGTCTCAACAATATCTACAATCATATCAGCTAAACCAATTAATGGGGCAAGCTCAATCGAACCATAGAGTTTAATAATCTCAACACTTACAGCTCTCTCTTCAAAGTAGCGCTTAGTTATGTTTACCATCTTAGATGCTACTTTTAATTCTGGTTTGTTAAGATCAAGCTTTTCACCCTTTTTCATACCAATAGAGACCTTACATACACCACGCTTTAAATCGAGTAGACGCACTACATCTAAGCCCTGCTCCTCTAAAGTATCAAGCCCAACCACACCAATATCTGCCGCTTGATGGTACACATAAGTCGCTACATCTTGATTTCTAACAAGTAAAAAACGAAACTTTGGAGTCTCTAATATAAGCTTTCTATCATCAAATTTAAAAGAATCACCAAAAATTGTTTCAAATATCTCGAGTGTCTCTTTAGCGATACGACCTTTTGGAAGTGCAACTGTTAACATATAAGTTCCTTGTGTACATTTATAATCTTTTTCATCCCCTTAAACACCAACATCTCATCTACAATGGCGTCAGGAAATATTTTTGCAAATTTCTTTGCGTCTCCACCTGTTAAGTATATAGCCATATCATGACGAATTATTTCACTCTGTAAGGTTTTAAGATAGCCATAACTAATGGCGTCTTGAGAATTTTTCGGCATTATATCTAAGTCACACTCAAAATTAAATGAATAATCCAAATGTGAAGATATATCTTTGTAAGCTTTTTGCATAGCATAAAGCCCTGGATAGATAAAACCACCATCAAAAATACCATTTTTGACAACATCTACAGTTAAAGCTGTTCCGGCATCTATAATAATTCCATCTTGAATCATCTCAGATACAACAATTCTATCTACACCCATTGTTTCATAATAGTTTGTTCTATCAATGTAGCGATCTAAGTTTTTCCAGTTTTGTAGTTTGTTTAAAAGTGTAAGTACCTGAGGGTTTACACAGATGTAAACAACCTCTTCTTTTATACTCGAAGGGTCAAACAGTGCGACACTCTCTTTAAAGGTTTCCCCATCTTTGTAAAAATGGTACGAAGTATTTCCAACGTCACATAAAAACATTACTGAATTTTCCAACCTGCTTCTTTAAAAGCAGCCTCCGCTTTTGAACATAAAGGAGCATCAATAAAAATAATTTTGTGTTTAAAGTTATGTTCACAAAAAACACTAAGCTTTGTGTATATCTCTTGAAACTTATGTACATCTTTCATTAGTAAGCGACTTTTTTGACTCACTGCAAAAATTGCCCAAAAATAGCCATGAGTATCTGTTGCTTTATAGATTCGTATCTTGTTTCTAATCCCTAAATCTTTAGGTGGAATCTCTTGCATTTTTTTATAAATTTTTCCCTTCTTTCTTAGGGAGTCTACTACCATCTGCATATCTATAATTAAGCCTTTATTTTTCTTTACGCCATTTTATCTAATTATTCTTATTATTTAACTATTTGACGTTTAAAATAAATATTTATATTAATTTAAACGTCATTATTATAAAATTTCTTATTATTTTCATAAGGATATATAATGATTAAACTATTTTTTTTATCTTTAATTCTTTTTCTTGGTTGTAGTGAGCAAAAAGTTGTAAAAAACTATGATGCTAAAGAGCTAATCCAAACAAAGTGTGCTTCGTGCCATAACTTAGATATTCCCCCTACTCTAAGCGATGATGAATCAGCCCCTCCTATGATGGCTGTAGCTTTTCATATCTCAAGTCTTATTGAAGTAAACAACGAATCTCAAAGAGTTCCCAAATCGGTAGCCTTTGTAGTTGATTATGTACTTAAGCCATCACGAGAGAAATCATTTTGTGATAAAAAAAGTCTTGAGCAATACGGTCTAATGCCATCACAAAAAAAGAATGTAACAAAAGAGGAACTTGACGCCATAGCAAGATATATGTTTAAACATTACACTCAAGAGAATCTAACAAAAGTTCAAGAACAACAAAAAAGACTCAATGCCTTACCAACCGGAGAAAAGTTGGCCCTTCAGTACAGATGTTTTGCTTGTCATAAAATAGATAAGAAGATTATAGGTCCCTCATTTAACGATATTGCTAAAAGATATTCAGATGATTTACAAAGAGTAAAAAATAGTATCACAAATGGGAGTAAGAAACATTGGGAGAGTTCAAAGGGAGCAATTATGCCAAAGTTTGACAAAATAGCTAAAGAGGATTTAGAGCTTTTAAGTTTATGGATTTTAGGACTTAATCCATAAACTTAGGGTATATTTTTTTGATAATAAAATAGATTTTACAACCTAAACAAAAATTTAAAAATACATCTAGAAGTGAACAAGTTAAAAAAACTGCTGCAATTGTAAGAGTAGCTAAGTAGACATCTGCATAGTGTGCAATTATAAGCATAATAACAAAAGTAAGCCCAAAATATGCAGCAAGTCTTTTTGCTCCGCTATCTACATACTTATCTTTAATTGCTAACAACTCTTTTATACCAAGAGCTATAAGATGTAGAGGAGAACTGTCTTTTTTTATAAATAATCTTATAATAAAATCAAATCCTAAAACATATAAAACAAATACTTGACCCGAAATAAGATAGTATATGACTAACAAAGAAACAAAAAATGTTGTTAATCTAGAAACATTTGAATCAATTTGTTTAAAACTAATTGGACAAGAGTAATTCATCTCAAAACAATCCTTATAATATATTTTTATAGTATTCTAGTGATATAATCTTAAAAACAAGGTATTTCATTTACTTATATAATTTTCTATATTTTTATCGCTCTAAAAAACTTTCTATCTAAGAAATATCAGCTTTTATCTATAAACTTTTTTGAGTATAAATAACACATCAGAAATAAGGTAAGTTAATAAATTTGATTATTATGTGATATAACTGTAACACATAATATGTTATAATTTAAGTTTAAATTTCAATATAGGAACAGGGATGAAAAAAATAGTTACCATACTATCACTTGCACTCTTACTAAATGCTTCTGAAGAGACTTGTTATACAGTTCAGTTAGCTAGTGCATCTAATTCACCAAATAATTTAGAAATTATAAATAATGGCAATTATCCGGATAATTGTAGGTTAATGACAATTGGGAATAATATAGCTATGAGATGTGGATGTTATGATAAACTCTCTACAGCTGGAACAAGTTTGTTTAATCTTCAAAAAGACTACAAAGAAGCTATAATTATTAAAACTTATAAGAATAGATTTGATACAAAAAATAAGCTAAAAAAAGATATAGTATCTCCATTTAAAGAGACTCCAACTATTTTAGCTGCTGCACCTCAAGAGATTATAAACGAAGAACCTGTGATGCAAGTTACAGTTGAAGAAAGTGTATCAGAAAACGCATTGACTCTCAATCAAGCAATAGAAAAACTTAAATCAAATAATTTAGAGATTCAAGGTGCTACTTATGATATTTCAGCAGCAAAAGCTGATGAATATATTGCAGAAGGAAATCATTGGGGTAAATTAGATTTCATTCAAGATGTAGCACGTTCTAACGATGCTGGAAATGTGTTTGGATTTAAATTAAGTTCACGTGAAGCGAGCTTTGGAGACTTTGGTTTTGCAGAATTTTCACTCCCTTCTACACCCGAAGAGGGAGCCGCTTTACTTGCTACACAACCAGATGATTTAAATTATCCAGATGATAGAAACTACTTTCAAAGTAAATTAAAATATGAAGTACCTCTTTTTGCAGGATTTCAAATCTCTAGCTACTCTGAGATAATGGCCTCTATGACAAAAATGAAAACACTTGATAAACAACAAATCATCAATGAAAAAATATATGAACTAAGAAAAAGTTTTTATGATATGGCACTAATAAAAAGTTCTACAAAAAATTTAAAAGTTATTTTAAACAACATTTTAAAACTTGAAGATATGACAAAAAGTATGATTAGTGTAGGATATGCAAAAAATGTAGATCTTTTGGAAGTAAAGGCTAAGAAGGGTAATGTTGAGAGACTCTTAGGTCAAATGAAGTCAAATGAAAAACTTTTATACCACTACATCAGTTTTTTACTCAACGAAAAAGTAACTGAGATTAGGCCTCCTAAAACAAGTGTATTAATGCCAAAAGCTTCAAACGATGAGATACTTAAAAACAATCTTGATATCCAAAAAGCTTCTACAGGTTTAGAAGTAAGAAAAAGTATGGTTGATGTTTCCCAAGCAAATTATTATCCAAAAGTTGGTGCCTTTGCAGAACTATCAACAGCTGATAACTCATTCTTAGGTAATGCAGCTGATCATAGAGCATATACTGTGGGTGCAAGACTTACTTGGAATATATTTAACGGTGGGATAGATGAATCAAAACTAGAAAAATCTCAACTTGAGCATCTTAAAACACAAACGCAAGTTCAACTTGCACGTGCTGGTATAGAGCTTCAGATACAAAAAATCAGAACAGAGATTGCAACATATGATGAAGAGATTATCTCTTTGGAAAAAGAGCTAACTCTTGCTAACGAGATCTATATCAACTATGAGGGTAGATATAAAGAAAAACTCACTTCTATGAGCAATGTAATTATCAAACAATCAGAACAGATAGAAAAAATTCTTCAGTTACAAATGGTAAAAAATAAACGTAATGAAAGAATATTCGCACTTGAAAAAATAGCAAATGGAGAAATACATGATTAAGAAACTAACAATACTGCTAGCACTTGGTGCTACACTTATAGCCGAAACTATTACTCTTTCAGGGAGTGTAATCTCTGATAACCAAAAAATGATTACAAGTCGTTTTATGGGTTTTGTAACTTATGTTGGTGTATCTGAAGGTGAAAAAGTAAGTAGAGATCAAGTTTTATATACTATTGATTCACGTGAGATAGATTCAGCAAAAAGACAAGCTGAACTAAGTTTACAGATGTACCAAAATCAATATGCAAATGTTAAGACTAACCTAGACAGACACATAAGACTTCTTAAAAAAGATATGGTCTCAAAATATGAGGTTGAAAACCTGCAACTTGCAGAAGCTAATCTTAGAGATATGATAGAGATATCTAAAGCAAGATTACAAGAGGTTGAAAATCAGTACAAATACCTTAATATCAAAGCTCCAAACAATGGCGTCATAGTTGCTAAAAATATCAAAGTTGGTGAGATGGCAATGCCTGGTATGCCGGCTATCATTCTTTCAGATTTAAGTAACCTTAAAATATCTGCTGAGATTGCGGAGAGTAACTTAGAGAAAATTAGTCATGGTAAAAAAGTAGCTGTAAAAATCCCTTCACTTGGTGTAAATACTGTAGGTAAAGTAACTGCAATTATCCCAAATTCAAATCCTATGACACATACGTTTAAGATCAAAGTGTCATTTAAAACGAACAATAGATCAGTGTATCCTGGTATGTATGCAACTGTAGAAATCGACTAAGGTTATTACATGAATCATCAAAAACATTATGAGCCAACTGACATAGCTGGTAAGTTAGCACGTACATTTTTAAGAAATCCTCTTACAATTGTACTTGGTGTATTTTTATTAGCGATAGGTTATTTATCTCTAATAATTATGCCAAGAGAGGAAAATCCTCAAATGGTAGTAAGTGGTTCAACAGTTATTGTTGCACTTCCTGGAGCAAATGCTGAACAGATTCAAAAAGTGATTGTAAGACCGCTTGAGAGAAAGATGAAAGAGGTAAAAGGGGTTGAGCATATCTATGGTATGGCTATGGATAATGTTGGTATTGTAAATGCTGCATTTTTTATAGGTGAGAATAAAGAAGATTCAAACCTAAAAGTCTATGATAAGATCATGCAAAATGCAGATATGTTCCCTGCTGGTGCAATGAATCCAATCATTAAACCACTCGATATCGATATTGATATCCCTATTGTATCTGTCGCCTTTTATTCAAACAACAATAAAATTACTAAAACTGAGCTCTATGACGCCGTTAAAGAGATTCAACATCACATTAATGGTCTAGATAACGTTGCTGTTACACAGATCAAAGGTGGTAACAAAACTCAGTTTAATATTCAAGTGGATGTTAATAAACTCTCAGGTTACAACCTCTCTATGGGACAGATTATGCAAGCTGTTCAATCACTCTCATACAATGTTCCAGCAGTTAAAAACTCTACAAAAGATAATGAGATTGTTATGGTTGGTGTAAAAAATGCAATCGATTCTGAAAGAGATATAGAGAATATTATTGTTGCACAATATATGGGTTCGCCAATCTACCTTCACCAAGTTGCAAAGGTGAGTAAATCGTATGATATTCAAAACTTTAAGTCAACTCATATAAGTATTCAACAAGAGGATGGCAAATTTTCTCCTCTGCAAGATCAGGTAACATTAACAGTTTCGAAACTTCAAGGTACAAATGCCGTAGTTATCTCTGAAGCTGTAAAAAATGAACTGGAAACTTACAAAGAGTATCTTGCTAAACACGGTATTAACTATGTAATTACAAGAAACGATGGAGAAAGAGCAAATGAAGCAGTCAATGAACTTGTATTTCACCTTATTCTCTCTATTGTTATCATCGCTGTTTTACTTGTTTTAGTTTTAGGATGGAGAGAATCTTTAATTGTAACTTTTACAGTTCCAGCTATTTTAGCAATAACACTTTTTGTTGCTTATCTTACAGGACAAACTATAAACAGGATTACACTTTTTGCATTTTTACTCTCACTTGGTTTATTGGTTGATGCCGCTATTATTGTTATTGAAAATATCCATAGACATTATCATTCAATTGAATCTATCCATGAATCACCAGATGATTTAATGATAAAGGCTACTGACGAGATTGGTGCACCAACTAATATCGCAACCTTAGCTATTATTATGACTATGGTTCCTATGGCCTTTGTTGGTCAGATGATGGGTCAGTTTATGAAACCTATTCCTGCAAATGTTCCTGTAGCACTTGTAGCTTCACTTTTTGTTGCATACATTTTCACGCCATATTTAGCAGTAAGAATGCTTAAAAAACCCGATCATTCCAAACAGAAAAATCATGACAAAGGGGGTCACTAATGTTTGAAAAGTTTGAAAAACTTGTACTTGCAGGTATACAAAGCCCCGCACAAAGAAAAATTATTTTAATTGGTACTCTTGTAGCATTTATATTGTCTATTATGATGATTGCTCCTACAAAGTTAGTTTTAGCAAAAATGCTACCTGGAAAAAACAATGATACATTTACAATCTACACAACACTTGCAAATGGAAGTTCTATTGCTCAAACAAAACAAGTAACTGATTGTGTAGTAAGCTACATCCAACAAGAAAAAGAGGTTTTAGATACTGAAGTATTTTTAGGTTCTGGCTCCCCACTAGATTTTGCAGGCCTCATTAAAGGAAGTCATTTCAAAAATTCTGAAAATGTAGCTGAGATTGTTTTAAACCTCACAAAAAAACATCATAGAGATGAACCTTCTTACATGATGGTTCAACGTATGAGACCAGTTATTCAAAAAAACTGTGAAAGTATTTATAAGAATACTTCTATCTCATTTGTAGAACCTCCTGCAGGACCTCCAGTTATGGCAGCTATAGTTGCTGAGATATATGGTATGAATTCAAATGGAATTAGAAAACTTGCACAACGTGTTGAGAATGTTTTTAAAAATACCGAAGGGCTTGTTGATGTAGATACTATGGTTGATGAAATTTATGATACTTTTGAAGTAAATGTAAATACCTCAAAAGTTGCACAATCAGGTGTAGATATCAAACAACTAAACGATATTTTATATCTGGCTTTTGAAGGTATGCAGATATCTGTAAAAAACTCTGAAAGTCATAATGACCAGGTTCCTATTTTTCTTTCACTTAGTGAAGAGTCCAAAAAATTTACAAAAAAAGATATCAATTCTGTAACAGCTAAACTTTCATCACTAAAACTGATGAATAAAATGGGGATGATGATTCCTATTACAGAGCTTGTAACAATAAAACCTACACATTCTAATCCGATGATTATGAGTAAAAACTTACATCAGATGACTAATGTTATGGCTGAAACTGATATGGTTTCTCAAGTATACCCTTTAATGGCAGCTAGAAATGTTATATTGGATACATTTACAGATACTTATAATATCAAAAAAATTGGTTTATTTAATCTAAAGCTTACTGACAAAGAAACTCTAGAGTCGTATGAACTTATTTGGGATGGAGAGATGGAAGTAACATTAGATACTTTTGTTGAACTTGGTGCTGCTTTTATAGCTGCATTGATCCTTATCTTTTTACTAATGGTAATCTATTATAAAAGCTACACACTCAGTGGTATTATTCTTTTAGGATCATTTCTTTCAATTATAGGTGTAATCGTAGGTCACTGGATAATGAATCTTTTTACAACAGATACTTTTTTCTTGACGGCGACTTCACTTATTGGTTTTATCGCCCTTATTGGGATTAGCTCGCGTAACTCACTACTCCTGATTGACTTTACTAAGTCACTTATGGACGAAAAAGGGATGCATAAAGCAGAAGCTATAGCATACGCTACATCAACACGTGCTAAACCAATTTTCTTAACTGCTGCAGCAATTATCTTAGCTTCAACTCTTTTAGCTGGAGATGCAGTATTTGGTGGTCTTGGAGTATCACTCATTTTTGGAACAGTTGCAGCAGTTGTAGCTTCACTTATAATTGTTCCAGTACTTCTTTATATGGCTGACTTGGAAGCACACTTTGGTTTCAGAGAGAAAAAAGCTGTATCGATTAACGATCCACTTTAATTTTCACAATTATATTTTAGGAGAAGTTATTACTTCTCTTAAAATTAACTAACTCTTTGTATCATTTATATTTTTACTAGAGAAATAATTCTCATTAAAACTCTTTTCATATATCACTATTTTACGATCTCCTTACAATAAACATATGATCATAATGTCAATATAAAATTAAATAAGCTGATAATCAATATAAAAAACGGAAAAATTTTGAGAAGAATAAGATTTGAAAAGTAATACAACTCCTAAAAAGGAGTTGTTAAAAAGGTGTACTACAAACGAGCGTAGTTAACACTTAGACATGCATCTAAGTCTTCTAGTTCTTTGAGTGTAGCATCACTTACTGCATTATCTACCAAGATAATTGCAAGTGCTTGTTTTTGATCATTTCTAGCAAGTGAAAAATCTGCAATATTTACACTGTTTCTACCAAGAGTAGAACCAATACTACCAATTACGCCTGGAACATCACTGTTTTTAAAGAATATCATATCACCTTTAAGTGCTACTTCAATATCAAAACCATCAATAGCAACAATACGCTTCACACCATCATCAAAAATAGTAGCAGATATTGTTGTTACACTCTCAGCAGTTGTAAGTTTCACGGTAATAAGGTTTTTAAATACAGTAGAATCAGCTAAAGCTTCAGAAGATATCTCTATCCCTTTCTCTTTTGCAACAAACTCAGCATTTACGTAGTTAATTGTATCACCACTATTTTGACTCATCGCACCAACAGCAACAAATGTTGAAAGTGAATCAACATACTCTGCTATATCACCCTGACCACTTACTTTAATAGAGATAATCTGTGATTTGTTAAGCTGTGAAGCCAAGAAACCAATCTTTTGACCCATCTCTAAAAATGGTTTTACAAATGAAGGTATTTTACTCTCATCAATTGGTAAATTCATAGCATGTGCAAACGCTATCCCTTTCGCTGCAGCTATTGCATTCTCAGCTGCTTGTGTACCAATGTTATATTGAGATTCAAATGTATTTGCACCTAAGTGTGGAGATACAGTAACATTGTCTAAGTCTAGTAAAGGATGATCAGTTGCTGGTTCTTTGTTAAATACATCTATACCTGCAAAACGGATTTTTCCATTTGTTAAATTGTTATAAAGTGCTTCTTCATTGTAAAGACCCCCACGAGCACAGTTAATTACAACTACACCATCTTTCATTTTAGCAAATTCCGCTTCATCTATCATACCAATAGTCTCTTGGTTTTTAGGTGTATGGATTGTAATAATATCACAAGCCAAAATATCATCAAAATTTTTAGTATATGTCATATCTAAATCAGTTACTTTAGATGGGTGAATGTATGGGTCATATGCAATTATATCCATTTCAAATGATTGTGCACGTTTAGCAACACGAGATCCGATATTACCAAAACCGATAACACCAAGTTTTTTTCCTTTCATCTCATGTCCATACCATTTTTCACGTTTCCAGATTCTATCATGTTTGAGATGGTTGTGTGAATATGGAAACATTCTCATACATGAAAGCATATGTGCCATTGTAAGTTCAACTGCAGCAATAGTATTGGCAGTCGGTACATTCATAACAATGATACCCTCTTTTGAACACCCTGGAATATCAACATTATCTACACCAACACCAGCACGTACAATCGCTTTCATATTTTTTGCATTCGCAATAAACTTCTCATCAACATCAGTTGAACTTCTAGTAATTGCTACATCAGCTTGAGGTATTATCTCTTCAACTAATTTTGTTTTATCTTCATCAGCAGCCATAATAAAGTTGATACTTTCATCATTACGAAGCATCTCTAATCCTGCTTCATGAATATGGTCACAAACTACTATAGTATGTTTTTTCATTATATTTCCTCTTTATATTTTCTTATACTTGCTACTATTTGGTAATTTTTTAATGCTTTTACCAAAGAGTCTAATCTATTCTTATTCTGTGAATAAATAAGTAAATCTACTTTTTCACCATCTTTTTTAAGATAGTATTTTAACTTATGGCGTTTGAGCTCTTCTTTTAAACAAAACAATTGATAAGGGTCTAAAAGTGAAGCTGATAACTCATAGGTTATAGTTTTAATTATTTTTTCATCTAAATCTACTTTTATATAAACTTCGTTCACTGGGTAAAAGTAACCTAGCTTTTGCGATTCAGAGAAGTGGCTTAACCAAACTTTTTTTGGTTTTTCTTGAACAATTTTATCAGGAAGTTCTAAAGGTTCTAAATCTTGAAGATTCGCTGACGAATTTATAGATATTAAAAAAAAGATAATAAAGATAGCCACTCCTATTGCAATAATAGGAGTAAACCATTTTAGTATCTTTTGCATTTAAATGTTACTTGAATTTATCTTTAATTAAATCACCAAGAGAGTGTGATTCGTTATCATTGATCTCTTCTAACATAGCTTGGTTTTTAATATAGTCTAATTTTTTAACAGATAAACGGATACGATCACGTTTTGTATCTATTACAGCTATAGCTGCTTCAATCTCTTGACCAGCTTCTAACTCCTCTTTTACAAGTGGAGCTAGATCTTCATCACGAATAAGAGCATCTACACCATCCTCTAAAGAAACGAAAACACCGAAGTCTTTAATATCACGGATTGTACCTTTTACAACTGTGTTTACTTTATTGTTTGTAGCAAATTTATCTATAGGAGACTCTAGAAGAGTTTTTCTGTTTAAAGATATTTTTTGGTCTTCAGCATTGATTTTAGCAATCTTAACTTCTACCTCTTCGCCTGATTTTAAAACATCTTTACATTTAACATTTTTATCCCAAGAG
>Ga0193965_1000117_pt1 | contig 27880 bp, 35 predicted proteins | sample FB_8_MG_FD_140330 | JGI IMG/M metagenome (GOLD analysis project Ga0193965, IMG submission 140330) | Microbial mat bacterial communities from the Broadkill River, Lewes, Delaware, United States - FB_8_MG | ecosystem: Environmental > Aquatic > Freshwater > River > Microbial mats | place: USA... | reverse complement strand
GATAATGGTGCGTTGCAAACGCACCCTACAGGAGGTTTTATTTGTTAAAAAAGCTTCTTTCTTTTATGGGGTTGTAGGGTGCTGTTTTCAACGCACCATATATTACGCATATAGAAAATTATGGTGTTGAATATCCCATTTAAGGAGAATGCGGTGGATTCCATCCACCCTACAGGATTTCTCATTTGAAAATAGCCAATATTGACGCACCTAATCTACCTAAACCGCTTAAATACTCGTGCAAAATCTAGGGTTAACTCACATGTAGTCTCTTCAAATTTATAGCTCTCTTGTAGAAAGTCACCCTCTTTGTCATATTTTGACTCTTTGAGTTTGTATATTTTGGCTCTTAGGTCATTGGGGTAGAGGAGTATGTAGTAGTTGACTTTCTCTCTTTCATAAATCTCAAACTTATATTTCTCATCTCGTTTGGCTGTGGATTTAGAGATAATCTCTACTATGATCTCTGGTGCTTTGGTAAGATAGCTCTCGTTGGTCTCGCCACATGTCAAGACAATATCAGGCTTCAAGATAGTATCATCACTCACTTTGTAGTCTATCTCTCCTAAGACTTCACACTCTTGACACTCCTCTAGCTGATTATGTAGTTCTGCTATTATAGCTGTCGCTATACTCTGATGCCTTCTGAGTGGAGAAGGTGACATGGCTAAGGGGATACCATCTATCAGCTCCCACTCCCCCTCCCACTCTTTGTACTCATTGTATGTGTAATACTCTATAGCTTGGGCTAACATGGTTTCTCCTTTGATACTTATATTTCTCTATTATATCAAAAGAGTCCAAAGAGCTATGCACCAGGAATATGTTGTCTATGCTCAACAGAATAGGTAAATGTCGGCGTTGTTAAGTTCTCAATATATTTAATAAACTCACCTGTTTTAGAGTTGTAGATACCAATTCTACCTGTTGTCCACTCTGAAATCATTGTCCATTCACCGTGATTAGCAGGTTCTGCATGAAGCAATCTAGGTTCTACTGGCTCTTTAACTACTGCACCTATCGTCTCAGGCATAGGCATTAATTTCTCTTTAGAGATTTCAGAAGCCACTTCATTTACAGGCACTTTCTCATGTTGTGTTGCATCCCACTCTTGGAGTACTTCTTTGGTTTTAGCATCAATCAGTTGACCTTTAGTAAGACCCACTTTAATAATTTTATCTGTCTCTAAAGTATCTTTATTAATCAAGTGAACTTCATTATACTTATCTGGTTTACCAAGTACACAGTCAGCCCAAAGATATGGTGTATGGTGTGAAGTACCGATAAAGAGTCCACCACCAGCTGTTTCTACTTTTTTGACCACTTTCCAGTTTGAATCCCAAATAACAACAGAGCCAATGTTCATAGAAACCGTAGCGTGAAGCTGTTTCTTTTGTCCTTCTGAATACCAAGATGAACCTTGACCTGGGTGTGGTTTAGATTTTTCTCCTGTATGTACTTTGGCAGCCAAGTTTTTCTCTTTGAAGTCAACAATACCAATAACATCAGAGCCTTGAGATGCAATCATAAAATATCGACCAAAATCTTCACCCTCATCTTCGTTTAAGAAGGCATCATGCAAAATCTTACCGATATTTGGAATGTCTCCTACAATTGGGAAGTTAGGTTTAGAGTAGTCAATAATGTAGGTATGTCCACCATCTTTTAGTGCCATTGCAAAGTATGGACCATACGGAGTATCTGCCAATGAAGCAACTCTTGAAGGACCAATCTGTCCATCAGGGTCAATAACACGGCTAGTATCAAATGCTTTAAGAGGCTCAAGTGTCATAGCATCACACAGTACTGCACCACCAGGGTTGTAGTTACCTGCAATTACATATTTACCATCAGGGCTTACCGCCAATCCTCTTGACTCTTGACCAACCTGAACCGATGCAACAGCTGGTTGTCCAGGCGCTCCAATATCAAACATGGTTAACTTACCTGAACGGGAAATTGAGTAAGCATATCTTGGATTCTTTTTATTGGTTACTGTAACATGCACTGCAAATCCAGCTTTGTGTCGTGAGAGTACTTTCCCTGTGGTTGAGTCAATAAAGTCAACCAAAGAGGCATCTCTCTCTGTTGCAAAGGTAATATCTAGTACTGATTTTACTTCTGTTGGTTTTGGATACTTTTTAGCTAATGCATCTACATCTGCTAGTTTTGTCCATGTTTTTTTAACCTCATCAAGGTCAAGGGTCAGCTCAACAGTATTTTTCCAATCCATTAACCAATCAACCATACCCATAGCATCATCTTTAGAGAAGCTTGAACTCCACGCTGGCATGGCTGTATTGTCAACACCATTCATAATCTTTTCAGCCAAAGCATAGGTCTCTTGCTTTTTCAATGCTTCTGGTCTCAGGTCTGAACCCACACCACCTTGGTGAATTGGTCCATGACACCCTTGACACTCTTTTTCATAGACTTTAGCAAAATCCATCGTCGATGTTCCTGCAAAAGAAAAACTTGCTGTTAATGCCGTAATTGCTGCCATACTTAAAAGTTTGTTTAATTTCATTTTATAAGCCTTTTTAGATAAAATCACTCTGTCTATTTACTAGACGACACATATAGAAGTGAGGCTATACCAATGCCTCATTTTTTATCACACTATTTATTTAACTTCTTTTTTTCCTGTTTATAAATCCAGAACATCGGCAAAATAATCACTGTATGCAAAAAGATAGTTAGGGTTAATGGACCCTGATTAAGCCAACCAAAAAAACTTGGCACCAAATCTGTAAATGGTTCAAAAAACATTTTGTCTCCTTTATCTCAAATTTTTGGCATCCACATTATAGGGATAATCCCTCTGTGGTTGCCCTCTTCTACGCCTCAGCCTTTTGAGCTTGTTTACCAATGGTCAACATATCAAATACAAGATAGATAAATCCGACAAAAGTCACAATCCCCATAATAGTTCTCCAAAGCTGTGCTTGAATATACCAAGGTAAATCTTGTGCTGTAAAGAATGCATCCCATGTTCCACCAAGTTCAGCTCTTTCAACCAAGACCTGCTCATACCCTGCAATGGTTAATGCTACTGTCATACCAAGCACACCAAAAGTAATTAGAGTAATTGCCATCTTAGAACTAAAGGTGGATTTCATTTGTTTTACACCATACGCTCGTTGAACACCATAATACATCATACCAATCAAAATCGTCGCATAGGCTCCAAAGAATGCCAAGTGACCATGGGCTGCTGTGAACTGTGTACCATGGGTATAGATATTCACTTGTGGTAAAGTATGGAAGAATCCCCATACACCCGCACCCAAAAAGTTTCCAAAGGCATTGGCAATAATCCATGCCATAGCAGGGTTGTTTGCAACAACGCTTCCCTCTTCACCTCTTGCATGGGCAGCACCTTGCTCTTTACCCCAATCATAAAGGACATGTACAAACATAGCAACCAAAGGAACAGGTTCAAGAGCAGAGAACAACGCTCCAATCTCCCACCAATACTCAGGTGTACCAATCCAGAAGTAGTGGTGACCCATACCAAGAATCCCTGAACCAAAGAGCATTAACACTTCAATCCATAACCACATCTCAACGATTTCTCTTTTTGCACCAACGAGTTTAATCAGTGCATAAGCTGCTAATGTTCCAACAAACACTTCCCAAGTTGCTTCAACCCAAAGATGTATCACCCACCACCACCAGAATTGATCCATAGAGATATTGTCTGTATAAAACATACCAGCCAAATAAAGACCAGCAAGAGCAAGTAAATTAGCAACCATAACAGTCATAATACCTGTTTTCTGACCTGCTATGTAGGTAAAGAATACATTATAATAGAAGACCAATATAACTACAACAATCCCAATATCTGCCCATCGTGGAGCTTCAATATACTCACGACCCTCATTAATTAACCATAGAGTAGACTCAGTACCAGCACCTACTTGAACAAAGATATATACAAGCACAACCACTGTAACAGCTGCTGTCAATATCCAAAATGCCAATTTACCAAGACCGATACCAACACCCTCGTGTCCTGTCTCATCGGTCAGCATAAGATAGACCGAACCAATCATTGCATAGAGCATCCAGACAACCAAAGCATTAATATGCACCATACGAGCAACTGAAAAATCAAATATTTCAAACAAAAAATCAGGTGCTAAAAACTGAATTGCAGCAATAAGCCCCATAAGCAGTTGCGCACCAAAGAGTATCAGGGCTACCCTAAAATACATCATTCCTAATTTCTGACCCTCATTGGTCAAATGATTTGTTTTAATACTATTTAGCATTGGTTCCTCCTTGCTCTTTCCCGAAATTTCTTGGGAAACCATTGGTATCAATACTACTCATATGTTTCAAAAATGCTACCAAGCCTTGAGCCTCTTTGGGTGTAATCCCTAGGTTTGGCATTTTGCGTGTATGCACACTATTTTCAGATGGGTGTTGCAAGAAGTGAGCTATCCCTTCCTCTTTTGTCTTTTGACCAAAGTATCCCATAGCTTCCCATTTAGGATCTAGCCAAGATTTTGTAAGATCAGGAGCATAATAGGCACCATTTCCTAGTAGTGTATGACAGTTCATACAGTTTTTTGCTTGTGAAGTAAGTTTCCCTAAATGCAATAAGTCTGTAGCTTCAGCCTCACTCCACTCTTTACCAAAAAACGGCTCTTTTTCACCAATAACTGGAACCTCATGTCCTCTTTTTGTACTCATCAAATAATCAATATGATAGTTGATTACCGTGGGTCCTGGAACTCTTTTGGAGACCCCATTTTTAAGGTCGGTATCCGTACCCATTGAAATTTGACCCAATGTATCAAAAGTGAGCCAAATAAGTAACATTGCTGCAAATCCTGTTACCCATCCAGCCGATCTACGCCAAAATGGTATGCTTGTCCATACGGATAGATTTTCGTTTGCCATCTCTCCTCCTTAATTTTTTTCTGTCTTATTTTGCTCTTCATATCTGTTCGCAGAGTCTTCTATGAGTCTAAAGTAGAGATGAGGAATAAATAGATACGCCATCATTGTCACCATCAATACTTTAGTGGTAAAAGGTTCACTTTGAATCATCACTGAGAGATCATATAAACAGTAAGTTTGTAATGCCCAAAACAAATAGCCAAAATTCATCCATTTTTTAGAAAAGTACCCCATTTTAGACAAAGTAATCGTTGCTGCATACATAACACCAAAAACTAAAACAAGGGTCGAGACAATAAAGATAGGTAAAAACATATCTAAAGCAATCTCTGGTCGTATAATCAGTTCTTCCATAAAGAATCCTTTTGAATATCTATTTTTTTAGGCATGATGTATTATTACAATTTGAGTATGAAAAATGATTGATGTGTATCAACTTTAATAGATTATCATATAAGATGTCTATTTTACGAGACATCTAGCAGAATGAAAAGAACGATTATAGTTTGGAGAGGTAAAAATATCACCTTTTAGTGACCACGATCTATTTGTATCAATATCAACCGATTGTGCGACTTTTCTTGTGGCACGACTCTCACAAATGATTACTTTTCCTTCATTAAATGCTGATTTCACTTCAACCATTCTATCGGTTGTGATTTTAAAGTGTAAGCCAATTGCTAAAGCCAAAAAAAGTGTCACAAAAAGCATCCCTTTTTTTAGAGCCATTGGGGTAAAAAAAGGTCGTGTGGTCACAAACAGCGTCACTGCCAAAATAACAAAAGCAATGACTAAGTAGCCACCCTCAAGCTCTAAAAATTTCTCCATAACAATAACTCCTAATTTTAGATAATTAAAAATAGTAACACAATAAAGTAGACCTAACATTGACATATATCAATCTAATAATAGAGAAAATATTTTATACTGATAAAAATAAAAAGTGAGACAAAAATGAAAAAATATCTACTTATTGCTTTGAGTCTTGGTTTTGCAATAGTTATGTTTACAACCTTTCAACAATCCAAACCCATCTCCAAAGATGCTCCTATCTATCAAGAGCTAAAAAATTACTCTCCTTACTATATAGACAAACGATTTGGAGGATTACAAATTATGAATAAAAATGATAAATCGTTTAAAGAGAAACCTACCAATATGGAAGTATTTCACCGTTTGGATACACTAGAAAAAGATTGGGGGAAAAAATATATAAAAGTTATTAATAGTGAGCTTATAATTTTTGATAAAAATGGTACAAAAGTTGCAAAACTTTCTATCAAGACCAAAGAAGATAGAAATTTTTTACATAGTTTTTATGGAATATAAAGCATGAATCCAATAATAATGACCCTAATTTTCTCTGTAGTGATGCTGATGTTCATGGCATTTCCTGCCATGAAAATTGTAGAGTGGATAGATAGTAAAAAGAAACTCTCTCATAAAGTTCAAAATAGTTTAACGATTGGAGTAACCGTTATACTCTCTTTTATAGTTGGTATTTTTTTACAAAATACTAACTAAACTCTTTGACCAATTGCATCTCTTCCCAAGCTTGAAACTCAGGAGTAAAATATTTAATACGAACCTTCTTAAACTCTCGTGTCGAATAGAGTGGTCTTCTAGAAAAGTGTTCTATCTCACTTGCCATCTCTTTAATAATACCATTGGTCTCTTTGGTTGTTTTTCCATGTACCATGGTAAAAAGATTGTAGGGCCAATTGGCATATTTTGGACGCAGATAACAGTGGCTAACAGCTGAAAACTGTGCTGCTATCTCTCCCATCTCTTCCCCTTTTTTCTCATCAATATCCCATACCACCATGGCATTGGCATTAAATCCTGCATTTCTATGGTTGAGTATGGCTGCAAAACGACGCATCACACCTGCCTCTTGTAACTCATTTAAAATGCTAAAAAATGTTTCATAAGAGATATCCAACTGCTCTACAATCTCTTTAAAGGGTTCAGAGACAATAGGAATATCATTTTGAGCCAAAGCAATCACTTTATGATGAAGAGGAGTTAGTTCAATATGTTTGCGTTTTACTTTATGCACTTGCTCTTTTTTGGCATCTTTGCCTGTGGTATTAAGCTTCACAGCTATTTTAAACAATTTTAGGGTTGGGAGCATAATAAAATCTATAGCTTGGGCTTTTTTGGCTAATATCTCAACCGTTTGTCCTAAACCCAATTTTGAATCAGATGCTACAGCCAAGGTAAACCAAATATTAAAAGTATGTTCTCGCTCATAATTGTGTGAAACCCCTGGATGAGCATTAATCACCTCGACAGCTCTATCAATATCTTCATGCCTTACTTTAAATGAGACCAACGAAGAGCTATAGCCTAATGATTTGGTGTCAAAAATAGGCGAGATTTGCCTAATAATTTTCTTTGCTTTCTCTTCTTTTATAAGTTCTATAATAGTTGCTTCATCGCTACCCAATGTTTTTGCAATTATAGCAAAAGGTTTGGGAGCTAAAGGGAATTGTTTTTGGATGATGGAAAGTAGTTCAGATTTCATAAATGCACCCCTAGATTAATATTTTAAAGTATAAATATTATAGGTGTTTTAGAGAAAAATATATTTGATATGTATCAATACCTAAACTCTTTTTCCATAAATATGTCGGTTTTCTCTTCAAAAAATTGCATTCGTTCTCTGCCTTTGGGCATTGTTTTACGCAATGCTTTCATCTCTTGTAAAAAAGTCTCTATGCTTGAAGGAATAAGTTTTTCTATATAGCAACGCATTCGTTTTGCCAAGGCAGGAGAAGCCCCCGAGGTAGAGATAGAGATGGTCAAATCTCCTCGCTTAATATAAGAGGGAAAAATAAAATCACAATAGGCTGTATCATCAACCGAATTGACCAAAATCCGAGAACTTCTGCTCTCTTCATAAATGGCTTTATGCAGTGTTTTAGTATCGGTTGCAACAATAACCACATCAAAGTCAGCAATATCCCCCTCTTTATAAGGTCGTTTTTCAATAGTAATTTCATGCTCTTGTGCAAAATCAAGAAAATCACTAGAGTAGGCTCTGCTAATAACCCTAATCTCTTTGGTAAAATTAACTAATTTTTCTAACTTCTCTAAAGCTATATATCCTCCACCGACAAGCAATATTTTTTTATGGTTCAAACTTAAATAGGCTGGGAAAAAAGACATTATTTTCTAGCCTCCATCAATGCTAATTTGGCTTTAAATGTAGAGATACAATCGGTACACTCCTTAACTGTATTCGTCTCAACAATTTTATGGAGTGCTTCCATATTTAGTATCTTTAGTTTATTTTTCTCTACATGAATAATGCTCTCTTTTTTAAACTTGCTAATCACACGAGAGAAGGTCTCAGGTGTTAAATTTAAAATTCCTGCTATCTCATTATTTCGCAGTCGATTAAAAATAGATATTTTTTCAATCATCAAATCGGCAACTTTGGCTTCAGAAGATAAAATCGTCTCTTTATGCACTAATGAAGAGAGTAACATAACTTTACCAGTTAATGAACGAATCAAACCTAATGCAAACTCTCTGTTTTCAAGGTAACTATAAAGCTTATCAAAATGTAAAAGTCCCATAACACCATCAGTAATAAATTCACATGTTACAGGAAATGGCTCTTTTTCAAAACAAGCATACTCTCCAATAGTATCAGGTGCATTCATTCGTTTTATCTGCACTTGTGTCCCTTTTGGTGAAGTCTTAAAGAGCCGCACATTCCCCTCAATCAAAATATAGAGATAATCACTCTCATCTCCCTCATAAAAAACAATACTATTTTTAGTAAATTTTTTTAGATAAACATTATGTTTAAGCTCTTTATAAAACTCTTTATCCAAATTAGCGAACATAGGAATTTTTTCTAAATCAATCATAAGCTTACCTCATTATTTATTATTTGTTGATTATACAATATATTCATCAAAGAGAACTATAAATGTAATTCTTTTATTTATTATCATTCTCAAACCATGTCAACTGCTCTCTTAAGTTTACCACTTCTCCTACTACAATTAGTGCAGGTGTTGGTAACTCCTTGGCTAGGCTCCAAATACTCTCTAGTGTTCCTACCACGGTCTTCTCATCTTTGGTGGTTCCTCGACTAATCACAGCCACAGGATAATCTTTGGGCTTTCCAATCTCTATTAACTTCTTGGCAATGGTTTTAAGACGGTGCAAACCCATTAAAAAGACAATGGTATCATCACTTTTATAGTTCTCCCAAGGAATCTGTGAATGCTCTTTGTTGTTACTCTCATGCCCTGTTACCACCCTAAAAGAGACCGTTACACCACGATGGGTCACAGGAATACCAGCATATTCAGGGACAGCAATCGCCGAGGTAATTCCAGGGATAAACTCAAATTTAATATTGCGTTCATGCAAGTAAATCCCCTCTTCGCCTCCTCGTCCAAAGACCAAAGGATCGCCCCCTTTTAGGCGTACCACACTCTTATGTTTTAAAGCACTTTGGTAAATCACCTCATTAATCTCTTCTTGTGGAAGGCTATGGTGTTTATCCTCTTTTCCCACATAGACAAACTCACAACCATCTTTTGCCTCTTTGAGTATATCTGGATTGGCAAGACGATCATAGATAATCACATCGGCCTCTTTGACCACGCGTAACGCTTTAATGGTCAAGAGTTCAATATCTCCTGGACCAGCCCCTGTTAAATAGACCATTACTTCGTCTCCTCTTGTCTATAGATAAAGATTCCTGATGGGCTTTTAAGCTGAAATATCTCTCGTTCTAAAAACCACTCATCGGTATTAATAACATTGACTTGATTGCTATCATTCACCGAAGCATAGAGATAGTTATCAACCTGTGACCAACGAACATGCAGTACTTTTCCTGTAAACTTAAATGTTTTTATAATTTTGAGCGTTTTGGTATCTACAATCTGAATTATAGGAAAATCTTTGCCCGAAAAGGTAACAGCCAAATATTTTTCATCGGGACTAAGAGATGTAAAGACAGGCAGACCTTGCATCTGTATATTTTTAATAAACTTAAACTTCTTGTCGTACACCATCACAGCATTGTCACCAACAGCGGGAATAAAGGTCTTCTCAACGCTCAGTGACCAAAAACCAAAATGAGGCACTTTTAGTACAGGCTTGTTGTCTTTGGCTGTGACCTTAATCTCTGAAAACTCCATCTTATCTAGGTCAATAACCCCAAATGATTTACTTAGGAAAAATCCTACAATATAGACATGCTCTTGAATCATCGCATCAAACGGCATGGCTCCCACTTTGAACTCTTTAAAGGTCTTAAAGTTTGGTGTTCCTTTACCTGCATTTTCATCTTTAAGCACGGTCACTATATCAGAATCCATCTGTGCAAAGACCAAATAATCATTATAAATTTTAATCCCCACATTTTTAGAACCTGTTTTAATCTTCTCTATCGGTTTTAAATCTCGGGTCAAAATATCGACCGATTTATCATCATAGTTTGCCACAGCCACATAGTTTTTACCAATTACAAATCCAATAGCACTCTTAGAGGTCTTGTACTCATGCAACACCTTCTCTGATTCGGGGTCAAAATGTACCACATAACCATCACGACTTATTAAATAGGCATCTTTTCCATCAAACTTAATGATTCCATGGTTCATGTTGTGCATGTTGGTCATGTGAGATTTGGTTAAGCCTCTATTAATCACGGCAATAGATTCACTCTCTCGCTCAACCACAAATATTTTTTCACTTGCACTCGGTGTTCCTGCCAATAAGCTTGTGGCAACGGTTGCTGTTGTTATTAATCCCAATATTATCTTTTTCATTCTCTAAGCTCCTTTGACTTCTTCTGTTGTTAAGTAACACGATGGGTCTTCTGCCCACAGTTCACCATAGATAGCATAGGCTCTACTTCGTGAACCTCCATTACAAATTGACAAATATTGACACTTCTCACACTTACCACCCAAAACTCTAGGATGAACCCTTAACTTTTGTAAGAGTTCGGTAGGATTATTTGTCCATATATCAGTAAAATCTTGATTAAAAATATTGCCAATCATCATGGGAAAGAAAGGGTCAGGTTTGACATTTCCCTCACTATCAATATTGAGCAGTTTTCGACCTGCTGAGTTACCACCCCAATCAAGCAATCGCTGTTGCATCTCTTGGGCATGTTCGGGATACTGTTTGATAAATCTGTCATAAAAGAGAATCGAATCCATCTCCATATTGCCTGTTACTATCTCAATATCTCGACCTCTCTTATGGTACTCAAAGGCTTTGTCTAAAATGTAATTAACAGCTCTTTTTCGTTGCTCTTTGGTTAAATCCATCTCTAAATTATCTAATCCTCTACCACTATAAACGAGATGAGAGATATAAACTTTAGGAATATTATGTTTCTCTACCAACTCAAAAATAAATGCCAAATCATTATATGTATCTTTGGTTAGAGTAAAACGAATACCTACCTTTGTTTGATTATAACTATTTAGTAAATCAATAGCTTTCATGGATTCTATAAATGAACCTTCTAATCCCCGAAATTTATCATGTACTTTTTGGCTACCGTCTATACTGATACCTATATAATTAAAAGTATCTAAAATCTTTTGTGCATTACTCTTTTTAACATACAGTCCATTGGTCGAAAGATAAGTCACAATCTCCAATTCTTTACACCTATTGGCAATCTCAAAAATATCATGTCGAGTCAAAGGTTCCCCACCCGAAAATATAAGAAACTTCACCCCATTAGCTTTGAGTTGAGGTAAGGTTTCAACTATTTTTTCAGTAGTTAATCTATCGACTGCATCCAAATCGGCCTTTGAATAGCAGTGCAGACAAGAGAGGTTACAACGATTAGTAAAGTTCCAAATAGCGATGCTTCCATCAAGAGAACGGGCAGGTTTTCCTTGAATCACAGAGTTTAAAAGGTTTGAGAGTCTAAACATTATTTACGCTCCTCTATCTGGGTAATATAGGTTATTATTGCTGTTAAATTATTATCAGAGAGTTGAAATGGTGGCATTGCATTGCGTTTATACCCCAAAATCTTAGAGACCTCTTTAGGGCTTATAATCATAGCCCGTATCTCTTCAATACTTCGCTTTGATGCTATCTCTTTAAAAGAAGGACCAAAAGCCTCTGCCGTTTGATGATGACATCCCCAACAGTAGGTCTCAAAAACTTTTTTGCCATCTTCTGCCATCAAAGAGGTATTTATAAGTATAAAAAGTAGTAAATAGATAATTTTATTCATAGTCAGCCTCCTAAACTATTTTATAAAACAATCATAACACTCTTTATTTTTTTAATTCTTGATTGACATCAAAAGAGTCCAAAGAGTTATGGTGAAGTATTGGGTAAAAATCTGTAACAAAAACTTGTTCCCTCTCCAAAGGTAGATGCAACATCTAGCTCTATTCCCTCTTCGTCAATTATCTCTTTGACGATATTAAGCCCTATTCCAAAACCACCTTTGCTTCCATCTTCTCGGTAGTACCTAGAGAATATTTTTTGGGTATCTTTAATCCCTACACCATGGTCAACCACACAAAACCGTATAGTCTCTTGGTCTTGGATGAGGTGTATCTCTATTTGGGTATTGTCTTTGCTATATTTGATAGCATTCGAGAGAGTATTATCTACTATTCTTTGAAGTTTTGTTTTGCTAAATGTATAGTATAGCTCTGCTTCTAAATTGGTATGGAGATTGATATTTTTGAGATTAGCAACCTCTTGGAAGTAGTTGACTCTATAAGTAGTATTGAGACCAAAAGAGCCGAGAGGTGAAAGAAGTCAGAACTTTTTTTCATAGATGAAAGCCTATGACCCGCCATTAGCATGATCTTCATAATCTATATACTCTTGATTGGCATTAGATGTCGTGATAATAGAGAGATAGTAGGCCATAGCTTTGGTTTGATTGGCATCAAGTGATTGGGCAAAAGAGATCATAACACTTCCGTTGGATGTTCGAGTAATCCCTTTTTGAAGATTTTGTAACCTTTTAAGAAGAAGTTTCTCTTTTTTATTTTGGAGCCTAGGTCCACTACCTGTACCCTGCCCAAAAAAACCATGACAGCTAGGACAACCATTACTAAGGTAGAGTTTTTCAGCTTGGCTTGTGAACTCCACACCAAAAAGAGAGAGAGTAAAAAGGGTGATAATAATAGCTACTTTTTTCATAAGTAATAGTGTAACATAGCTTTTGGTGATTTCTCTTAGAATTACAACTTTTTTAGAAGATTTTGAGGTTTGTTGTCGTAATATCCAATTACAGATTACAAAAGTAATATATAAAGCGAGGAAAAAATGAGAAATATTTTATTAATTTTGATAGGATTGCAACTAACCCTACTCTATGGCTCTAGTTTCAATGCTACAGTAGATACTACAGAGGTAATTAGAGGCAATAGTGTAGAGCTACTCTTGGAGGTCTCTGGCGATAATGTAAAGTTTCCAACTATAGATAAGGTAGGAGATTATCTAGTAGAAGATATCTCGACAATGACAAAATCATCCTATAAGATTGTAAACCAACAAGCTTCTCAGGAGAGTATCAAACAGCAAACTATCCTCTTTACGCCTGATACAAATATGACTATTCCCTCTTTTGGTGTAGAGGTAGATGGCACCAAGCTTTACTCTAAACCTATTGATATAATAGTTGTAGATGCCCAAGCCCCCTCTTCTACTAACAACACTGCACCCTTTAGCCTTAAGATGGTTCAATCCAAAGATGAGGTCTATGTGGGTGAGCCTCTTTTGCTCTCTATCTATTTTAGTGTGGCATCTGGTGTGGATTTAATGGATTTTCGCTCACAACAGCCACAACTACAAGGTTTTATTACTAAAGAGATTAAAGGAGAGAGAAGCTTCCAACAAGATAATTATACTATCCATGAGTTTCGTTATCTTCTCACCCCTACACAAGAGGGCAATATAACAATATCTCCAATCCAAGCCAAAGTAGCCCAACGAACACAAGCTAGAGATAACTTCTTTGGGACTTTTTTTGATAAACCAAAATGGACACAAATAGTCTCGAATAAACTCACTCTCAAAGTCAATCCTCTTTTGCAAACTACAGACCTTGTGGGTAATTTTACTATAGAAGAAAAAATTGATGCCAAAGAGACCAAAGCAAACAAACCTGTAAATCTTACGATTACTATTTCAGGAGAGGGAAACCTAGAAGATTTTGATGGATTAGAGTATGAGATAGATGGGGTGACTATCTATAGTGATGAGGCTACAGTCACAAGCAAACTTGTAGACTCCAAGATGATAAGCAACTACCAAAAAAAGTTTGTCTTTATTAGTGATAGTAACTTTACTATTCCTAGCAAATCTCTTTTGGTTTTTGATTATAAAAACAAAGAGACCAAAGAGCTTACTCTTGATAGCCATACAATAGAGGTCAAAGGTAAACCAAGAGTAGCTCCAAGTGTCGTGCAAAATAGTAAACCCACAACACCCCTACAAGCTCCAACCCAACCTATAGAGACACCAACAACTCCAGCACTATGGATGCTTTTTGTCTCTTTTGTTTTAGGGGGTCTTACTACACTAGGTATTCTCAAACTCTCCCCTCTTTTATCATGGAAAAGCAAATCAATAGGAGAAGACCAAGCCCTAAAGATACTCTATCCACATACAAACCACTCCCTAGAGGTAGAAGCTATAGTCAGACAACTCTATGCCAAAAAAGCGGGAGATAGCACAATTATTATAGACAAAAAAGAGCTAAAACGATTAGTAGAAGAGTTTTCATAACCCCTCTACTAAGCAAATATCTCTTCAAAAGTCTCAAAAACTTCTCTCTATTTACCTAACAAAAGTTATATTTATGCTAAAATAAGATTATGTTTCATATTATAAATATTACTATTTTACTAATAGCACTCTTTTTAGCTCTTTATCGCTTTTTGCGTGGTCCTACTCTCACTGATAGAGTCATAGCCTTTGATACATTAAGCATTATGAGCCTTGCGTTGATAGTCATACTTGCACTCTATTTTGAAAGAATGCTCTATCTTGATATTGCCCTAGTCTTTGGATTAATTGGCTTTTTGGGTACGACTCTTTTTGGTCGCTATATAGAAAAAGGGATTTAAATGTTAACTTTTTTTGGATTCTCCTTTATTACATTAGGTGTTCTTGCCTTTGTAGTCAGTGCCATAGGGCTAATACGAATGCCTGATATATATACTCGTATGCATATTGGAGCTAAGTCTACTACTATTGGGATACTTCTTGTAATAGTGGGTGCTATCTGCATCGAACCATCGTGGAGTTTTAAGCTTATTGCTTTGGGTATGTTTATACTTATGACAAATCCTCTCTCCTCGTCAGTTATAGCCAGAGCTTCTCATAACAACAATACACCTCATCTTAACCCAAAAAATAGAGATGAGTACAGACAAAAGCGAGAAGAGATATGATAGGAGTTATAATCTTAGGTACACTTATGGCTCTTATAGTTATTGCTTTTGTTGCTGTGATAGAACCCAAACTCCCTGATGCTATTATATTGTCTATGGGTATAGGGCTTGGGGCTGTTGTGCTTTTTGTACTCTTTCAAGCCCCTGATGTAGCTCTGACAGAAGCAGTTATAGGCACAGGTATAGGCTCACTTATCTACCTTATGGCACTCAAACATCTAGGAGAGCGTCAATGAATATAAAACGAGATATTAGTACAAATGCCATAAGTAGTTTTGCTCTGAGTGCATTGTTTGTCTTGACCCTTCTTTCTATTTTACTCCAACATATCCCCCAAAAGCTCTCTAGTGCAGGAGATAAACTCTTAGAGATAAATGCTCAAGAGGGTGTGGCAAATGCAGTAACTACTGTGGTTGTCTACTTTCGTGGATTTGATACACTAGGAGAGATAGCAGTTTTGTTTATTGCCTCTTTTGGTATTGGTCTTATGCTTAACTTTCAAGTTCAAAACAATCAAAACAAAGTAAAGAGTAATTTTATGCTTCAGTTAGGAGCAAGATTGCTTTTTCCTATTATACTTTTATTTGGTGTATATGTTATGACTTATGGACATTTGAGCGTAGGTGGTGGTTTTCAGGGCGGTGTTATTATTGCAAGTGCTGTATTGTTGATGCTTGTAAGCTCTAATCACTTTCAACTCTCTCACCGTATCATAACACTCCTAGAGACCTTTGCAGGAGTCTCCTATGTGCTTATTGGGCTTATTGGGCTTATTGTATTAGATAGCTTTTTGGGCAACTTTTTGCCTCATAGTGCTTCGCAACTAGGATTACTTTTGAGTGGTGGGATTGTGCCTATTATCTATATTATTATTGGTATCAAAGTAGGCAGTGAAATGAGCTTGATTGTACAAAATATGCTTCAAAGGAGCGATAATGATTGAAAGTATACTCTACTACTTTAACCAAACAGAAGTTATAAAAACTATTGTAACCCTAGGCTCAATGGGTCTCTTTTTTGTTGGGCTTTTTGGGCTACTCTCGCAACGGCATATTATCAAAGTCTTTATTAGTATAGGGATTATGGAGATAGCTGTTTTTATATTTTTTATCGGTTTATCTTTCCAAAGAGGTCTAACAGCTCCTATGCTAGGAGATGCACATACCACCTTTATACAGATGAATGACCCTATTCCACATGCTATGATACTTACTGCTATTGTAATTGGTATGGCTGTTTTGGCTTTGGGTATTAGCTTTGCTATTGAGTACTACAAACTCACAGGTAAAAACCGTTTAGATGAGATGAATGAGATGAAAAACTAATGAGCAGTATCTATTTTATCGCCCTACCTCTCCTCTTTGGCTTTGCTACACCTATTCTTGCTAAATTTGGCAAAAATGGTATAGCCTATAGCTCTATTTTGCTTCAAGTAGCTCTTTTTGTATTGAGTCTTCAACTCTTTGTTACTATGGATAGAAGTATCATAGAGGTTATTGCTATTGCTCCACCCTTAGGGATTGGTTTTGTAGTCAATAGCATCTCTCTCTTTTTTGTAATGCTCTTTACCTTTTTTATCTTGATGGCATCTTTGTATTACCTTAAACTTCGCAAACTCAATCCATATCCTAATGAGGCAAAGTTTTTTATACTTATAAATATGCTCTTGGCATCAACTATTGGGCTAGTGCTTAGTAGTGATATATTTAATATTTATGTCTTTTTTGAGATAGCTGGTATCTCTGCGTATATTCTTTCAGCATACCGCAAAACACCAAAAGCCCTTGAAGCAGGATTAAAGTATCTTCTTACAGGAGCTGTTGCTTCTATATTTCTTGTTTTTGCTATTGCTCTTCTCTATCTACACTTAGGCACACTCAATCTTGCACTTATTAGCCAAGGCTTTACCGCTCTTGATAGTGATATAAAACTTCTGATTTCTCTATTTTTACTTATTGGATTTGGTCTTAAGGTAGAGATATTTCCTCTTAATTTTTGGGTTACAGATATTTATGAGGGTTCGGATGCTTTTACTGATGCTCTCTTTTCTGCTGTAGTAGTCAAAGCCTATCTTTTTGTCTTTTTTCACCTTTTGTATCTCTTTTTGCCAAACAAAGAGTTTACACTATTTTTACTCTATTTGGGTGCAGTGAGTATGCTAATAGCAGAGGTTATCGCACTGCGTCAAAATAATCTCAAACGAATCTTTGCCTACTCTAGTCTAGGGCAAGTTGGATTGCTCTTTGTAGCCTTTTCAATGCAAGATGTTATCTCTATTAGTGCAGGACTCTATATTCTTTTGGCTCACTCCCTTGCCAAGATGGTACTCTTTTTGTCTCTTGCTTCACTTTTTGAGCATTACAAAAATGAGGATATATCACTCCTCAAAGAGATGAACTCTCCTTTCTTAAGAAATGTTATTATCATCTCTATGCTTTCACTTTTGGGCATTCCTCTTCTTGCTGGTTTTGTAGGAAAGTTTTTGCTTCTAAAAACTGTGGCATTTTATGGTCTTTTTGGACTCCTTGGTCTGCTTATACTCTCGGCTCTTATAGAGAGTATCTACTACTTCAAAATTATAGGATTACTCCTCATCAAAAAAGAGACCAAAGAGCAGTTTCACCCCTCGACACTCCAAAAATTTGTACTTTTAGTACTTACTCTTGGAGTTATATTTGTAGGAGTAGCTCCATTTGCTATCTCTGATTTTATGGCTACTTCTGCATCTGTAATGCTTGATACACAAAGCTACCAAAACTTACTCTTAGGAGCAAATTAATGAGAATTATAAATGCACTCTTAGCACTTATCTCTTTGATTATTCTTGTATCTTTTTGGCAAGATAATTTTTCACTCTATGTAGATTTGGCTCTTTTGGATCTCCATGGAGTTGTTATAGGGATACAGACCTCTGCTCTTGCTAATCTCTTTGCTCTCTTGATAGGATTTTCATGGCTTATGGTCTCTTTGGCATCTTTTGCCTCCAAACAGAGTAGTCACCCTGCTCTCTTTAGATGGCTACCTATTTTATCTTTTGCCCTTTTCCTTATGGTCTATACTGTAGATTATCTTCTCTTCTTTATTGGGTGGGAGATAATGAGTATTGTAACCTACTTTATTCTAGCACCTACACTCACACCTCAAGCACTTATCAAATATGTTCTCTTTGCTATGGCTTCTGCTCTGGCTTTGTTGATGGGGATTGTAATACTCTACTCAGGTGCAGAGACACTCCTCTATATGGATGCAAACCAAGGATTTATGCTTCTCTCCCTAGAGATGAAAATAGTTGTTACACTGCTTATGCTTTTTGCTTTTTTTATCAAGCTAGGAGCCATAGGTCTACACTACTGGGTGGTAGATAGTTATCAACAAGCAGATACTCTCTTTAGTGCCTATCTCTCGGCTATTTTATCAAAGATGGGACTCTATGGAGTCATTATCTTTTTGACACAGGCTGTAGATATTTACTCCTTTGACGCAACACTACTCACCTATAGTATAGCTCTTATAGGGGTTATAAGTTCTATTATTGCTACATTTAAAGCTATTAGAGAAGATGACCTCAAACGACTTCTTGCCTACTCTTCTATCGCACAGTTAGGTTATATAGTAACTGTTCTTGCTTTGGCAAATGGTATGGGTGGGGCATTGTATCATGCTATTATCCATACACTTATAAAACTTCTACTCTTTATTAATATTGCCAGTATTATTGCTTTGACTAAACGCTCTAAAGTGAGTGAACTTGGTGGACTTATCTACCGTACACCGCACTCATTTGTTATGCTTCTTATAGCCATAATAGCCCTTGCAGGTATGCCTCCACTTGGTGGATTTGCTTCTAAGTATCTTATCTACACCTCTCTTTTGGATGCAAAGATGCTCTTGATACTCTCTGCTGTTATGTTTGCAAGTGTAAGTGGATTTTTGTATATCTATAAACTCATCTATGGTATCTACCTTGGTCACCCTACGCACAAAAGCCTAGAGAGTCTCCAAGAGGTCTCTAAGTGGTATCTCTTGCCACAATATATTATTGCTCTTCTTTTGATTATTATTGGTACATTCCCTGCACTTATTATCCCTATGATTAATAGTGTCCTACGCCAATTATATCTAACATCTATACCTTATGAGACAATAACTACCCTAGAGAGTCCATTAGGAGCCTATAATGGTTCTGTTATTATGGGTGCATTTGGAGCTATTTTTGTTGTAGTACTCTTTTTTCTTTGGAGAGTCAAATCAAAAACCAAAGAGGCTAAAGATAGATTTGATATTGCATACTGTGGAGAAGAGCCAACCACTACTACTCCTCTGCATTATGGATATGGTATGACCAAAGAGCTTCAAAGAGTCTCATTTATTGCAACAATTTGGCACTCTAGTAGTGGAACTTTTTATAATGCTCTTACAGAGATACTCTATGCATTTTCCAATAGAATCCGCAAACTCTACACAGGAAATTTAGCAATTAATTTTAACTGGATTATTCTCTTTGCGGTACTTCTTTTATGGTGGGGGACACAATGATACTTTTTGAACTTCTTTTAATTCTACTAACTGCTTATAGTGTAGGATTTATCTATTATGGTCTCTATCGTAATATCACAGCCCGATTTCAACGCCGTTTTGGTCCACCTATTACACAATCTTTTTATGATAGTATCAAATTCTTTTCCAAAGAAGAGAGTACTTCTCATGGATGGATGTTCTATCTAGGACCTATTATTGCTATGAGTGGGGCTATAATGACGCTCTTTTTTATTCCTATCTTTAGTAATAGCACAGCATTTCAAGGTTTGAGCGAATATGGAAATCTCTTTGTTGTTCTCTATCTAATGGTTTTAGGACCTTTGGGGAATGCTCTTGGTGTAGGTGTCAGTGGAAATCCTTTTGGGGTTATGGGCGTTACTCGTGGATTGAGTCGTCTTTTTGCTCTGGAGTTGCCTTTTTATATTGCGCTTATTGCGTTGATGAGTATAAATCAAACTGCTGATATAGCCACCATAGCCTCTAACCAACAAGAGACCATCAATGCCATTGCCTATCCTCTGCTCTTTATCCCTGCACTCTTTGCATTTATCGGAATGATGGGACAATCTCCTTTTGATGTAGTAGGCGCACCTGTAGAGGTCTACTCTGGACCTGCATCAGAATTTAGTGGTAAATTTTTGGCTCTTTTGATGAGTCAAAGTGCTATCTTTAGCTTTGCAAAATTAGTCTTAATGGTACACCTCTTCTTAGGAGGAGCAAGTGGATTTATAGAGTTACTCCTCAAAACCTTTATACTCTTTTTGTTTGTTATAGCATTTGGTTCTCTCTATGGCAGATTCAAAACCCCTCAAAGTATAGATTTTCTACTCAAAGTACCTACAGCTATAGCCATTGTAGGATTGATTTTGGCAACATATAATTAAAATAAAGGGGAAAAAATGACCGAAGGTTTTCTAAAAGAACAACAAACGCTAGAGAGTGACCTCAACTCGGATACCTCACATAAGAGAAGTGTTGATACTCTTATGGATTGGTTTCGTCGCCGTTCTATTTTTGTATTGGCGTATGGGACTGGGTGTGGAGCTATTGAGATGCCTCCTACCTTTACGAGTCGTTATGATGCAGAGCGATTAGGTATCAGAGGGGCTGCTACGCCTCGTCAGGCAGATGTGATTATTGTCTCTGGATACTGCTCGTACAAAACACTTCGCCGTATTATTAGAAGCTATGAGCAGATGAGTAACCCTAAATATATTCTAGCCCTAGGCTCTTGTACGGTCAATGGTGGGATGTATTGGGATTCGTACAATACTATTAAAAAACTTGAAGATTATCTTCCTGTAGATATGTATGTCAATGGCTGTATGCCTAGACCAGAGAGTATCCTAGAGGGGTTTATAGCTCTACAAAAAGATATTGCTAATGGAAAGGCGAGTTCTTGGGAGAAGTATGAAAAAAACTATGAGTTCTATCGCAAAAATCAAGAGGCTGTACTAGGCAAACAAGTATCTCCTGCTTATGAGACAGATTGGTATCTCTATGAGGGTGGTCTTTGAGTAAACATAGAGAGTAACAATGAAAAAATTTGAACTCCTAGAACACTACTTTGGACACAAAGAGTTTCGTCCTCTGCAAGAAGAGGTTATAGATGCTATTTTAAATAGACAAGATGCACTTATGATACTCCCTACAGGTGGAGGAAAATCTTTGTGCTATCAACTCCCATCACTTATTATGGATGGTGTAACGGTAGTCGTCTCGCCACTTTTGGCTTTGATGCACGACCAAGTTGTTGCACTCAGAGCCAATGGTATACCTGCTGTAATGCTTAGCTCTATGCAAGAGAGAGCAGAAAGCCTACAGATAGAACAAGAGCTAAGAGAAAATCAAATAAAACTCTTGTATGTAGCACCAGAACGGCTTACTAATCCCTATTTTTTGCGTCTACTCCATCAATTAGATATTAATTTTTTTGTCGTAGATGAAGCCCACTGTGTGAGTGAATGGGGGCATGAGTTTCGTGAAAATTATAGACAACTCTTTTTGCTCAAAGAGCAGTTTCCTACTGTAGCTATTTCAGCATTTACCGCCACTGCAACCTATGCTGTAGAGAGTGATATAGCTACCCAACTAGGACTCGATAACCCAAAGAGAGTAAGAGGCTCTCTTTTTCGCTCAAATCTCACCATTAAATCTATGCACCGTATCAAAGATGGCAGAGAGCAACTACTGGCTTTTTTGAAGTCACAAGCAAAGAGTGCAGGTATCATCTACACCCTCTCTCGCAAATCTACCGAGGCGATTGCTGGATTTTTGCAAATGAGAGGTATTGATGCCCAAGCCTACCATGCAGGGATGCCTACAAAAGAGAAAAATTCTGTCTATAGTGATTTTGTCTCTGATAATATTCAGATAGTAGTCGCAACCATAGCATTTGGCATGGGAATAGACAAGAGTAATATCCGTTTTGTTGTCCACATGACACTTCCAAAAACCCTAGAGAACTTCTATCAAGAGATAGGAAGAGCAGGAAGAGACGGGCTAGAGTCTGAGACACTTTTGCTCTTTTCTACTGCTGATGTGGTGCAACAAAAGATGTTTATTGCAGAGCTTCCAGAGACACCCTACAAGCAACATGCCTACAATAAACTCGATAGCATGGTACGATTTGCCCAAGGGGAAGTTTGCCGTCATCAAAGCATTGCTACCTATTTTGATGATACTATACAAGAGTGTCAAGATAGATGTGATAATTGTCTAAGCCCAGAGATTAAACGGATAGATATTACAACTCCTTCACGCAAACTTCTCTCTGCTATCTTTAGAACAAATCAAAGCTATGGACTGCACTATATTATTGATATTTTGAGGGGAAGTAAAGAGAAAAGAATACTAGAAAACCACCATGATAAACTCTCTGTATATAATATAGGTCAAGAGTATTCCAAAGCACAATGGCTTACTATTGGAGATAGATTATTAGAACTAGAAGCCGTATCTATCGGAGAGTTTAAAGTATATCATCTAAGTGAATTTGGTGCAGAGATAATTCGTGGTTTGCATACTATAGATTTAAGAGAAGATAGACTCACTATCAAAAAAGAGAGTATCAAAAAAGTAAATCACTACAGTGATATCTATGATGCAGATATATTTGAACGCCTACGAGAACTCCGCAAAGAGATAGCCCAAACTAATAATATTCCACCTTATATAGTATTTTCAGATAAAACCCTCAAAGAACTAAGCATAGAACTACCAAAAAATAAAAAACAGATGCTAGAAATACATGGTATAGGAGAGGTTAAGTTTGAGAGATATGGAGATGAGTTTTTAGAGCTTATTGGTGACTTATCCAAATAATATACAAGAAAGCAAAGAGAGAGTAAAAAAACTAAGAACAGATGCCAAAGCACTATTGATATAAAAAGAGACTTTAGGCAGACCTAGTTTAGGAGAGTTAGAGTAGCATGTACCATTTTATTTTGCTTTACCCTTTAAAATAAAAAATTAAATAGTAATAAGGAAAAATTATGGCGTTTGTAAAAGAAAAAGTATCAGAGGAAAATGTAGAAAGGTTTAAATTAAATGAGCTATGGAATGAGTATAACCAAGGTGCATTTATTAGGCTACCAGACAGATGTTTTGAACACTATTGGATAATAGACAAAGAGAGAGGAATTTGGCTATATGAAGCTACTATTGATAAGGATAATTTCTTTCAAACAGTTTTTATATTTAACTATAAAAATGTAGAGATAAGAGTTAAAACTTCTGATAAAGGAAGTCAAAGACCTTCTGATAATCCATATATTAAAATTTGGGATTTTATTTCATTAAACCCAAAATCAATAGAAGAGTTAAATAGTAAAGATATTAAAGAAATTTTAAAAGAGGCATTGGTTGTATATGTCAGTAGTCGATTTAGAGATAGTATTAATAAAAAAATAATTGTAAAATATAACTGGTAAGGAGATATTTAGATTAGAAAATAGGAAAATAGGGTCAGAAAATAGGGTCAGGTGATAACGATAAGGGTATTCTCGACATATGACTGCCAAAGCATTAAGGTTATCACAACCTGCTCTATTTGGAGTGATTAAGAAGAGTGAGTTATCATTATCACCTGACACCTCTACTTGCCTCTACTTCTATTGCTCTAAAGTCGGCTGGTAAGCACTTTAATGTATCAAGCTATGGGTTAGGTGGGAGGATCAAGTAATATCTTCTTTTTGCTGAGTAGGTACTATCTCTGAATTATTGCTATTTGATCTTCTAGTTCCATAAATAAATGTAGCAATAATACTCCCTATGCCTACAGTAGATATAAAAGCACCTGTTAGGGATCCTGTTAGGGATGATACACCTATTGTAACTTGTGCACCCCAATACACGGTAAACATCCCAAGAGCAAATGCAGAGCCTATACCAACAATTGACGCTATGCTATCTGTTATAACTTCCATTTTTTGAACAAAGTGAATATGAGCCAAGTCATCTTCTGCCATTTTAACTATTCTATCTGGCAAATCCTTTTGTACCTTTTTGTATTCAGCTAAATCCTGTGCCCTAGGGATTGGACCGCTAAATATCGTCTCTTGTCGAACTGCTACTTTCTTTGCTATTACTCTTTCTTCAACTTCTTTTGTTTGCAGCTCAGGAGTTTTCTCTATTTCATTACCTTGAGCCATTTTCAACCTTTGTTAAAGATTTTTTTATACTGTCACCAACATGTATCCAACTATTTGTTATGTTTTCCCCTTTTGTAAGTGTTTTTTTTGATCTAGGATTATGAATGTTACCAATATCAATGCTTTTTATTGCTCCCCTGACAAAACCATTCCCAAAAGCTTTTGTTATGTTGACTTTTATTGTGCTACACATTGATTATCCTTTCATATTATTTTGTATATATTATAAATAATAGCACAATTTAGTAAATGAATTACTGATATAATCATAAAAATCTTGGAAAATACTAAAGAAATCTAATTTTACCTTATGTATAAATAAAAGCAAACTATAGTTTCAATACGAAATTAAACTAAAGTAAGTATGCTATAATAAGGTAATATACTATAGAAAAAAGGTGAATACATGCCACAGAAATCTGAACTAGAGGTGTCAGGTAACAACTACAACTCTAATACTGCTATAGCTTAAAGTCTTGAGTATCTCACAACCTGCAGTGAGTGGTGTGATTAGGAGAGCTAGGTAAAACTTTATTGGATTCCCACTCCACCACCCAACTCAAAAAAAGAGCCAAAAAAAAAGGCAACCAATCTCAATGAAGAGATGGTTGCCTTTTTTCATCCAAACTTTCAAATCGGTAATCAGCCAAAATGAAATCAAGGAGGATAAATGATTTTTTCAAAAACATTATATCATAAAACTTTAGGGTCAGGACACAAATTACAAATAAAGTAATCTATACTATTCTACACTTCCATCAAAAAGTTTCTCCATTTACTCAGAATTATAATCTCAAACCTACCCCTCATCCAACTTATCCAAAAGCTCCAACCCTCTACTTTTATCACCTTTGGAAGCCATTGAGTCAAACCTCACTTTGGCATCATACTGTGTCAAAGCGATAGTAGCAAACTCATCAAAAAGCTTGTTGAGTGATATCTCTTTGGATTTTGCATAATTTTTCAATCGCTCATATTTACCATCTGGTATTCTCAATGTCAATGTACTCATACTCTCATCCTTTCTAAAAACTCTTTCGCTGTCAATACTTCAAAATCAAAATGAAGCTCATTCGTTACAAAATCTTGTTTGTTATCTGTGATAATCACTGAACTATTGCTAGCTACAGCCAACTCTACAAGAAAATCATCATCTTTGTCTTTGAGATTTGGTCTCCATAGATAAAAAATCTCATTCCAAGTGCAAGTTGATAGATATGCGTGAAAAAGTTCATTTTGCTCTATGCTACTCAAAGAGCAGAGTTTTTGGATTTTATCTCTATTCATGACTGCTTCATACTCTATCAGTAGAGATGTGCTTATCTGTGGAAAGATATGCTCCTTCAAAGCCAACCTGATAATCTCTCTACTTGAACCCTCTTTACTAATAAGAGCTGATATCCATATATTTGTATCTATTACAACTTTCATCTAAATATGATAGCGTATATGATGTTAAAAAAATATAAGTCAGTTGGGATATAGGCTAGTTCTCCTCACAGGATCCAAAGGAGGCTCAATGGCGTTAAGTTAAGGATTTTCGGAAGTGGTGCTTTAGCTCCACCAAAAGGCTGAGGCTGAAGCTACAGTTCCGACTATTCACTATTTTTGGCTTAACTTAACGCCATTGGGGGACAGGCTACTTTAAAGACAACTACAGCTATAATCCATAAAAAATAAAAGAGAACCCATACCCAAAATAGCAAGAGGAGAGACAGTCGGAGGCATCTATCATATAATAAACTGAGGTAAAGAGTAAAATTGACCAAAAAAGCAGAAGATTGGTAATATGGTTCATTTTATGATAAATGGGTAAAGTATCTGAATCAACCTTTAAGAGAGCAAGAGTTAGAAAACATACGCAATTTTGTTAACCGACAAGCACCACTTGGGCAAGAACAATGGCAAGTCGAAGTAGCTACCAAATAGATGTTGTCTACTTTGAGGAGAGTTAGAGTAGCCTGTCCCCTTTTATTCCCATTCAATCTCCACTTAAACATAATTATAGCATATATTTATCTCCCTCCACTTCCCATCTCATCTCAACCAAAAGCTCATTATTTGAATAAATTTTACCTATAAAAATATCTCCAATACTATAAGACCCTACCCCTTTTGGGGTGCCACTCATAATAATATCGCCATCTTCAAGAGACATAAAACTTTGTATCTCTTCTATCATCTCTTTGGGTTTATATATCATAAGGTCATAATTGGCAAATTGAGTTAAAACACCATTTATATACAACTCCAATTTGAGAGTGCTTATATCATCATTCAATGAAACAAAATCGCTTAGAACAGCTGAACCATTAAATGATTTTGCTCTCTCCCAAGGTAGTCCTTTTGACTTCATTTTATTTTGAATATTTGCTTTTGTTAAATCAAGCCCAAAACCAATACCTGAAATTTGATTATTCTCAATTAAAAAACAAATCTCCCCCTCAAATCTCGTATCTTCACTAAAATAGTATAATTTGTTTGAGATAGCAGAGTTTGGTTTATTGAATACAACCATCGAATCAGGAGTTTCATTATTTAGCTCTTTTATATGTTCAACATAATTTCTACCAATACAGATAATTTTAGATGGAGCTATTATTTTGTTATTGTATTTAATATTTTTCATTTTTGCTCCTATACCAGCGTCAATAAGACAACGAGTAATATCGGAGGAGTAACAATCAATCCAAATTTACTATATTGCCAAAAACCTATTTTTACACCTTTTTGATTAAGTGTATGTAACCAAAGTAATGTAGCTAATGAGCCAAATGGTGTCATTTTAGGTCCTAAGTTACACCCTACAATATTGGCATAAATCATCGAGTTATTTCCTATGTCTTGGAGTGATATATCCATTATCATAATCGTTGGCATATTATTCATAAATGCACTTAAAAAGGCACTTGTAAAGCCAGTGGCTACGACGGCTATTAAATCTCCTTGCGTATTTAGATAATGTAAAAAGGTCGTTAAATACTCTGTAAGTCCTGCATTTTTAAGACCATATACAACTATATATAATCCCAAAGAGAACCATACTACTTGCCAAGGTGCATTTTTGATAATATGAATAGGTTCAACCGTTTTGAAAGCAGTTGAAATAGCTAAAAATAGCAATCCTCCACCCAAAGCAAAAACAGATATAGGAATATCATAAGCATCACCGATAAAATATCCTGCAAGAAGAAGAGCTAAAAAAATCCAAGAGAAATAAAATAGTGTTCTGTTTTTCAGTACACTATTGGCATCTTGGAGTAAATCTATATCTACGGTTTTTGGTATATCATTTTTTAATACCATTAGAAGTACCACAATAGTTATGATAACACTCACTATAAATGG
>Ga0193965_1000116_pt1 | contig 27910 bp, 19 predicted proteins | sample FB_8_MG_FD_140330 | JGI IMG/M metagenome (GOLD analysis project Ga0193965, IMG submission 140330) | Microbial mat bacterial communities from the Broadkill River, Lewes, Delaware, United States - FB_8_MG | ecosystem: Environmental > Aquatic > Freshwater > River > Microbial mats | place: USA... | reverse complement strand
CTTTGAAAATGATTCTTTTCAGTCATCACTTGCAAATGGAGTAAAGATTCATCATATTTATTCATCTTAATAAGATTAGCTAAAACAGTAATAAAAAGAATAGCAACAATTAGTGTGATATATTTAATTTTCATAACTTACATTTGCCTCAAGTGTTTTAAGAAAAGTCTCAATAAGTATAATATCTTTGTCTGGTATCTCTACCCCTAATTGATACTCCCCCATTTTATAAATAGTATCTTTGAGATTTTTTGTTGCTCCATTGTGAAAATAGGGTGCTGTTTTAGTTATGTTTCTCAAACTTGGTACTTTAAATACATACTTATCAGATTCTTTACCTGTAACCTCATATCTACCCAAATTTTCATCTCTATAGATATAATCATCATTAAAAATTCCAAATTTTTGATACATATTGCCACCTACATTTACCCCATTATGGCAAGAAACACACCCATAACTTTTAAAAAGTTTATACCCTTTTTTCTCATTTTGATTCAAAGAAACTTTTGCATCTAAATAGTTATCAAACTTTGAGTTTGGGGTTGTAAGCGTTGAGACAAAATAGGCGATAGAATCAAAAATATTATCTTTTGTAAGTTCTGTATATATATTGAAAAACTCCTCTTTTAAGTAAGAATCTGATTCTATATACTTTATAAGGTCTTTATAGTTACCATCCATCTCAATGGGATTTAAAAAAGCCATCTTACTTCTCTTTTTTATAGTTGTATATTCACCAGCCCAATCTTTTGCGATATTGTACTTAGTATTAAAAATTGTTGGTGTATTTATCTTCCCTTTTCTCCCCTCAACACCCAAAGAGATTCTCAAATTATCAGTACCACCTTGTGAAAGTATATGACAAGTTGCACACGATATAGTTTTATCACTTGAAAGATTTTGGTCAAAAAAAAGTCTTTTTCCTAAATTGTATTTATCTGTATCTTCTATCTTCTCTTGAGGGATACTTGAAAATGATAAATCTGCTAACAACATAGTAGATACAGATATAAATAATATAAAGTACCTAATTGTTCTGCGTAAAAAATTCATTTAAGACTACTCCTAGTTTTTCTCTATTTAAAGGTTTTGTTAAATACTCATCCATACCAGCATTTAAAAATTTCTCTCTATCCCCTTTTAGGGCATTTGCAGTAAGTGCTACTATTGGCGTATGTGTAAGCTTATCATCTTTTTCTATCGCTAAAATCTCTTTGGTTGCTTCTATACCGTTCATATTTGGCATATTTTCATCCATGAGAATCAAATCATATTTTTTAGACTTATATGCTTGAATAGCTTCAACTCCATCATTTGCTATATCAAACTCAAGTTCTAATTTTTTAAGAACTATTTTCATAAACATCTGATTCGCTTTATTGTCTTCAACTAAGAGTACTTTTTTACCATTAAAGTTACTATTTTCTTTTTTTATTATCGGTTTTTCTATCTCTTTACCTAAAGGGATTGGAATATCAAAATAAAATGTACTTCCAAAACCTATTTTACTCTTAATTTTTATCTCGCCACCCATAGCTTTAACTAACTTATAGGAGATAGTTAAACCTAATCCTGTTCCACCATATTTTCTAGTTGTAGAGCTATCCTCTTGGGTGAAAGCTTTAAAAATATTTTTTTGGTACTTCTCACTTATCCCTATCCCCTCATCTTTTATCTTAACATACAATCTTTCATTTTTGTACTCAATATCTAAGAAAATATTTTTACCACTTGGGGTAAATTTGATTGCATTAGAGAGTAAGTTGTTAATAACTTGCTTGATTCTTAAAATATCACCATTGAGTGATGATGGCATCTCAAAACGACTTGGAAAAAACTTAATCCCTTTCTCTTGGAATTTTGCTTGGAAAAGTTTTCTTGTTAAGGAGAACTCTTTTGCTGGATTAAAATCTATATGTTCTATATCTAAGTTCCCACTCTCTATCTTAGAAAAATCTAAAATATCGTTGATAATCTCAATAAGATTATTACTTGAAGAGTTGATAATATCTAAATATTTTAATTTTTTTGTATCTTGTTCATTCTCTTGTAGTAGTTCAATAAAACCCATAATAGCATTGAGTGGGGTTCGTATCTCATGGGACATATTTGCTAAAAAGTCTGATTTTGCTTTATTTGCATTTATCGCTTTATCTTTTAAGAGTGTTAAGTTTTTTTCTAACTCTTTTTTACTATCTAACTCTCTCCAAACCACTAAGAATCTACTTTTATCTTCTGTAGATATATCGGTCATCACCACATCTATCCAGATTGGTTCACCATTGGACTTTGTATGGAGTTGTTCAAAGCTATGATGCCCTTTTTCTAGTGTAATTTTTGTATTTTCTCTTGCATTATCACAAGAGAGTTGACCATTTGGTTGATACTTTGGAGTTAAAAAGCATTGTGTTTTATTGATTAAATCGTGTTTGCTGTGGTATCCTAACATCTCTATAGCAGAGTGGTTACACTTCACAAATACACCATCCTCAACAATCAAAATACCATCTTTAGATTTAGAAAAAACAGTTTTATAAAGCTCTTTTTTTTGTGTTTCATGATGCAGTAATATATTTGTAAGAACTTTTAATCTATTCTCTTTAAGTAAAATAAAGAAAATTACTATATTTCCAATTATAAAGATTCCCATTAATAGTACTAAAATAATTGAAACTGTTTTAATATCAGCCTCATTTTTATCTATATCTGCTTGTTTTCTACTCTCTAGCTCCCCTAAAAGTTGATTCATTGTCTTAATAAAATCTATCTTATTACTATTTTTATGGATAAAACTAAGCATTGTTTTTTTAGATTCTTCTGCATCTATACTCATAATATTTTCTACTTTCATATATATGCCCAAGAGTTTATCTACACTTTTTTTATAGCGATTATATAACTCTTTTTCAAAATCTGTAAAATCTCTATAAATCTTTTTAACCTTCTCCTCTTTTTGAGTATAAACTTTTAATTTTTCAAAATATTGTTGTTTGTATGTATCATCTTTAGTAATTACATAAGTTTCTATACAATCTTCGAGTTCATTTATTGTATCTATAAGAGTATGCAAATCTTTTCTCATCATAAAACTTGTCTCTTTTTCAAGACTTATTTCAGAGAAAAGGTCAAAAAGTTTGAATGTATTGATTAGCAATAATATTATAATAATAAACTCAAATATTGTGATTGATAAATTACTTTTAAAAATATTATTTTTCATTTAAAAATCTCCCAAATATCTCTATTAATCTTTTTTTATTTACAGGTTTTGTGAGATACTCATCCATTCCAGCATTCAAAAATCTTTCCCTATCACCTTTGAGTGCATTTGCTGTGAGAGCGATGATTGGTGTATGTTTGAGAAGATTTTGTGATTCGTGTTGTAGTATATGTTTGGTTGCTTCTATCCCATTCATATTTGGCATATTTTCATCCATTAAAATCAAATCATACTGATTGTTTTTAAACATCTCTATCGCTTCTACACCATCATTTGCTATATCGTTTGTTAACTCTAGTTTTTTGAGTAAAACATTCATAAACATCTGGTTTGGTTTGTTGTCTTCAACAACTAAAATTTTGCCACTAAATTTTACATCATTTTTATAGTGTTTTGTAGTTGCTATATTTTTTATATTTTTTTTGATTGGCAATGAAAAATAAAAAGTACTCCCTACACCTAATTTACTTTTTACTTTAAGCTCACCACCCATCAATTTTACTAAATTAGAAGATATAGTCAAACCTAAACCTGTTCCACCAAACTTTCTTGTGGTAGAGCTATCCTCTTGAGAGAAAGGTTTAAATATTTTTTCGATATTTTTCTCATCTATTCCAATACCAGAATCTTTAAGTTCAAAAACAATAGCATTCTCTTTTTTATCATAATGAAGACTAATTCGTATATCACCACCCTCAGGGGTGAATTTGATTGCATTACTTATAAGGTTAAGTGCAACTTGTTTAAATCTTACTGGGTCACCATTAATAAACTCTGGTGCATTTATATCGTAGTGAATTTTTTGATGAATATTTTTCTCTTTTGTTTTTTGATAAAAAAGAAGATTAATCTCTTTTATCAGTTTTTTTAAATCAAAGTCTATATATTCTATCTCCAACTGTCCACTCTCTATTTTAGAGATATCAAGTATATCGTTGATAATATTGAGGAGCAAATTGCTTGAACTTTTGACAATATCTAAATGCTCTATATTTTTTTTATTTTGTTCATTCTCACGAATAATATCTATAAAACCTGTTATAGCATTGAGTGGTGTTCTAATCTCATGAGACATATTTGCTAAAAAATCACTTTTTGCTTGTGTTACTTTTTCTAGTTCTATAACTTTCTCTTGGAGTTGATTCGTTTTTTTATCTAGATTTTTTTCTAAAAGTTCATTTGCATTCTTTAGCTCTTTTGAGGTTACACTTATGAGATGCGATAAGGCAGATATAGTTGTATTCTCATCAAGTATTTTCTTTGTAGGGTTTACTTCTATAGTATCAAGTGTATCTTCAAAGCCATCTTCACTTAAAAATATTCTCGTCATTGTTTGGTTGAGTAACTCACAACGATTTGCATTTTTATAAAACTCCCCATTAGTAAAGAATCCACTTATTGGGGTTTTACTATTGTGAGCATTGAGCTCTATTGAAATATTTGATTCTAAGAATCTTCGTCTTGCCATACAGGAGTAGATAAATATACTCTGTGCACTATTTGATAAACTCTGTATATATATATTATTGTTATCAAGTATCTTTTTAGCATCACCATAGCCTAACTGTACTTTTGAGCCCTCTAGTACATTTCCAGCAAAAACGAGTGATTTATCATCATTTTTACTTAATACTGCTCTTGCTATCTCTAAACTATCTTTGAGTATAATGAGTGGGAACTCTATCCCAATAGCGGGGAGGCTTCTTGCTGTGCTCTCACCTAAATAATAAGCATAAATATCATAAGCACTTTTGCCATCAATCTCATAAACAACATTTTTATCAGACTTTGTGACCTCCATCACAGGACCAATCTGTTGCCATCCAAAATTATAATTATTATAAACACTTAAAACATCAGAATCTATAGCAACACCAACAGCACCATTAGTTACAATAGCATCATCTGTAAAAACTGTTGTACCACTAAAACTAGCACCATCAGCAGCGAGTCCTCCAGCTACCATAATATTTGAAGATAAAGAGTTTACACCGTTTAAAAACTCCTCACCATTTGTATGTAAGCCATCGGCAAACAAAATCAAAAGTTTTGTTTTTTTGCTTATGAGTTTTTTTGCTAATAAATTACCCATCTCATAATCACTCAAGCCATTTTTATCTATAGACGCCGACACTACACTACTTTTTGCAAAATAGCTAACACTCACCACTACACTATCTGTAGTGACATGAGTATCTAATATCTCACCATCAGTTGTTGCACCTATAATTGTCGTATTTGGTAAAACATTTAGAATCTCATCTCTTATCTTTTTAATTATCTCTTTATCTAATTGTGAAGAAAAAACTTGAATAAGGAGATTCTTTTCATCTTTTAAATTATTTTCAAATACAAATGATTCAAATATTTTTTTTGACTTGTAGTAAGTGTTTATAGTTTTCATTTATTGCCTATCAATTTTTGTAATACTTCTGTAAGTTTTTTCTTATTGAGTGGTTTGCTCAAATAATCATCCATTCCAGAGCTTATAAATCTATCTCTATCACCTTTGAGCGCATTTGCTGTAAGTGCTATAATTGGGGTATGTTTTAATTTTCTTTCTTTTTCTATTTTAATTAACTCAGCAGTAGCTCTAATACCATTCATATTTGGCATATTTTCATCCATAAGTATTGCATCATAGTTATTCTCTTGAAATTTATCTATAGCTTCTAATCCATCATTTGCTAAATCATATTCTAAATCTATTTTTTTCAAAATTATTTTCATAAACATTTGATTTGCTGGATTATCTTCAACCAGTAGAATCTTTTTCCCATTAAACGATATATCAGCTTCACGCTGTACAAGTTTTTCAATAGTATCACCAATAGTGATAGGTATAGAGAAGTAAAATTCACTTCCTACTCCTAACTCACTTTTTACTTGTAACTCTCCACCTAAAAGCTTTACAAGTTCACTACTAATACTTAAGCCAAGACCTGTTCCACCAAACTCTCTTGTTGTAGATGTATCCTCTTGTGAAAATGCTTCAAAAATATGACTTAACTTATCTTTTGCTATCCCTTTACCCTCATCTTTTACAGATACAGTAAGGAAGCCATTTTCGTAAGAGATATTAATTATTATTCTTTTACCATTATCTGTAAATTTTATAGCATTACTTAGTAAATTTGATATGATTTGTTTTATTCTTAGTGGGTCTGTGTTTATAATTTTAGGAAGATTTTCATCTTGTATAAGAGATAAGCTAATATCCTTTTGGGAACATTTTGCAGAAAAAAGATGTGTTATCACTTCAAATTCTGACTTTGTATAAAAATCTATTTTTTCTATATCTAATTTACCACTTTCAATTTTAGAAAAATCTAATATATCTTCAATAATTTTTAATAAACTATTACTTGAGCTATCTATAATCTCAACATATTCCATAGATTTTCTCCCCTTACTCTCCTCTTTTAAAAGTTCAACAAAACCTAAGATTGCATTCAGTGGAGTTCTTATCTCATGGGACATATTAGCTAAAAATTCTGACTTTGATTTTACAGATGCTTCAGCCTTTTGTTTTAAGGATATTAGTTCGGTAAGCTTCTCTTTCTCCTCTGTTATATCTTGAACTGTTCCTATCATTTTAATTGCTTTATTATTTTCATCTCTAATAACTTCTGCTTGTTCTCTTACTATTTTTATTTTTTTATTTTCTGTTACAACTCTATGTTCTACTTTATACTCTATATTTTTATTGTTTAATGATAAGTTTACTGCATCATTGACTATAGCCCTGTCATCAGGATGAATATAATTCAAAAATACTTCATAACATGCTTTAAAACTATTTTTATCCAGCTCAAATATATTATATATCTCATCACTCCACCATAATTGGTTGTTCAGTATATCCCATTCCCAACTTCCAATTTTTGAGATACTTTGAGCTGTATTAAGTATAGAATAAGAGTTGTTTAACTCCTCTGTTGTCACAGCTGTCAAATGTGTAAGGGCTGTTAAGATTCTATTACTTTTTCCAAAATCTATTTTTTTAAAACTTTCTCTTTGTTTTGTTTGTTTTGTTTCACTTAAAGATAAAAATGTTGTAGTTACATTGAGAAGTTCATTTGATTTGTTTGAATAAAAATATTCACCATAAGTAAAAAAACCAGAACTAGGTGCGAGTGTTTCTAAAACATTAAATTCACTCTCTAAACCTTTACCCATAAGTGTTTTTCTAGCACTACATGAGTATATAAATATAGCTTCTGAGGGGATATCTTTTAAATTTTTAAAATTTTCATCAGCACTATTTTTTATATACTCAATATTTCCAAAACTAAACTGTAGTTTATCACCCTCTTTTATATAACCACCATACAAAAGGGAGTTATCTTCTAGCTTGGCAATAGGTACTCTAGCTACAGAAGATTTTTCTTTTTTTATAAGGAGTGGAAACTCATTTCCAGATATAGGAAGATGGTTGGCTACATCATCACCTAAATATTTTCTATATACTTCAACTATAGGTATCCCATCAAGTTCAAAAAGTTGATTCTCTTGAGATTTAGTCACTATAAACTCACGCCCAATTGGATTCCAATTAAGTAAATAATCATTATTTACTACTAAATCGTCTCCACTTAAAGTAGCAATTACACATCCATTTTCACTGCATCTTTCATCATCAAATACAAAAGTTTGTTTAAACTCAATGAGATCAGCAGCGCGTCCACCAGCAATAATAAGCTCTTTATTTAACAAGTTTATTTTTTGTAACAACTCCTCTGCATTACTTTTTAAACCGTCACTAAATACTATCAAAGCTTTTACATCATCGGTGATAAGTGTTTGTAATCTTGTATCTATACTACCGTCAGTTTCATAATCAAATAGAGTAGTATTTACTGTTGTAGTTTCCATTACTAAAAATGAGATAACAATTTTTTGCTCATACATTCTTCCATGATATATCTCACCAGCTGTTGTTGTTCCTATAATATTAGCTGTAGGAAGCTCTTTTTTTAGGTAAGCTGATAGAGTTAATAACTGATTCTTATCTATAATTCCACTAAAAATTTGAATTAAAATATTTTTTTTATCATATAAATTATTTACTACTATAAACTCTTGTAACTTTTGTGTATTTTCAAATATTAAATTAATTGCTTTCATTGTTATCCTCTAAAAATTTTCCTAAAACCTCTAAAAGTTTTTTCTTATTGAGTGGTTTGCTCAAATACTCATCCATTCCAGAGCTTAGAAATCTATCTCTATCACCTTTGAGTGCATTTGCTGTGAGTGCTATAATTGGGGTATGTTTTAACTCTTTTTCTTTTTCTATTTTTATTATTTGCTGAGTTGCTTCTATACCGTTCATATTTGGCATATTCTCATCCATAAGTATTGCATCATAGCTACTATTTTTAAACTTATCTATCGCTTCTAATCCATCATTTGCTATATCAAACTCTAAACTTAATTTTTTTAATACAACTTTCATAAACATCTGATTAGCTTTATTATCTTCAACTAAAAGAATCTTTTTGTTTTTAAAGAGTGTATTTTCTTCGATTGAAACTATCTCTTTAATCTCTTTACCTGCCAAGAGTGGAAGTGAAAAATAAAATTCGCTCCCCTTTCCTAAAACACTTTTTACTTTTAATTCCCCACCCATAGCTTTTACTAAATTGTATGAAATTGTAAGTCCAAGACCTGTTCCACCATATTTTCTTGTCGTAGAACTATCCTCTTGTGTAAAAGCTTCAAATATTTTTTCTTGATATAATTGGCTAATCCCTATACCCTCATCTCTTACCTTTACATACAAATTTGCATCTCTATATGTTATATCTAAATAAACTATTTTATTCTTATCTGTAAACTTAATAGCGTTACTGAGGAGGTTATTTATCACCTGTTTTATCCGTAAGACATCTCCATTTAATGAGGGTGGCATATCTAAGTAAGAGGGATAAAACTTAATATTTTTCTCTTTAAATTTTGCTTGAAAGAGTTTTCTTGTTAACGAAAACTCTTTTAGTGGATCAAAATCTATATGTTCTATCTCAATATTTCCACTCTCAATTTTACTAAAATCTAAAATATCATTTATAAGTTCAATAAGATTCTTACTCGAACTATTTACAATATCTAAATATTTTTGTTTTGTTATATCTGTTTCTCTCTCTTGAAGAATCTCAATAAATCCAATTATAGCATTAAGAGGAGTTCTTATCTCATGAGACATATTTGCTAAAAACTCTGATTTAGCTTTATTTGATTTATCTGCATTCTCTTTAGCTTCTTTTAAACGGTTCTGGAACTCTATTTTTTTACTAATATCAGTATGTGACCCAACCATTCTATAAGGGTTTTTAGCTTTATCAAGAGTAGCTTTTCCTCTTGCTAGAATCCATTTATAAGAACCATCTTTACATAATAACCTCATCTCAATAAAATAGATATTATTTTGAGGATCTTTAAAGTGCTCATTAAGAGTATTTTGTAGATTCTCTTTATCATCTTTATGAATAAGACTAAAAAAAGCTTCTAAACTATTCTCTAATTCACCTACTCTGTATCCAAGCATAGTCTCCCACACTGGAGAATAATACACTCTGTTATTACTTATATCCCAATCCCATAAACCATCATTAACTCCATTAAAAGCAAGTTCAAATCTCTCTTTTAACTCAATTAGTTTATTTGACTGTATAAGATTTTTATGCAAAAACCACAAAATTGTAAATAATATTATCACAAACAAAAATTGTATTATTTTAGCATTACTTAAAATCTCTTCTATCTCATTATTATCACTGTAGGAGACTATCCATGCTATAACCTCTTTACTTACAGATTGTTTGATTGGGTAGAAAGTCATTACTTGTATTTTATTATCTATATAAAGATATTCAGCAAAACTTTTACCTTTTGCAATGTTATTATAAATAGATTCTTTTACAGGTTCTAACTCTTGAGCAGTGCATATATAATTACTACCCATATATTTACTCTCACTATGCATCATATAACTTGAATGTTCAATACTTTGTTTATAGTCTAAAAGGAGATTATCATGACTCCATACTTTAGCGTCAAAAATATTTTTATCTATAAGAAAGTGGGAGTATAGGTTACTTACATCATTTAAATAACTTTGAAGTATTTTACTTGCAAATGAGATCTCAAAAGCACCTATATGGTTCCCATCTTTATCAAAAAGTGGGTAAACATTTCTAAAACCATGGGAAGTTCTCCCCTGCATAAGCCCTTTAATTGGTAATAGCGCTTTATTTACAACAACATAGTCTTCTCTTACACCACTCAAATCATCACCAAATTTTTCTGCTTTGTGCATTCTTAAAAATGCTTTATTATTTGGAAATACAAATTGGTATTGCAAAATATTATTTGTTTTGTAGATGTTATAACTTTTTTGTAGGTGTGTTTGTAACTCATCTCTTATTGTTTTTAATTTTTCACTGTCTTCTTGGGATTGATACGCTTGAGTACAAAGATTGAGTGCTGTTGTATCTTGTATAGTTTGTTGATGAATCATATCAGCTAATTGTGATTTATCAAAAAGAAAATCCATATAGTGGGTATGTATATTTAAAATACTTTTTTCAAAAACTGTATTTATTCTAAATTGTTTATCATCTTCTATATACAGATAAAAAGTAATAACTGAGAGTAGATATAATATTATAAATAGAAATAAATTTCTGTTTTTACTATTTAATATATTAATCATTTTCACTCTTTGGTTCTAAAAATCTCCCTAAAACCTCTACAAGTTTTTTCTTATTAAGAGGTTTTGTTAAATACTCATCCATCCCCGCTTCTAAGAATCTTTCTCTGTCCCCTTTGAGTGCATTTGCTGTTAATGCAATAATTGGTGTGTGTGGAAGATTTAGCTCTTTTTCAAGTTTTAAAATCTCTTTTGTTGCTTCGATTCCATTCATATTTGGCATATTTTCATCCATAAGTATGACATCATACTTAGTTTTATTACCAGCACAAGTGATTCTTGGGAATCTATTAATAGCCTCTAAACCATTGAATGCTATATCAAAAGTAAAGCCCATCTTTTTTAGAACAACTTTCATAAACATCTGGTTTGCTTTATTATCCTCTACTAATAAAATATGCCCTGTTAATCTTGCTTGATTCTTCTCGATCTCTTTACTTTTTTCTTTTAAGATAGCTTCTTTTACAGGGATAGTAAAATAAAACTCACTTCCTTTTGTAAGTTGACTTTTTACTTTTAGTTTGCCACCTAATAGCTCTACTAATTGATACCCTATACTTAGACCTAATCCTGTTCCACCATATTTACGAGTTGTTGATGTATCGGCTTGAATAAATGCTTCAAAGATAGTGTCTAGTTTATTGTTAGCTATCCCTATACCCTCATCTTTTACACTAACACTTAAATTAGAATCGTTGTACTCAATTGTTAAAATTACACTTTTGTTTACCGGTGTAAACTTGATGGCATTTGATAAAAGATTGATAATCACTTGTTTGATTCTTAATATATCACTATTGAGATGTTTTGGAATATTTGATGATATATCTATTTTAAAATTAATATTTTTTTCATCTGCTCTGGCTTTAAAAAGTTCACCTATTGAATGAAACTCATCTTCAGTATTAAAGTCTCTATACTCTAAGTCTATTTGATGACTCTCAATTTTAGAAAAATCTAAAATATCATTGATTATCTCTAAAAGATTATTACTCGATTTATCTACTATATTTAAATATTTTAATTTACTTGAATCTATCTCATCATCTTTTAGGAGTTCAATAAAACCCATAATTGCATTAAGGGGTGTCCGTATCTCGTGTGACATATTTGCTAAAAATTCTGATTTAGACCTATTTGCATCGTTTGCTTTTTGCATCTGAATCTGTAACTCTTGTGTTTTTTGTTTAATCATCTCTTGAGTAAAACTCTCAACATCTTTTAATACACTAATATCTCTTATTCTTGCATGGATAATCTCTTCATCATTGATATTCATAAATGTAAGTGCCACCTCACACCAAAACTCTTTATTATCTGCACTAAGAAATTTCCATTCAAATATATTTCTACCATTTTGTTCCGCTAAAAACAACATTCTATTAGATTTTAAAAAAGAATCTTCCCCATCTACTTGTTTTTGAGGAGAGATATTTGATAAGTGCAAATTTAATATATCTAATTTACTTTTATAGTTAAACATCTGTAGAGTTGCATTATTACAATCTATAAAGCGTGTATCTTTTAAAATAAATATCCCATCTGTAGAGTTTTGAAAGAGTGTTTGGTATCTTTTCTTTTGAATAATTAAATCTTTTTCATATTTTTTAAGTCCAAATCTTAAAATAAAATATATACTTAAAATAAAAAGAAGTATAAATAAAAGTACAAGTAAGATTTTTTCATTTTGCTCTTGTATCTCTTCTGATATATCATAAGCAACTAATATAGTTCCAAATAAACTCCCATCAAAACTCTCCATCATTAGAGATGTATCTATTAGGTATGTGTCATCGTTATGCTCAATAATTTGTGAATTTTGTTTATCTAAATCTATATCATGAATAAAGGGTTCAAAAAATAGATTAAAATTTGGAGCTAAAAAACCATTTTTTAAAGGGATTGTACCTAGTGGTATATTTTTGGCAAAAATATCCAAAAACTTTGGATTAATCAAAGATGTTACTTCAGCTTTTGTTGATATATCATTTATATAATCTAAAAATATATCACTAGAGATTCCCATATCCATAACACCATAATGGATATTATCATAAATAATTGGTTTTGTTATTCTATAAGAAAAGTTGACTCTTCCTGCTTCAAAACCATAAAAAATTTTTTTGTGTTTATTTGATTCTTTTACTATTGCTCTAACATTTGTTAAATCATCCCCATACAAATCTGGTTTATGTGATCTGATAAAAGCTATATTATTAGAATCGGTGATTAAAATAGATTTTATATATTTGTTCTCTTTTTGCAACAAAGCAAACTTTTTTTGAAGTATTTTTTGAAGTTTTTTTCTATCGCTATTTATAATAGCTGTTTTCACCTCATTATGTGATAGTATTGTTTGCATTCTTCGAGAATATTCTAGTTGAATCTCTTTTGTTTTATGATTGTAGGAGTTTCTAATAATCTCTTTTTCTGAAGTTATATTTTGATTGAAATAACTCTCCATAATTACATATTCAAAATATATAAATATTGAGACAAAAAAAGTTATTGTTAAAGATGTAAGTTGAAAAATTTTATTACTACTTAACATTTGTTTTCCTAATTGATAAATTTATTTAAAATAGTATTGAGACTCTCTTTATTTACTGGTTTGGTAAGATACTCATCCATCCCAGCTTCTAAGAATCTTTCTCTATCACCCTTAAGAGCATTTGCTGTTAGGGCAATTATTGGGGTATGTGTCAGATTACTCTTTTTTTCTATAATAAGTATCTCTTTTGTTGCTTCAATTCCACTCATATTGGGCATATTTTCATCCATCAAGATTGCATCAAAACTCTCTTTGTTAAAAAGTTCTATCGCTTCTAAACCATCATTAGCGATACTAAACTCTATATTCATCTTTTTTAATGTTATTTTCATAAATGCTTGATTAGCTTTGTTATCTTCAACAAGTAAAATTTTTGTATTTGTAAAGAGTTTTTGTTTCCTCTTTGAATCTGTTTTTTGTGTTATATCAACTCTATCTGCAGGTATAGAGAAATAAAATCGACTCCCCTCATCTACTACACTTTCAACTTTTAGTACTCCACCTAAGAGCTTCACTAATTTACTACTAATGCTCAACCCTAAACCTGTTCCACCATATTCTCTTGTTGTAGAGTTATCCTCTTGTGAAAATGATGTAAAGATATAGTCTAATTTATCTGCTGCAATCCCTTTCCCCTCATCTTCAACCGATACATATAAATTATTATTTTTATAACTTATATCAATATTTATTTTTTTATGAGGAGTTGTAAATTTTATTGCATTACTTATAAGATTAATAATTATTTGTCTGAGTCTGAGTGGGTCTGTATTGATAAGTTGAGGGATTGATGAATCTAGATTTAAGATTAAATCAATATCTTTTTCAACACAACTATTCTTAAATAAAAGAATAGTCGATTCAATCTCATCAACTACATTAAAATTTATTTTATCAATAGCGAGTTTACCACTCTCAATTTTAGAAAAATCAAGTATATCTTCTATAATGCTTTGAAGATTTTTACTTGAGTTTTCTATAATATTTATATACTCTATTGATTTTCTACCATGGTCTTCATCTTTTAGTATATCTATAAAACCCAATATTACATTTAGTGGTGTTCTTATCTCATGTGACATATTTGCTAAAAATTCTGATTTTGCTTTACTTGATTTTAACGCTGAATCTCTCTCTTTTTTTGTAATTTCGTTTATATTTATGTTTGATATATCAATTTTATATACCAATAAAAATAGTAATAAAATTATAAAATACCCAATAAATAATCTCTTTATATAAGTGCTATTATTTTCTTTATATTCATCGGCGAATCCATAAGATATAATATAACCTGTATTTGTGTTTTTTAAGTTCTTGATAGGCAAAAATGTCACAAAATAATATTCATCATCTATTTTCATAAATTTAACAAAATTTGCATACTTTTTTAGTTCATCTTTTTTTAAAACTGTTTTTACTTTTTTATTTATCTTTTGAAATAGTTGATAAGAAACCATATCAGCATTTTCTATTTTTTCTGTTTCATAGTTTATAAAACTATTTGATTCATGATAAAAGTTATCACTTAAATAGCTTTTTTTATAGTTACTTCTTTCACTATTAAATAGTTTTTTATCAATTATATCTTTATCTAATATCATATATTGGTAAGTTTTATAAATATCTTTAGATATTTTTTGTATTGCATTAAAACCTATACTCAGCTCAACACTTCCCACATGTTCGTTATTGTAAATCATTGGATACACATAACGAAATCCATTAAAAATTCTCCCCTCCTCAAAACCAGAAATTCTCTGTAATTGAGTATTTGCCAAGAGTAATGAATGACGAATATTTTTTAAATTATCGCCATATTTTTTAGGTTTGTGAAATCTTAAAAATGAAGTTGTGTCTGGAAAATGAAAATGAAGTTGTTTAATACCAAAGGTTTTTAAGTTTTTGTATAAAGAATTTAATTTTTTGTATAGTTTTTGTCTGTATATATCTCTCTCTTGAGGAGTTTGAGAATCTAAAGCTTTTTTTTGTAAAAATAAAATCTCTTCTTTGTTGATTATAGAGTTAAACACCAACTCTGTTGTACTTTGATACTCTAATAAAACTGCATTAAATTGATGTTTATAGTCTTTTTTTATCTCTGTTGACAACTCTTGAACTCTGCTGTTTTTAACAGAGTTTACATAAAGAGTAAATAAACTAATAGCAACTATAAATAAACTAATATATGCAGTTTTTTTCATCTTATCTCTATTAGTAGAGTATAGAATCTATTTTTTTACTCACATCTGCTAATGATGGAAATGGTTTCATTATATAATCTGTTGCACCGTTACGGTGAGCGTTAATCACTGTATCTAATGTTGAATACGCTGTCATAATTATAATCTTTACTTCAGGAAGTTTCTCTTTTAGTTTTGGTAGCAAATCTAAACCATTCATCTGAGGCATCATCACATCAAGTAAAATCACATCTGTATCTTTAGCAATACTTGATAGTGCAGTTACAGGATTTTCATAACATTTTACTTTGTATTTATCATTTCTATTCAAAAAACGCTCTAGTGAAGAGAGAATCTCTCTTTCATCATCTATTATAACCACATTTATTTGTTTGTTTTCCATCATTATCTCCTATTGTTTTTAAAAAGTTTATCTGATGCTTCTTTCATCATATGAGCTGCTCTCTCTTTGACAATTGCATCAAGATATTTTCCTACATCATTACTTGCTTCTTCTATTTTTACTACTCGTTGCTCTATTAGTTCTTTGGAACATAGTGCTGCAGAGTTAGAACACTCAGTAGCTAATAAATTTGCTTCATTATGCACTATTTCATGTGGTCCATCTACTTTTGAATAAGATGGCATATTAGAGAAGTTTTCTTTCCCTAAGCCTTGGGCATACCATTTACCTAAACGACACTCTTTATGTGAAGAACTAGAAAAATCACTATCCTCTCCAAATATAAGTGCATATACGCTATGTTTATAAAGTAAATGATCTAGTTTCGCTAATGCTACAAATATCACATCACTAATATTTTCTACCTCATACTGAGACCTTGAAGCATTTTGTTCAAATGACCTTACTTTTACATCGAGTTCTGTTATCATCTCTTGAGTTTCTAAAACTACATTGTTGACCTCTTTTGTACTCTCTTGTGCTTCATTTGTTTCTTGTTGCATAGATTTTACAACAACAGATATATTTTTGGTAGCTACCTGAGTTTTCTCAGCTAGTTTTCTCACTTCATCTGCAACAACTGCAAAACCACGACCATGTTCACCAGCTCTTGCAGCTTCAATGGCTGCATTTAATGCAAGTAGATTTGTTTGGTCGGCTATATCTTGAATAAGTGTTACCACAGAGGAGATCTCTGCACTTCTAGTATTTAAAGATTCCATCCCATCCATTGAGTTTTGCATATGTTGACTTAAAGAGTTCATCGCTTCAGAAGAGGAAACTATCAACTTTAAGCCATCATTAGATTCTATTGCTATTGATGCTGATTCTTTTTTCATAAGACTTAATTGATCTAACATTGATGAAAATGTTGATTGCGTATCTTTTAAAGAGTTTGTAATGGCATTTTGGTGCATACTCAAAATATTACTATCTCTAGTATCACGCATATCACTTTTGATTATGTTATAGATTATATTTTTATCTTTATCTATAGAGCTTACAACCTTCCCACTACAGTTGTCTAATTCTATTTTTTTCTCCCCTTTATTTAACTCTCTTATAAGTGCTTTTTTGTCTTTTACAGTAGATATTGCTTGTTCATTTTCGAAAATGACTTCACCCTTCTTATCTACTACAATTAAAATCTCCTCTTGTGATTTTAAAGCAATATTTTTAAAAAATTCTTTTTCCATCTCAAGAAGAGCTATCTTTTTTTCTAACTCTAGTATTTTTTGATTTTCTTTATCTTTATTAAAAAACATTATTATTTTTCCAATCCTATTTGTACTCTCATATTTCAACTCTAAAGACTGCTAACTTATCTTCATTATAAGCTTCAATCTTCCCCTTATGTTGTTCTATTATCTGTTTAGCAATATTCAAGCCAACACCCATTCCACAATGTGTTTTGCTACTTTTAAATGGTTCAAAAATATCATTAATTATGTTTTGAGGTATCCCATCACCTGCATTATCTTTAAAAGTAAAAACTATACCTTTAGATTCTTGTTTAATGGTTATATCAATTTTTCTATTTTCAAAACTTAATTTTGAATTTAAAAATTCATCACAAGCATTATTGAGTATTATTATCCAAACTTGTTCTAATTTATCTTTTATTACATCTGCTTCAATACACTCATAATTATGACTCAAATCTAATGTAAATTCTGTTCCGTTAATATAAATAGGTGTAATATTTTTTGAACGAGTATAAATCATCCGAGTAGCATATATAAGAGTAGAATACACATTTGTTTTTTCAAATAAATTTGAACCTTTTTTAGATATTTCTCTTGTTGCATCAACAATGTTTTTGATTCTATTTGCAGCACTATTTATAATCTCAATTGTTTCATATATAGGTTTTTTTGCATCGTTATCTATATTTAAATCATCTATGTCATAACCTAAAAGTTCTAAATTTGATTTCATATAAGTTAGTGGGGTGTTTATTTCATGTGTAATACCAGCTGACATCTCACCAATAGAGGCAAGTTTTATCTCTGAAACTCTTCTATCGATTTTCTCTTTAACCTCTATCTCTAAATTTTCATTTATCTCTTGTAACTCTTTCTCTTTTTCTATAAACTCTATATAAAGATTTAAAAGAGAGTTTACTCTAATTATAAGTTCTGTTTTGTCAAAAGGTTTAGAGATAAAATCACTAGTTCCAGATTTAAGTGCTTTTACTTTATCATCTTTTGTGTTTAAAGAGCTAACCATTAAGATTGGTATTTTTCTAGTAATAACATCATTTTTGAGGAGTCGAATAGCTTCAAAGCCATCCATAATAGGCATAATGGCATCCATCAATATAATATGTGGTAATTCTTTTGTAGCAATATCCACACCATCTTTACCATTAGCAGCTTCTAAAAATTCATATTTACTATATTTTTGAAGAGTAAGTTTTATTATGAGTCGATTCTCTTTTAAATCGTCAACAATCAAAACTTTAGGTGTTATTTTTGAAATCATGCTAATTACTAATGCTATCTACTAATGATTTGAGCTTGTTATAATATTCTTGATAGTTTACATCATTTTCAGCTCGTGCTGTTAATTCTAACTCTTTTGCAATGTCAGATATTTCATGTAATGTAAGATTAGAAGCACTCCCTTTCATCGCATGTGCTGCATGAAAAATAGTTTCAAAATTGTTAGATTCAATACCGTTTTTTAATTCTGCCAAACTTTCACTAGCACTCTCTAAAAACACCTCTAGTAACATCTCTACATCTTCTAAGTCAAAATCTAATTCATCTGCAATTTTTTGTAAATCTATTGTATAACTCATATATATATCCTTTATAAGTTTTATTTTATCATAAAATAATCGCACATAAGTCTCATTTGAGTAAAATTATCTTAGTAATCTTTTTTTTATGTCAAATTGTAAAAAATTTATAATGAACTTTAAAAGAAAGTAAAATTGTATTGTAAGTTTTTGATTTTTAAATGTATAATAATTCCATTAGTGTATCACCCAAACGATGAAAGGTCTAAACCTAAGCATCCAGCAAAAAGGTAGTAAATGAGTGAATTTGATAGATGGAACGAAGTTAAAAAAGTAACCCAAAACAAAGATAGAAGATTAACTATTAAACCAAGAGAAATATTTTGGTTGAAGATAGGTCAAAATATTGGAAGTGAAGAGTTTGGTAAGGGTAAAGATTTTTTACGACCTGTAATAATCATAAGACAACTTACAAGTGACTTATTTATAGGTATTCCAACAACTACCACGATAAAAGAGAATAATGATTATTTTCATAGAATCAACTACACAAATAAAAATAATGAAACTATCAATAGTTCAGCAATGCTTTTACAGTTTAAAACATTTAGTAAAAAAAGGTTACTGCATAAAATTGGTAAAGTAAATGTGGATGAGTTTGAAATAATTGTAAATAAACTAAAGGGGATTATTGACCCCACCTAAAAAGTCTAGACTTATTAAATAGGTGGGTGTGCCGTTAGGCGAATTGTACAAGAATTATATCATAAGAACTATAAAGTATCAATAAACATTAAAAGAATTGGCAGAGTTAAAGAGATATTAACAAAAGACTCATTGTTTGATGGTGTAAAAATAGAACTAATATTTAAATAAAAAAAGAGTAAATAAAATAATAAAATTATTGATTGATTTATGAAGTATTTAATGAGTAGGTATCACCTTTAGTATTACCTAAAGTTTTCTTAACTCTCAAAGTTCCCTATTATAGGGCTTTGTTAATGGTGCGGATGAAAGGACTTGAACCTTCACACCTTGCGGCACCAGATCCTAAGTCTGGCGTGTCTACCAATTTCACCACATCCGCGCACGATTAAGTGTTTTATGTCACTTCTGACATTAACATTGTTAAAAGGTGGTACGCCCAAAAGGATTCGAACCTTTGGCCTATGCCTTAGAAGGGCATTGCTCTATCCAGCTGAGCTATGGACGCACATTCATAAAAAATGGTACGCCCGATAGGATTCGAACCTATAACCCTCGGAGCCGAAATCCGAAACTCTATCCAGTTGAGCCACGAACGCTTGTATCATTTATTATTGTTTTAAGTTTATATCTAAATTATGGGGTGGGATACGGGATTCGAACCCGCGACCCCCGGCACCACAAACCAGTGCTCTAACCAACTGAGCTAATCCCACCATGTTTATAAGATATATGTTAAAAATTTAAAATGGTCGGGGTGAAAGGACTCGAACCTTCGGCCCCCTGGTCCCAAACCAGGTACTCTAACCATACTGAGCTACACCCCGACCTACACAAAATCAAAAGCGAACTATTGATTGTTGAGCCGGAATTATAGTTAATTTATAAATTTATGTCAAGTACTTTTGTAAATTCTTTTAAATTTTATTGTTTTTAAGTATAATCATCCCAATAAAGAAGGATGAAAACTTATGAAAATAGCTAGATTTAGTAGAATTGGTTTTATATTAGCAGCAGCCGGAAGTGCTGTAGGGCTTGGAAATATATGGAAATTTCCATACATCGCTGGTGAGTATGGAGGTGGAGCATTTGTATTAGTTTATCTCATAACAGTGCTAATGATAGGTTTTTCAATTATGATTGCTGAGATGCTGATTGGTTATCTTGGACGCAAAGATGGGGTGACATCATTTGAAGAGTTAGCACCAAAAAATAAGCAATTATGGAAATATGCTGGTTTTTCTGGTCTAGCTGGTCTTTTTATTATGATATTTTATTCTGTAGTGATTGGATGGATTTTTCACTATGTAGTCACTTCTCTCACCTCTCTTCCATCGACGGTTCATGAAGCTGAGACAACATTCAACACTATGCTTCATAGTGATATACTCACACAACTTTTTTATCATACTATCGCTTTTGTTTGGATAACTTATGTCTTAACCAAAGGAATTAAAGGGGGTATTGAGAAGATGAATATGGTTTTAATGCCAACTCTTATGATAATACTTCTTGGGATGTTTGCCTATGCGACAACTCTTGATTCTTTCTCAAAAGCGATAGATTTTATGTTTACTCCCGATTGGTCTAAGATAGATTCTGATGCTTTTGTCACTGCTGTTGGGCATGCTTTTTTTACACTTTCACTTGGAATGGGTGCTATTATGACCTACTCTGCTTCAATGGAAAAAAACTCTAATCTTGTCAAAAATGCTTTTTGGGTTGTATTTTTAGATACATCTATTGCTATCATTGCTGGTCTCATGCTATTTACTTTTCTATATCAGTATGGTTCAGGTCCTGCAAAAGGTCCTGGTTTAGTTTTTATCTCTTTACCTGCTGCATTTTATGAGCTTGGAATCCTTGGAAACTTCTTTGCAGTTATCTTTTTTGTAGCACTTGCATTTGCTGGACTTACATCCTCTGTATCTTTAGTTGAACCGATGGTTCAGTACTTTATAGATAGATTTAGATGGAGTAGGCTTAAAGCTTCTATCTCTATGGGACTTTTCTTTTACCTTATAGGGATAATTGCCCTACTCTCAAATATAGATGGCTATAAAGAGCTATTAACATGGGGAGATAAAAACTTTTTTGATTGGGTTGATCATATAACGGCTGCTATTATGCTTCCACTTGCTGGATTGTCTATGGCAATATTTGTTGGATTTGTGATTGAAAAACAAAGAGTAGAATCTTTAATGAGACCTCAATTAGGATTCGCTTTTGATATATGGTACTTTTCACTTCGTTATATTACACCAGTTGCTATGTTTATAGTGATGTTAAACTTAATAGGAATTTTATAATATGAGAACAATTCAAGAACAGTGTAAAGATATTATTAAAAGAGAGGGGATTAATCTTCAATCCTCTATAGAATATAATGTAAATGACGAGATTCATACTCTCACAATAGAATGGATAGTGGATGCTTATATGCAAGCGTCAGAGGAGACTCATCAGGTTTTTTTAGATGCACTCAAATTATCATTAGAAGCTAAGGGGATGGGTATAGATAAATTTTTTGAGGATATGGGTCAATTAATACTTATGACCCATCTTTCTCAAAAAATATAGATTAGAACTGTATCATTCCATTTATTGGGCTTGATGCAGTTGCATAAGGTTTTTTAGGGATTCTACCAGCTAAATAAGACATTCTACCAGCTCTTACAGCATGTTTCATAGCTTCAGCCATTATCATAGGGTTTTGAGCTTGAGCGATTGCTGTGTTAGTCAGTACTCCATCAGCACCTAACTCCATAGCATAAGCAGCGTCACTTGCACAACCGATTCCAGCATCAACGATGATAGGAAGATTTACAGCCTCTTTTACAAAAACAATGTTATAAGGATTTTGAATCCCAAGACCTGAACCGATAGGAGCAGCAAGTGGCATAATAGCATGAGCACCAGCATCTTCAAGTCTCTTAGCCATGATTGGATCATCAGAAGTGTAAGCCATGATAGTAAAACCATCTTTAGCTAAAACTTCACACGCTTTGATAGTCTCTAGTACATCAGGATAAAGAGTTTTTTGTGTATCACCAATAACCTCTAATTTGATTAAATCAATCCCTGTAGCCTCACGAGTTAGTCTAAAAGTAGTGATAGCCTCTTCAGCAGTTACACAACCAGCAGAGTTTGGTAAAAACTTTACATTTGTTCCAGCAAAAGTATCTCTTAGATTCTCTTTATCTGGGTCTGTAATGTTTAAGCGACGAACAGCAACAGTGATAAGTTCACTCCCACTAGCAAGAGTAGCATCTTTTGTCATCTCAAAAGAATCATACTTTCCACTCCCAACAATTAGACGAGAACCTAGTTCATATTTTCCGATTTTTAAAATGTTATCCATTTAAATATTCCTCATTTTTATAATAATTATTTGATTTATAACATAAGCTTTCTTATAAGTTACCTATCTCTTTTATCAAATCATCAGGAGTAAGAGAAAAATCAGTACCTTTATAATTTTGTGCTAATTGAGTATGCGTTAAAGAAGCTTGTATCGCTGATTCTAAATCTGAATAACCCTGAGCTAATAAAGCTCCAACTAAACCACTCAGAACATCACCACTTCCACCTTTTGCCAAAGATTGAGTTCCATGGGGATTTATAAAAAACTGCTCATCTTTTGCAATAATTACATTCGCACCTTTAAGTAAAAGAGTGATTTTTGGATATTTTTGAGTAAATAATTCTACATATTTAAAACGATTCATCTGTAACTCTTCTACACTTATATCTGCAATCTTTGTCTGCTTTAATAATATTGTAAACTCTTTTGGATGTGGAGTGAGAACAACTCTTTCTCTTTTTAGGAGAGTAGTTATAATAGGCATTGCAAAAATATCAGCATCACAAATAAGAGCTAAATCATTATCTAAAAAATCTTTTAATTCTTTCTCGCTAAAAGCATCACCCAATCCCATACCTAGTGCCAATGCACTTGCATTTGATGGTATATGATTTGAGTGCATTATAGAGTGGGGAATCATTAGATTATTTAAGCCAACTAAAGTTACCAAACCTGCACCAAATCTAAACGCAGAAATTGCACTTAAAATACTTGCTCCACTTTTAGTTCCACTAGCAATTGCTAAATGACCAAAATCACCTTTATGGGAATTTTTTTTATCTCTGTATGGTAGTTTTAAATCATCACTATCAAGAAGATTCCAATTAGTCTTGCCCTCATATATCTCCCGTGGCAATCCTAAATTTACAAGCTCTATATCTCCCATAAAATCTTTTGCTTTATCTAAAAACATAGATTTCTTTAAAGCACCCATTGTAAGTGTAGTATCAGCTACAAAGCCTAATGATGGAACATCACACGCTATTTTAAAGGCATTTAAAGAGTTCATTTTCTTTATAGTGTTTTGTATATTAGAATCAAATTCACCCTTAAATCCAGTCCCAACAATAGCATCTACAACAACATCACATTCAATTATCTCTTTAGAAGTTTTTACTTCAATTGCATTTGCCCTTTTTTCTTGTAAAAGTGCCATTTTAGATTTTGGATTTTTTATATAAAGGAGTGTTGTATCATAATCTTTATGTAGTAATCTTGCAGATGCTATCCCATCTGCACCGTTGTTGCCACTGCCACAAACTATAAGAATCTTAAATTTTAGGGGAAATTTTTTTCTGATATACGCAGCTATACCATTTGCTGCGTGTTCCATTAAAATATCTTCGTTAAGAAAAAATTTCTCATAGCAACGAATATCTAGGGAGTTTACTTCATCAAATAGCTTTTGCATCTCAAAGAATCTTTACAATCGCTTGTGGAAATATTTCATATTCGAGAGCTTTGATTTTTTTCTCAAAGCTCTCTAGTGTTTCATTATCAGCTTTAGTAAAACTTTTTTGTAAAATAATCTCACCACCATCTAACTCACTACTAACATGATGTACACTTACACCACACTCTTTGTCATTATCTTCAAAACTTCTCTCAATTGCTCGAGAACCTTTAAACTTTGGTAACAGTGATGGGTGAAGGTTTATCGCTTTTATATTATCTGTAAAAACATTACTTAGTATTCTCATAAAACCACTTAGTACCACTAAGTCTGGTTTGTAAGAATCTATAAGTTTTACAAGTGCTGTATCAAAACTCTCTCTTGAATCAAAATTTGTATGTTCAAGTATTTGCGTTTTAATTCCTAATGCTTGGAGTTTTTTTATCCCACCCGCATCTTTTTTATTTGTGATTCCACACACCACTTCACACTCTGAATTATGCAATTTTTGCACAATATTTTGAGCGTTAAAACCTGTTCCACTAAATAATATTACTATTTTTTTCATATACTATAGGCTACTTTAAAACTCTTAAAACTGGTAAAGGTGGCATTTTTCTTGATGGAAAAACTCCTCCATAACAATTTTGTTCTAAATAGTCATAGATAAAAAACTTTTTATTTTCATACTCTTTAGCATATTGCACCGCTACTGTTGGTTCTGCTGGTGCATACTTCTGAGTTATTTTACTCGGGTTTTTGATTTTAGGGTAAATAAGAACTACTCTTGTATCTGCGTAAAAACCTCTAAACTCATGTGAACGGTATCTTGATTGTAAGTTTATACTTTTATCATCACTCAATGCCACATCTTTACTCATCCCACTATCTTTTAATACTCCGTAACCTTTAGTTTGCATCAGTTGTTGACAAATGGTATTTACTTGATTACTCTCTATATTAAAATGGATATCTTTTGAACTTAGGGCAAAAAAAGTTACATTAGGCTCTAAATATTTCAAAAGTAACATCTCTTTAATATCGCTAAGCACTGTAGAATCAAGTGTAAAACCTGCCCAATATTTGCTTTTAGAATCGTATGTTACTACAAATTTTACTTCTGATATATTTTTAAAAGTTTTAATTACATCAACACCATCTTTTGGAGTTGTTAGTTGATTCCAACCTTTAGTAAGTGTATAAGTATTTTTTTTGTGAAGAGTTGAAAAGTGTTCAGAACTCAACTTCTCTAAAAGTTGAGTTTGAACAGCTTGAGAGAATGAAGCATCAACACTTTGCAAAGGGTTTGCAAAAAGTGCTGAAACCAAAAAAGTAAATATTATAAGTTGTTTTATCATTTTTAATCCTTATTATTCTTGAACTAATTCATATCCTGAATATACTACCGTGCCTATTACTATACATGAGATTAATATTATTGCTATCGTTTCCATTACAATTCTCCAATTTCTTTTGTTTTTAACTTTATTTTTTTTATTGTTAAAACTACAGAAAACATTAAAACAATTTCAGAAATCATTCCTAATAAAAAAACAACATCAAAAATCTCTTTTCTATAAGAGTTTACTAAGCCTCCACCCACTGCAACCATAATTGCAATCGTCACTGTAAACAATACTCTTAATGTTGTTAAATATTCTTTCACTTCATCTATTTTAGCCATACAAAATTATACAATAAAAAAATAAAATTATTAAAAGATAGAGGAAGAGATAAAAAGAATGGTTGTTCTCACAAAATTGTGAGAACAAAGGTTAGTTAAATAATGAAGCATCAACACTTTGCAAAGGGTTTGCAAAAAGTGCTGGTACTAAAAGTATAAATAATATTAGTTGCTTCATATAAAGTTACTCCCTAGTCTAAAGACTGGTTATCAGAAGTAACTGCAGCTAAATCAATTGGGTCTGCGAATGAAGCATCTGCAGCTGTAGCATCTGCTGGGAATGTACCTTTGTATAATACACCATCGTATTCCACATAAAAGTTTTGAGAAGCGTAAGCAGGTAATATATCTACTTGAACTACATCAACACCAGCTGTTGTTTCATAGAATGCTGAGTATGGTAAATCATCTTTATTGTTAGTTGTACCCTCTATAGCTATGTATGAAAGAACAATTTGCTCTCCTGATTGGATAGCTTTTGCTTCAACACCTGATTTAACTGGATTTTCATCAAGAACACAACTTCCATCATAAGATACTACTGTACTTGTTACATCACCTTGAGTATGTGTTTGTACTGTTGCACCTTTTAAAGCATTTACATAAGTAAATCCTGTAATATTTGAAGCGTTTGCCGAACCAAATATACCTGTTCCATCAAATGCTACTACTTTATAACTACTAGTATCTTCATAAGCTGATTTTGTACAAATATTATAAGCACCAGCATCTGCAACACTTAAAGCTGTCTCAGTAGCAGTATTAGAGTTTCCATCATCTGGAACATAGTTTGCCCAAATATAGAAAGAAGCTACATCATCACTTGTACTAGTAAATGCTATCTCTGTACCATTGTTAAATGCTACAGCTGGAGCATCTGGTTCATCATAGTCAAACTCAATTAAAGTTGAGTTAACATACGATTCACCAAGACCATCTGCTGCTTTTAAAGCGATAGCAATATTGTTACCAGTATTTGCACTTAAACCATTTGTTTCAGGTTCAGTAAGTACTGCTGTATATTTTGTTCCAGATTTTGTAAGTTGTACCTCATTTCCAGAGATAATTAGTTTAGCATTTGAAGTCTCTTCATCAAGAATTCCACCTGTTGCACTTGCATCTGTAATCTCAACACTAAAAGTCGCAGCATTTAGTAAACTATCTGATGCACCTGTTTTTGTATTAAAATGATATACAAAAGATGGAGACCATACAACTGTACCGTTTGCTATATCATTTTGAAGTGTATAATCTTCAATATATGCCCAATAACCAGCACTGTTATCTACACTAAATAGATTAAACTCATTGTTGCTTAACCAATCTTTAGAATCACGAGTTAAATCGATATGACTCCAGTGAGTTGTTGGTGTACCAGCTATTTTTGTACTTGCACGAATAATTGATTTTGCTTCATATCCTGCTGATTTTAGTGTATATAATGGACCATAATTTACATAATCAGGAGTATAAACAGCATTTGCTTTTAAGTCAGATACTATTAAAGCACCATCAACATTTAGCGTACCAGGGTTTGTTGACGCATCTGCAGCTGTTGCAGCTAAAGCAGTACCTGTTGTCTCTACTAATGCTGTTGTTCCAATATCAACACCCTCTATAGTTACCACCGCTTTAGTGATATCATCCATCCCATCAACATATTCATGTGATGCAAAAGCAGCAACATTTGCTGCTTTAAAAGCTGTATTTAACTGTGTAACTATACCATCTAACATAGCAAGACGAAGTGTATCAGTAGTTGTAGCAGCTCCTAAAGCTGTAATAACTGGTGTAATCGCTACTTCACCAACTATAGTATCAATAGCGACACCTGTATCTGCACCATCTGCATCTGCTGTAAATGTTACTTCCATTCTATTAAGTACTACATTT
>Ga0193965_1000113_pt1 | contig 28389 bp, 28 predicted proteins | sample FB_8_MG_FD_140330 | JGI IMG/M metagenome (GOLD analysis project Ga0193965, IMG submission 140330) | Microbial mat bacterial communities from the Broadkill River, Lewes, Delaware, United States - FB_8_MG | ecosystem: Environmental > Aquatic > Freshwater > River > Microbial mats | place: USA... | reverse complement strand
GTATTATCAAAGCTCCAACTGCTGTGCTTATAAAGAATCATCTTCTTGAGATGGGAGATAAAAAGTTAAGTATTGACCAACTTTTTTTTAACAATCAAAAAAGAGTTTTTCAAACACCCTATTTAGAGACTACAAATCTTCACGGAACGGGCTGTTCTTATTCTAGTGCCATAGCTGCAAATCTTGCTCTTGGTAACTCACTCGAAGATTCTATACAAAAAGCTAAGGAGTTTATAAACGCTGCACTCACAGATGCCCCACAGATTGGAGAGGGACCAGGACCAATTAATCATAAGATTGGTGGGGCAAAAGTTTTATGATGAAAATTGCAGTTTCAGGGTGTTTACTAGGGGAAAAAATCCGTTTTGATAGAGGGCATAAGAGAGATTCATTTGTGATGGATGAGTTGAGTAATTATGCAGAATATATATCTTTTTGCCCTGAGCATTTAGCTTTTGGCTCACCTCGACCATCTATACGAATGGTGAGAGATGAAGAAAAATTAAACATCATCTCTAACAAAACCAAAGCAAACCTCACACAAGAGTTACTTGCAAAATCGAACCAAGAGTTAGAAAAAATAAAATTAGAAAATATTGGTGGGATTATCTTTAAATCAAAATCACCTACTTGTGGGCTAATGAGTTCTAAAGTGTATAAAACAGATGGTTTTGCTGATGGTAAAGATGATGGGGTGTTTGCATCTTTATGCAAAAAAGAGTTTGGCTATCTTCCGATGGAAGAGGAGGGGAGATTATGCGACCCATGGCTGAGAGAAAACTTTGTGATGCAACTTTTTGCTTATGATGATTTTGAGCGTTTTAAAGAGAGTGCAAAGATGAATAACTTAGTAAACTTTCATAAAGCCTACAAATTTTTACTCCAATCAAAAGATGAAGCACTCTATAGAAAACTTGGAAAAATTGTGGGTAATCACGAGGAAAAGGATTTTAAGCAGATTTTAGCAGAGTATGAGGAGAGTTTTAAACTTGCTATTTCAGAGAAAAGTAGTGTTGGAAAAACAAGAAATGTACTCGAACACATGGCAGGTTTTTTGAAAACATTTTTAGATTCTGATGAGAAAAAGATGTTGCATGAGCAGATAGATGATTATGCTCAAAAAATCATCCCTGTTATTGTTCCTCTGAGTACCCTTAAACTCTATGCCTCAAAGTATGAAGTGGAGTATCTTTTAGAACAAAAGTTTTTAGACCCATATCCAAAAGAGCTTGCTCTTCGCTCTGATATAAAAAGTACAAAATGAAAAGAATCTTATGGTTTAGAAGAGATTTAAGGGTAAAAGATAATCCCCTTTTATCTTTAGGTGGTGAGGTTTTACCTATTTTTATTTTTGATACAAATATTCTCTCTTGCTTAGAAAAAGATGATAAACGAATCTCATTTATCTTCTCTAACTTAGTAAAACTCAAAATTGAACTCAAATCAATTGGGCTTGATTTAAAAATATTTTTTGCAAAACCTTTAGATGTTTTTGAGAATCTTCTACAAGAAGATTTCGATAAAGTTGTAGCAACTGGGGACTATGATTCTTATGCAAAACAAAGAGATTTAGAAATATCCCATAAGATTCATTTTCGCTATATTCAAGATACCTATATCTTTAGACACAACGAGGTTTTAAAAGATGATGGCTCACCTTATCTTGTTTTTACCCCATTTTATAAAAAAGCGAGAGTGGTTTTAGAATCTAAAAATATAGAAGAGATAGAGATAAAACAACACACTCTCATAGATGAAAAATTTGAGACTATAAGTGTAATAGATGAAAATAAAAACTGCTTAGAATCCCTACTCACTCTTGAGAGTATCGGATTTATAAAGAGTGATATTACAATAATAGACCCTTATGAAAAACTAGAGATTTTTAAAGAAAAAATAAACAACTATAAAGAGCAAAGAGATTATTTACAAAGTGATGTCACATCAGAGTTGAGTGTAGATTTGCGTTTTGGGACTATTGGGATTAGAGAGGTTTTACGCTTTTTATTTGAAAACAAAGGTTTAGATATTGAGCCGTTTATTAGGCAGCTTATCTTTAGAGATTTTTATGCTTACTTGCTTTTTCATTTTCCCCATATTGAGAATCAAAACTACAAATACTCTTTTAACGGTATAAAAGATAAAGAGAAGTATAGAGTTTTTTGTGAAGCTAAAACAGGAGTACCAATAGTAGATGCTGGAGTGCGTGAGCTTTTACAAACGGGTAATATGCACAACCGTGTTCGTATGGTAGTAGCCTCTTTTTTTACAAAAGATTTACTTTTACCTTGGCAATGGGGTGAGGAGTTTTTTGCAAAACATCTGTTAGATTTTGACAAAGCGAGTAATGTTTTATCGTGGCAATGGAGTGCAGGAACAGGAGTTGACCCTCAGCCATACTTTCGAGTTTTTAACCCCTACTTGCAAAGCAAAAAGTTCGATAAAGATGCAAAGTATATAAAACGCTACATCCCAGAGCTAAAAAACATAGAGGCAAAGAATCTTCACAAAGAGGAGTATCTTTTAGCAAACACAATTGCAGATTATCCAAAACCGATGCTTCATCATAAAGAGGCCGCAAAAAAAGCGATAGAGGTTTTTAATAATGATACATACAAGATATGATAACAACGCTATATTCAGTAACTGTATATACTAGTCTATGTTCATCAGTAATGCGTCGTGACCAACAGCCTGAGAGCTCATGCTTTAATGGTTCAGGTTTTCCGATTCCATTAAAAGAATCTCTTTTTATATCTTTGAGTAAATTGTTTATTTTTTTTACTATTTTTTTATCTCTAGTTTGCCATTGCTCATACTCTTCCCAGCTTTCATCTGTCCAAGTAAGGTTCATGATTCTATAAGCTCTTTTTCAAAGGTTTTACCCTCTTTAGCATGTTGTAAAGAAGACAAAAGCCTTTCTTTATTTTTAGGACTACTCAAAAGATAGTTTGTTTCTTTCATAGAATTATATTCATCCATAGAGATAACAACTACATTTTCACGACCTTTTCTATGAATCACAACCTCTTCATGATCTAAATACACACTATCAAATACCGATTTCAAATTATTTCTTGCTTCTGTTAAACTAATCACTTGCATATTCAATCCTTACAATATAATGTACATTATTATAACATTTTATACTTTTTTAACAAAACATACCTCTTTATCTTTTGCTGATTCAATTGCAGCCTCTTCTATATCTCTTGGATAAAACATAAGTGATTCCTTTTTTGTACTCTTTGTATCTCTATTTATCAAAAAAAGCCTATTAATTGCTATTTTTTTAGTGTAAAATAAATTTAAAAAAGAGAGCAATATATGAGATTTTTACTACTATTTTTATTTTTGTATTTGAGTGTTTTTGCACAAGAGGAATCTAAAAAAGCAGGCTTAGAGAAGATGATACAAGCAAAGGTATCGTTACAATCTACCTACCTAAGTGAAGCCAAGCTTGATGGCTATGAGGGGAGTGCAAAGGTAGATAAAAATAGAGTGAGTATCAACAATAAAATAATAGGTTTTAGCTACACAAACTGGGGTTTTGATTGGAATAATCTCAATGATTTGCCTTTTGGTAATGGAGTAGATAAGCCAATAGAGCAGATGCACAGTTTTAGACTTAATGCAAATATACCTTATTTTGTAGATGAGAATCTTTTTATTTTGACCTCACTCTCAGTCAAATCTACATTTGAGGCAGAGAGTTCTGATTCTTATGGAGCTGGTTTTTTTAGTTTTGCATCTTATAAAGTGGATGAAGAGCACGCCATACAGTTTGGTTTTTTTGCAAACTATCACCCCATCTCTACCCTTGCAATGCCGGTGATTAGCTATAGCTACAGAGCAAAAGAGAGTGATGGTTTTAAGTTTATTTTTGGTTATCCTAGAACTTATGTGGGGTATCATATAGATAGAAAAACATTGCTTCGATATGGAGTGGTTTTTTCACAATCTGTGATTCGTTTGAGTGATTTGAGTGCGATAGAATCATCTGGATTTATCGAGGCAAAAGACTATATGAGTAATGTAGGTATCTCTTATGAACTGAATCCAAGTTTTAGTATAGAATCAGACCTTTTATATAGTTTAAAACGAGATTTTATCATCTACTCAAAAGATGGTGATGAGCTAGATACACACTCGATAGAGCCATCTTTTGGAGTGAACTTTAAAATCACTTATCTTTTCTAAATGAGATTCTCAAGCTCAGTATAAAAGTTTTCTACATCCTCTATCCACTCAGATGTAAAAATATTTGTATCGCATAAAAAACTTTTGAGACTCTCTATTGCATTTGTGTAGCCTAGTTTTTCATCTATTACAGAACAAACAATCAAACTTCCACAGTTTCTTAGTTTTCTGTTACACTCTTTGTTTGAGCTACTTTCAAACTTTTTAGCTAAAGAATCAGCAAGTTCATCACTCAAAATATCTTCTCTTTGTTGATGGATATGCTCTGCTATTTTTGCAAAATTTTGATTATTTGTAATCTCTTTGTTTTTTGTAAGCTCTGCATCTATAATCAGATATTGCTTCTGAAGTAACAAAGATGGCATACCTCTTCCAGCCAACACTTTTGTCAACCATAGAGCTTGAGAAAGTGCTAGTGAATACTCCATATTTAGAAGTGTCAAAGACCATGCGTTACTACTAAGACCAAACCTATAACCACGCTCTTTAAATCTATACTCAAAATAGGGAAACTGGTACCAACATATCTCATTTGATTTTTTTGCTATCTCTATGAGTGTTTTATCTTGAGTTATTTGTAACTCTCCAGCTTCAGGGTTAAGAGCTGCAGAGTGAAAAGCAAGTTTAGAATCATCTACCTTATCTATGATAGAGTAGATTCTTATAAGGTACTCAAATGTTTCTAAAGAGATAGCGATAATCGCATCCTCTTTGTTGTTTTTGACGATGATTTTCTCAAATGATTCTTTAAATGCGTTCCATATTTTTTTTGATTCTGCCCCGTAGCAGTTAAAATAACTCACCCCTTTGTTATTGTCTAAATCAAACTGTTTTTGAACAAAGCTTTTGAGTACTTCACCACCTTGAAGAGAACCCTCCAAAGTGTAGAGGTAACCCAAAAGTAGGAGAGGGTCTTTCGCACTTGTGAGCATAATAGAGTTTGCTAACTCTAGTGCTATATGTATCACCTCTACAAGTACTTTATCATCAGTTTTTGAGCTAATATAGTGAATATCTTCTACTAAAAATGGTAGTTTTGATAGATAGCCATCTACTAAGAGTTCTGGGTAGCTAAAGTGCAGTTTTTGTATTTCACGCTCTAGTGTTGAGAGTACAATAGCTAAGGTGTGTAGCTGTGTAAGATAGCTTTTAATTGATACTTCACCACCCATCATAGTTTTAAAATAGCCTAGAGTGTGTGCTTTGTGGTGTATCTCATTTGTTTGAGTTTTGAGTTTTTTTAGAAATTGTGATTCATTGTGCATCTTCTATCCTTGTGTATGGAATTATCATACTTACTTTTACACCATCTTCACTATTTTGCAGTGAGATAGTCCCTTTAAAAATTTTTTTTATCAGTAGAGTTGCTATATACAAACCAAGCCCTACACCATTCTTTTTCTCTTTAGTAGAGAAATAGGGTTCAAATATACTTTGAAGTATCTCAGAACTAACCCCTCCAGCATTATCTTTATAAGTGATATATATAAAACCCTCATCATCATAGGTCTCTACACAAAAAGTTCTCCCAATAGTTTTATTTCTCTCAAAAGCATCGATACTATTTTGAATAACAATCATACATATTTGACTCAGCATAGATGGTATGAGATTGATTTTTAGTTTTGATAGCAGTGATCTTTTGAGATTGATTTTATAGTTTAAGAGTGTTGGTGTTACTAATTTACAAACATCTTCAAGTACATCATTTACACTAGTTAACACCTGATGCTCTTGAGCCATGTGTGAAGTGAAAATATCTATAGTTCCTGAGAGTTTTTGTGTTGTGTCATAAATGGTTTGAATCTCTCTTTGAATCTTTGCATCTTCATGAAGCTCTTCATTTTGAAGATCCATACCAATTTTTTGGGTATATAAAGAGATTGTGTTTAATGGTTGACGCCATTGGTGGGAGAGCATAAGGAGTAGCTCATTCATCGCAACAAATCTACTTTGTGCAATAATCATCTTCTCTTTCTCCTCAAGCTCTTTTTTAGCTTGGGTGAGTTGCATGTTTTTTTTGTGAAGTTCTCTTGTTGTAGAGGAGAGTTCAGAGGTGATTTTACTTAATTTTTCTACAACTTCTATCTCACTTATGGGGATAATATCAGCAAAAAGAAAGAGACTATCTTGAACTATTTTGGCTTCACACTTAAGTATATATGGTATGTTTTGGTTTGAATGGAGATAAAATTTTCCATGGGCTTGTAATGCCTCAAGAGTTTCATAAGTAAAGTTTTCCCCATTTGAAAGTTTCAGATAAAAATCTAGTTTTTGAGTTGTGTCATGAATATTAAAAAGCTTTTTAAACCCCTCGTTATAGTTTTTAATATCTAGGTTACTTAGAATCTCAATATAACAAATACTAAGAGAATCTTTTACAAATCTTTCTAAGTGCATTATAATCTCTCTTCATACCAAATATTAGCCTGTTTTACACCATCATCTACATTGTGTAAAAAGCTATCAGCTTGTAGCTTTTGTTGCTCAAAATTGCCACTTAAAGCACTTCCACCCAACATTATTTTAGGGGTGTTTTTAAGCTTTAGTGTATGAATCTTATCTATGAGTTCACTTACATGAAGCATATTAAAAGGCATAGCAACAGAGAGGGCTATAATATCTGGTGATTTTGTGGTGATTTTTTCTAAAAATAACTCATCATCAACATTTGCCCCAAGATAATCAACATCCCAACCATCAGATTCTAAAGAGTTAGCCAACATCATAGCCCCGATTTCATGGAACTCATTTGCAACTGCTCCCACAATAACTTTACCTTTATAGTAAGATGGCATATTCAGTTTTGTATATAAAAGCACCATTGTCTCCATCACAATTGAGGATGCTAAATGCTCTTGTGCTGGTGTTATTTGTCCATTTTCCCACGCTATACCAATATCGTTCATAGAGGGAACAATAATATATTCATAAAAATCTTGTAGCTCTTTATAGTTACTTACATTAGAATCAAAAATCTCTTTACTTTGCACTAAATTACCACTAAAGAGAGCATTTTTAAAATCATTTTTTTGTTTTTGGTACTCTGTAGGTACCTCTTTTGTTTGAGAATGGTAGCTATGAGCCATACTTATAAATTTTTCGTGATTGAAGCGAATCTCTTGAAGTAGTGCTATTGTTTTTTTTGTAAGTTGTGTATCAAAATAGTTTTGAATCACTTTTTCCCAAGCATCTAACTCTAATAAAAAAAATCCATACTCAATTTTTTGTGCATTGTAGGCATGGTACATCCAAGGAAGGGTTGCAAAAAGTGCACTCTTATCCCCATCTTGTAAAGCTTTTATAAAAAAAATAGCAAAATATTTTATCTTGTCTAAAAGAGCTGAGGAGGGTGCATTTGATGTAAGAACTTCTATATTATTATATGTTTGTACTTCATCCAAAACATCTTGCGTGATTCTTTTTAACTCATCGTTTGTAATGATTTGTAATTGCATGGAAAACTCCTATTTATTTTTTAATTTTATGAAAAAACAAACACCCTCATCTCTATTTTCAACCTCTAAAATCCCATTTAAATGGTTTTGTACAATATTTTTTGACATATACAAGCCAAGACCTGTACCATTTTTTTCTTTTTTAGTGGAGAAGTAAGGTTCAAAAATTCTATATAAATTCTCCTCTTTTATTGTGCCACCGTTATTACAGATTTTTATTACTATATAGTCACCTTCATTTTTTAGGGTGATTGTTATTAATTTTTGATCTTTTTGTGATTCTACTAAAGCATCTCTTGCGTTATTGAGTATGTTTAAAAATACTTGTAGCAGTTCTCTTTGGTAAATATTAATCTCACTATCATCATAATAATTACATTTATATTGAATATCATTATGTTCAAAACTTTTAGAGACTAACTGTAAAGTATCGTCGATAACTTTTGATATTTTCACAACCTCTTTTTGTTTATCTGGTTTAAAAAAATCTCTAAAATCATCTATGGTTTTAGATAGGTGTTGCACCTGTGCAACAATCTCTTTACTTTGTTTTTTTACTTCATCACTACTGAGTGTTTCAAAATCTATATCTGCTAGAAGATTATTTGATGCCATAGATATGATAGTCAAAGGTTGTCTCCATTGGTGTGCAATCATACTGAGCATCTCACCCATAGCAGCTGTTCTTGATTGTGCTAGAAGTATCTCCTCTTTTTTTAATAACTCTTGTTGTGCTTCATAAATTTGTGTAATATCAACAAATGTCAAAATATTTTTTAGTTTATTGTGAAGTGTTACTTGTGTTAGGTAGATTAAAAATATATGTTTTTTCCCATCTTTACTAATAACACATTTGTGCTGTTTTGATTCATCTTTTATTAACTCAAGCCAATCCTCACCATCTTTTTTTAAAAATATAAAATCATCTTCATCACTCTCTTCAAACATATCACAGATACAATTGTGAGTTTGTAAAAACTCCTCTATTGTTTTATAGTGATTAAAAAACTCTAAAAAAGCTTTGTTTGCATCAACAAGTTTTTTATCCTCATTAATCACTACTATATGGGGTTGTGCATCTAGCAAAGATTGAAAATATATTTTTGATTCTTTATACGCTTTTTTATCAAACAATTGTTTAGCAAAAGAATCTAGTTTTTCTAATATATTGTGAAGTGAACTAGGTTTTAAAATATAGTCTGAGATTCCGATGTGAATAGCTTTTATAAACATATCCACATCACTAAAAGCTGAGTTGATAATAATAGGGATATCTTTGTCCTCATCTCTGATGAGTTTTGCCATATCTAAACCATCTAGTTTTGGCATCCTGACATCTGTGAGTATGAGGTCAGGTTTTTTATCTTTATAATATTTTAGTCCCTCTTTGCCATCATAAGCTACAAAAAGTTTTTTGACATTGGGAGAGAGAATCTCTTGCATAACTGATGACATATCTACATCATCCTCTATATATAAAAGTTCTATCTCTTGCAAAAATTTATATTTACCCATCTCTTTACTCGTTGTATTGATTTTACTCTTTAAGTATAGTCTAAATAGTATTAAAAAGGACTCATGTATAGTTTTTAGTTATAAAAAAAGCTTGATATATCAACCTACAAATATATACTACCAATAGATAATTTTGTTTGTTATACTGATTAAAATAAAAAGGATTTATCATGATGCGTTTGTCAATTTTTTTTCTATTACCGTTTTTGTTTTTAGGATGTTCTAACTCTTACCCACCACTCCCAACAGTTAAGAAAGTGGAGTTAGATTCTTATCTTGGTTCTTGGTATGAGATAGCACGATATGAGCATTTTTTTGAAAAAGGGTGTGTTGATGCAAAAGCAACATATAGCCTAAGAGAAAATGGTGATATAGATGTACTCAATGAGTGTATAAAAAACGGCGAGCACTCTCAAGCCAATGGTGTAGCGTATGCTGTTGATGCAAACAATGCAAAACTCAAAGTAAGTTTTTTTAGACCGTTTTATGGAAACTACTGGATTCTCATGCTAGGAGATAGTTATGAGTACGCACTCATTGGTGAGCCATCTCGTGAGTATCTTTGGATACTAGCAAGAGAGAACACAATATCTCAAGAGTTAAAAAACAAAATACTCAACAAACTCCCAGAGTTGGGATACACACAAGATAAATTAATTTGGACAGAACAAAAGGGGCAATTATGAAATTATGGATATACGCAAAAAGTTCACATAGAGATAGTTTAGACAATGTAAGAAGATGTGGGGCAATTGCAAACGCTTTAGAGGAGTTTGAACCAACACTTTGTACTGGTGATTATAGAGCGACTAGTATCGCTAGAGACACAATGGGTGTCAAAAATGCGATGGGAATCGATGCGATGGGAAATCTTCCACATACGATGGAGCGACTAGATATGCTAATCTATGATAATGAAGATGTAACACCACAGATGCACCAAGAGATGGATGATTTTTGCTCTAAACTCTATGCAGTAACAAAAGATTTACCACTTGATATTGTGGATGAAACTTACTTTATTCAAAGTGATTTTTCTATAAAAAAAGCACTTTTTTTCCGTGATGATGATTATGACAAATGGTTTTTAGATTTTTGTAAAGATTCACAAAAGTATGAGTTATCAATCCTCAATGGTAATTATTTCTTTTTAGATACTCAAAGAGAGTTTGAAAAATCTTTTGATGAGGTGATAGATGAGGAGGAGTATGAAGATATTATCAAACATACTGAGTTTTTACTCTCTGCTTCTGTTCACGCTTGTTTAGAGAATCTCGCTGCTGGAAACAAGCCTGTGTTTTTTCTAGCAAAAGATAAAGATACACCATCAATAGAGATGATTAAAAAGTACAATATTCCAGTTGCAAGTGGTGAGAATCTAGATGAGTTGATGCAAAGTTATGAATCGATTATACAAAATTATCCACAAACAAAAAAAATCGAGAAGTTTGACTATTCAGCTATAAAAAAAGATATAGAATCAATTTTTGAAGAGTATAAAGATATAGCTCCAGCATTGGATTTTACTTATGAATACGCATGATAACGAAACCTTAGCACTTTTGCAAAAGCACGATTTGCTAAGGATAATTGACGATGAGTTAGATATAAATTTGGAGATTCCTCATATTGCATACATAGAGGTAAAAACACCACAAAGTAAAGCACTTTTATTTACAAATGCAGTAGATAAAGCAAATAACAAAAAGTTTGATACTCCGATTCTGATGAATGTTTTTTGCTCACCCAAAGCTGTAGAACTTTTTATTGGTGATGGGGACAAAATAGCTGCTCGTATAGAGGAGCTTTTGCACATGAAACCACCGAGTGGTTTTATGGACAAACTCTCAATGTTTGGCACACTCTTTAACCTTAAATCAGTTTTTCCAAAAAAGCTCAAAGGGAGAGGAGAATCTCAAGAGATTATCAAACTTGGTAAAGATGCAAAACTAAGCGACATTCCAGTTCTCACCACTTGGGAGCAAGATGCTGGAGCATTTATCACTATGGGGCAAGTATATACTCAAAGTTTAGATGGGAAAATGAGTAACCTTGGGATGTATAGACTTCAAGTGCATGATGACCACACTTTAGGGATGCATTGGCAGATTCACAAAGATTCTAATCACTTCTTTCATCAGTATAAAAAAGCTGGCAAAAAAATGCCCGTCTCTGTTGGGATTGGGGGCGACCCTATGTATATTTGGTGTGGGCAAGCACCTCTCCCTATCGGTGTGTTTGAGCTTTTACTTTATGGATTCATAAAAGGGGAAAATGCACAGCTTGTAAAATCTATAACAAATGATATTTATATTCCACGAGATGTTGATTATGTGATAGAGGGTTTTGTAGATGTAGAAAACCTAAAAATCGAGGGTCCTTTTGGAGATCATACTGGGTATTATACTCTTGATGAAGAGTATCCATTTATGGATGTCACAGCGATAACACACAAGAAAAACCCACTCTTTGCAGCGACAGTTGTTGGTAAACCACCTCTTGAAGATAAATATATGGGTCACGCAACTGAAAGGATATTTTTACCACTTTTAAAAACAACTGCACCCGATTTGATTGATTATTATATGCCTGAAAATGGTGTCTATCATAACCTGATATTAGCAAAAATCAAAACAGCATACCCCGGACACGCACAGCAAATTATGCACGCTTTTTGGGGTGTTGGGCAGATGAGTTTTGTAAAACACGCTATTTTTGTTGGTGAGGATGCTCCACAACTCAATGAGCATGAGGCTATTACAGAGTATGTTTTAAATCGTCTTGATTTGGATGATTTGATGATTAGTCGTGGGGTGGTTGATGCACTAGATCATAGCTCCAACAAGTTTGGTGTAGGTGGAAAGCTAGGGCTTGATTGTACAGGTGAGAGAGTTGCAAAAAAAGAGATAAAGCTTTTAAGAGATGAAGAGCTACTCTCAAAAATGCAAGAGATAACAAAAGAGATAAAAGATGCAAAACAGTACTTTAGCCACACCGCAAACCCAATCTGTGTAATAAAAGTACTCAAAACAAGAAAACAAAAAGAGCTTTTTGAGGAGTTAGAATCACTCTATAAACATATAAATATCCTAATTATTGTAGATGAGAAAAACAACTATTTAGACAACCCTTATATGCTAGTTTGGAGAGTAGTAAACAACATAGATTCTAATCGAGATTTTTATTTTGAGCAAGATAAATTATGTATAGATGCTACAAACAAAAATACTTTAGATGGTTTTACAAGAAGATGGCCAGATGATGTAAGTTGTACAAGAGGTGTTATAGATTCTCTTAAAGAGAGAGGAATCTTAGAGATTGATGATGCTTTTGAGAAAAAATATTTATTATAAAATAGATTTTATTTCTGTAAATGATATTGATTATTAAAATAATAAAGAATTAAGCTAAAAAATGTAAAATGTCACTATTAATTTATAGAGAGGTTTTTTATGCTAAGAGAGAAAAGTATATTTGTTATTTTTGTTCTATTTTTTATTTCACTTGAGGTTGCTAATGCAACAACAATATTTGCACGCCAGTATGAAACAAGCTGTAACACATGTCATATTGGTGTACCACCAACTCTCAATACCACAGGAAAAGATTTTTTTAGAAATGGGATGAGATTTTCTAAAGATGACACTACAACACTTCAAAGAACTTTAGATGAAGAAGATTCTTTTATCCCAATTGGTTTATATTTAGGTTTAGTTAACAAAACTGTTGAGGGGGTAAAGCTCACACCAAAAGGGGAGATGCCTATCAAAAACGATGTGATAAATCCTACGCTAACACTGATGGCTGCTGGTTCTTTAAGTGAAAATTTCTCTCTATTTATGGGGGCTAGATTTGCCTATTCTAAACCTAACCCAAATACAGAAGATAGAGAGTTTAATCTAATTCGAGAAAAAGTATATCTTCAATACAATCAAACAAAAACGCATCAATTTAAAGCAGGTGTTCTTTTACCCTATCCAGATACCTCTGAAAACTCTGGTTTATCTGATATGCCAGATGTATATATCTCACCTATAGATAGAGGGAACTTAAAACCATTGTATGGTGTTGAATACTCCTATATGACAGATAATGGATTCACTTTTCTTGTTGCTGCTGGGGTTATTGGAAAGTTAAACAACGAAAGAAGTGTTATGGGGGAGATAAACTATAGCACAGAATACTTTAGTGGGTCTGCAATACTTAACAATATAACAACTATAGATAGTGAATCAAATATAGCAAAATATACACCATCAGAGATTTTACTAGGTGAGAGATTATCTTTGATGCTTCCTTTAGAATATAATTTTAAATACGCTTATCTTAATCTTACAGGAGTGTATGAAAATAATGATAGAGTTCTCTCGAGCGATTATTTTGCTTTAGAGAGTACTTTAACTATTCCAATGTTTGAAACTGCGCAAATGAGATTCGTACACACAAATGACAATGAGCATGAAAGAGGCTATGCTTTTAAATATTCTCATATAGTTTATGAGAATCTATTTTTAAATCTTAATCTTGCCAAAGTTGAAGCCAACAAAGCTGACTACGAATCTATATCTTTTGGAGCTAGTATTATCTACTGATTCTTTTGTAGGAAGTGTAAAAATTCTATTTTATTAAATTGACATCATTAAAAAGATAAAATCTATTCATTATAAATTTAAAGGCTACATAGTTATTATGGATAATCAAGTAAAATGAACATACAAAAAATAGAAAACTTCAACGAAATTTTATCTCAAATACAAACCTCAAAACAAAAAGCTTATGAGTCAGTAAATACAATTTTAGTTGAGTTGTATTGGAATATTGGTAATCATATCTCTGATAAAGTGAAACAAAAACAATGGGGTAAAAGTGTAGTTAAAGAGTTGGCAGATTTTATTAAACTTCAAGACCCTACCATCAAAGGTTTTACAGATAAAAATCTTTGGAGAATGAAACAATTTTATGAAACATACAAGGGTGATAAAAAAGTCGCTACACTGTGGCGACTTTTACCATGGAGTCACAATAAAAGAATCATTAGCCTTAAAACTCCTGAGGAAAGAGAGTTTTATCTAAACCTAGCAATTCAAGGAAACTACTCATATAGAGAACTAGAACGACAGATAAAAAGTTGTATTTTTGAAAGAACGATGCTTGGCAATGAAAAGTTATCTGATACTATGAAAAAACTACCACAAGACACAGCAAATATATTTAGAGATAGTTATGCTCTTGAGTTTTTAGATTTAAATAAAAAGCATAAAGAAAAAGATTTACAAAAAGCACTTATTGGTTCACTTAAAGATTTTATTTTAGAGTTAGGTGTTGGGTTTGCTTTTGTGGGTGAAGAGTATAAACTTGAAGTTGGTAATGATAATTTTAAAATAGATTTGCTTTTTTATCATAGATATTTAAATTGTTTAGTTGCATTTGAATTAAAAATTGGCAAGTTTAAACCTAGCCATTTAGGACAACTAGAATTTTACCTTGAAGCACTTGATAGAGATGTTAAAACAAAAGAAGAAAATCCAAGTATTGGAATATTGCTTTGTAGAGAAAAAAATGATGAAGTTGTAAAGTACGCACTCAATAGATCAGTAAGTCCACTAGTTATAGCAGATTATGAAACAAAACTTATTCCTAAAAAACTTCTACAAGATAAACTTAACGAAATTTATGAGCTATTGGAAAATAAAGATGATTATTGATTTTTTTAAGAAAAAATATTTATTATAAAATACGAACTAACAAATAAGCTCTACGAATAGATAGATTTAAGAGCTACAATCTTTTTAAATATAATTTTAGGAGATTGAGAATGAAGATTAAGATAGCACTAGAATGGTTTTTAAATCCTGACCACTTACCGATGATAGCAGGTGTGGTTACTGGTAAATATAAAGAGGCGGGAGTTGAGCTTGAGATTATTCAACCCCAAGAGCATTATGATGGTTTTGAGGATTTAAAATCTGGTAAAATCGACATCCATTGTAATGAGCCATTACATCTTTATGAACACCATTTTGATGGGATAAAATCTCTTGGTTGTTTTTTTGAGACTCGTGGTGGTGTGATGATAAGAGCTGATAGAGTTGAAAAATTAAAAGCAAATGGCAAGATTAAAATCACAACGCCAGCTTCAAACCCAATCACAAACAAAATAGGTTTTGAGATAATAAAGCGTTATGCAGATAAAAATGGTTTTGCAATTGATAGAGAAAATGTAGAGTTTGTAGAGACTGACTTTTGGCATATAGCAAATATGAAAAAAGATGAGAGTTTTGATGGGGCATGGTTGTGTTTTTACAATTTTGAGGGAATCGAAGCTGAGATGGAGGGGTTTGAGAATCTTTTTATTGACCAGTTTGAATCACCATACCCTAACTTCTCAGCCTTAGAGTTTATGAGTACACAAGCTATTATAGATGAAAAAGGGGAATCTCTTTGTAAATTTATAGAGGTTACAAACGAGATGGCTAAGTATATTCAAGCAAACCCAATAGAAGCACAAAGTATCTACTACGATTACACAAAAGAGGAGCGTAGTGAGCTTATGGATAGAATCATACTTGATACACTTCCAAGATTAGAGAGTGATATAAAAGCAGATTCTCAAAGATGGAAAGAGCTTTATAACTTTTTAGAAGAGTTAGAACTTGTAAAACTAAATGAGCAAGAGTATGCTAAAATTTGGGAAATACCAAACCATTAAATAATAAATTTAAGATGAGGGGATAAAAGGCACTTCTAAAAGCTTTTTACTTTTCATCTTAAAAAAATTGTCTTAAATTATGTTAGAATCTTACAAATCCACTTGTGAGAATAGCAGATGTCCATATATGAAAAAGAATTCAAAAAAATATTTAAACTTTCCCCAGACCCTATACTCATTATTAAAGATAACTTATTTGTAGATTGTAATGATGCTGCAGTTTCTATTTTGCAATATAGTAATAAGCAAGAGTTACTAGAGAAAAAACTATCCAATATCTCACCAAAATTTCAGCCAGATGGAAAAGAATCGAGTTTAAAAACTCAGGAGATACTTGAAGATATTGCTAAATCTGAAGTGGCAAAATTTGAGTGGAACTATCTCAAAAAAGATGGTAGTGATTTTTTTGTAGAGGTGACACTTACTTCTATTGAGCTAGATGATGAAAAAGTACTGTATGCACAATGGAGAAACTTAGAAGTAGTAGCAGAGCTACAAAACCTACTTAAAACTCTTAAAGAGAGTAAAAATAATCTAAAAGAAGCACAAAAACTCTCAAATATTGGACACTGGGAGTTAGACTTAGTAAAAAACTCTTTGTATTGGTCTGATGAGGTATATAGAATTTTTGGTTTAAAACCTCAAGAGTTTGCTGCAACTTATGAATCATTTTTAGAACATATTCATCCAGATGACCACGATTTAGTCAATAGAGCTTATTCTGAATCTGTAATAACTAAAAGCTCTTACAATATAGAACATAGAGTACTCACAAAACAAAATAAGATAAAGTTTGTAGAGGAGAGATGTACCCACAAACTCGATTCTAATGGTAATGTGATTAAATCTATAGGGACAGTTCATGACATCACCCAAAGAGTAGAAAACGAAAAAGAGTTAGAGCTTGCTTCAAATGTTTTTCGATACTCCACTGATGCTATTGTTATTACAGATTCTGAGAATAAAATAGTTTCCCTAAATAGTGCTTTTGAGAAATTAACACAATATTCATCTACAGAGGTGATGGGTAAAGACCCAAAAGTTCTAAGTTCAGGCTGGGGTGATAAAGAGTTTTATAAACAGATGTGGAGAGACCTTAAAGTAGATGGTTTATGGCAAGGGGAGATAAAAGACAGAAAAAAAGATGGCTCTCTTTATATTGCATCACAATCTATAATTAGTGTAAGAGATAAAGAAAATAAAGTTATAAATTATATAGGAATCTCTCACGATATTACAGAATCAAAAAACAAAGAAAAAACAATTGAACAACTCGCTTTTTATGACTTTTTGACAAATCTTCCAAATAGAAAACTTTTTGAACAAGAGGTTGAGAGTTTTATAAAATCTTCACACTATAATAATAAAAAGTTTGCCATACTCTTTTTAGATTTGGACAATTTTAAATGGGTAAACGACTCTTTAGGGCACCGTTTTGGAGATAAAGTTTTAGTTAAGATGGGTAAAAAACTCCATACTATAATCTCTAAAGATTCTTTAGTCGCAAGACTTGGTGGTGATGAGTTTGTTATTTTATCCCCTTATGAAGATATTTTAAGTGTTTCTCAACTTGCATCAACCATCATTGAGAGTGTTTCATTACCTCTTGTAGTTGATGAGAAAGAGGTGAATGTTGGGTGGAGTATAGGGATAAGTCTTTTTCCTCAAAATGCTGAAACTTATACCCAGCTATTACAAAATGCAGATACAGCGATGTATGAAGCCAAAGCAAAAGGGAAAAACAATTTTCAGTTTTTTGCCGATGAGATGAACACTTCAGCAAAAGAGCGTTTAGAGATAGATACAAGGCTTAGAAATGCTACTAAAAACTCTTTGTTTACACTCAATTTTCAACCAAAATACTCATGTATAGAGAAAAAAATAAAAGGTGTTGAAGCGCTTATAAGATGGAACGATTCTGAACTTGGTTTTGTACCACCAGATAAGTTTATACCTATTGCTGAAGAATCTGGTTATATATATGAGATAGGTTTATGGGTTATCAAAGAGGCACTAAAGGCACACAAAGCTATCCATGCTTTAGATGATTCTATGAGCATGGCTATAAATGTCTCAGGCAAGCAACTTGAAAATAGTAATTTTTATGATGATATTATCTCTATTTTTAGCTCTGAAAATATTGCTTATGAGAAGATAGAGTTTGAAGTGACTGAGACAGCTATAATGGAGAATATTCAAACTATTATCCCTGTATTACATAAGATTAAAGCACTTGGGATTGAGATATCAGTAGATGATTTTGGAACAGGATATTCCTCTATGGCTTACTTGAAAAAGCTCCCTATTGATACTCTTAAAATTGATAGAGAGTTTATTATGGAGCTTGAAAAAGATGAAGAGGATCAAGCAATAGTTCGTGCAATTTTAGCTCTAAGTGGTGCTTTAAAACTAAAAACAATTGCTGAGGGTGTTGAGATAGTTGAGCAAAAAGAGATGTTAGAGACAATGGGTTGTGAGGTTATACAGGGGTATTTATACTCCAAACCACTAGAACTTAAAACACTGTTAGAGTTTATGAGTTGACAAAAAAAAGCTACCAATAATAAACAAATACTACTACAATATTTTAAATATAAGGAGTTCATGATGTTAAAAGATTTACTATACACTGGTATCGGTGCAGCTGTTGTTTTAAAAGATAAGGTTGAATCTGAGGTGAAAAAACTAGAAGAGGAGGGCAAGCTCAAAACGACTGATGCAAAAAGCTTTTTAGAATCTATTGAGGAGAAGGGAAAAGCTGAGGAGGAGAGAGTAAAAGAGCAACTCAAATCAACACTTAAAGAGGTTTTAGATGAGTTAGGAATCGCTACTAAAGCTGACTTAGAAAAACTCAAAGAGGATTTAAAATAAAGTACTATTCACCCACTAGAATCTATAATGTTTTTACTTTTTTACTGACTGTTTTTTTGCTCATTAAAAAAAGGGAAAGTTTTTTAGGTTTTAAGCCACTATCTCCAACTAATCTTAAAAAAGTGGTTATCTCGCTTGGTGCTAGTTTTATTAAACTCGCCCAAGTGTTAGCTACCCGCTCAGACTTTTTTGACAAAGAATATTTAGAAGAGCTCAAAGAGCTTCACGATTCTTTGCCAGCGATGGCTAAAGATGAGTATGAGATGGTATATAACCGAGCCTTTGATGCAGATAGTTTTAAAAGTTTTGATTCTACTCCCATAGCCTCAGCTTCTATTGGTCAAGTGCATATCGCTTACACCCATGAGGGTGAAAAAGTTGCAGTAAAACTTCGTCGTGCTACGATTTATAAGCAAGTGATGGCAGATATAAGAATCATCAATAGCTTCAATATGGTTTTTAAACCTCTCTTTTCACACTATACAAAAAACTCTATCGAAGCAGTTATTAGTGAATTTGCTAAGATGATTAAAGAGGAGGTGAGTTTAACAAATGAGTTAAACAACCTTGTGAAATTCTCCTTAGTGTATAAAGATTCAGGTGTGAAGTTTCCAACACCACATCAAGAGTTGTGTAGTGATGATGCGATTGTGATGAGTTATGAGGAGGGTTTTCGTTTTGATGATAAAGAATCTATTTTTAAACACAAGATAGATTTCAAAAAAATCATAGCGACACTAGTAGATTTTTATACCACTCAGATGCTTATCAATGGCTACTTTCATGCTGACCCACATCCGGGGAATCTTCTTGTCTCAAAAGAGGGGGAGTTAATCTTGCTTGATTTTGGGATGGTAAAAACGGTACCAAATGAGATAAGAGTAGCTATTATTGAGCTTATAAAAGCAGCAAATGAGCAAGATTATGAGCGATATATCGCAGCAAACAAAAAACTCGGAACCATAGCTTATGAAGCTCCAACAGCTCAACTAGCAGAGTTTACTGCAAAGATGTTTGAGATATTTGCAAACGAGAATCTAAGTAGTGAATCGATGCAACAACTCGCTTTTGAGGTTTTAGAATCTACAAAAGATTTACCTTTTAAACTCCCAAGTGATGCTATCTATATTTTACGAGTAAGTGCCATCATAGAGGGTTTAGGGACAACTTATATAGAAAATTTTAATGGAATCAAAGATATTTTGCCAATTTTGCAACAAAACATACCAAAGGCACTTGGAGCTAAAGAGAGTATTTATGAAACACTACTTGATGAACTCAAAGAGATTCCTTTCATCGCAAAAGATTTAAAGAGTGCTATTAAAAAAATAGCTTCTAATGAGTTGCAAGTGGAACTCTCAAATGATCAACTCGAGTGGATAAAAAAAGATTTAAAAACAGAGCTAAACTCTTATAAGCTTTCATTTGTGTTTATACTTGGAGGTTTTTTTACCATTTTGTATGACAAAGAGTTTAAAGAGCTAGCATTGGGGCTTTTTGTTTTTGGTGTTGCGAGGCTTATTTATAAGTAGTGGGTGCTTGAGTAGTTATACTCAAGCTGATAGTGCTATTTTTTTTATCTCATTTAACTCTATAGTATCTAGTTTTTTTAACGAAACATTTTGAACTAATCCTAAAACACCACTATAAGAGTTTAAATCTAAACTATCTTCATGCAAAGCATATCTACTAAGGGTCTCATCTAACTTCTCTTTAGAGATACCCAAATTCGAGCTATTATAGATGCGACTTAGTTTATTCTCAATATTATTACTATTTTTAAATAATTTATCTGTTTTATGAAGAGCTATATCTTTTTCAAGCCCTTTATCAACAAGCAAATTTTGAATCTCTTGAGAAATATTTATTTTTTTAATATCTCTTTTTATAACAAAATTATTTTTCGCAGGGAGAGCAAAAAGAGGGTTAGCAGTAGAACCAACTAATAATATCACCAATAAAGAACGCTTTTTAAATAACGATATTCTTATCATTTATCACTCCTAATAATTGTATATAAAAGTATGATAGCAATATAAGGTAAATAGTTTATCTTCATAGAAACTTCATTTTAGGAAGATAAACTTCTAAAATCTAATTTGTGGAGTTGAGTATGAATGTGAAGTGCTATCTAAAACATACAAGAGAGGTGATGAGATAATGGCAAAAGTACTTGTATGTGATGATGAATCGATGAACAGAGAATTAGCGTCAAAGATTCTTATAAGAGAGGGTTTTGAAGTACTAGAAGCTCTCAATGGTGAAGATGCTTTAAGAGTTCTTCAAAACAATCAAGTTGAGTTGATTTTGATGGATTTGATGATGCCTATAATGGATGGTTATGAAGCAATAGTAGCTATTAAAAATAATCCGAAACTCTCTTTTATACCTATCATTGTTGTATCGGCACTATTTGATAAAGATGCTATCTCAAAAGGTTTGTCTCTTGGAGCAAATGATTATTTGACAAAACCTTTTAATATTATGGATTTTAAAATCAGAGTAATTAACGGTGCAAAAATAGGTGAATATCAGAACTTTTTGCATAAAGAGATTGATAGAAAATCAAAAGAGCAAGAGGAACTCAAAAAACTAAACTTACAAGTACTAGAGCAAAAAAAAGAGTTAGATGCACTTTATGAATATAATACGCAACAGCAATTTATTGCTAAAGATAAGTTGGACTTAACTATTGTAGAAGATACACATGAAGATTTTAATACGCAGGTGATATTTAAAGCAGCAGATATTTTAAGTGGTGACTTTTACTCTATTCACCTTTTAAAAAACAAAGCAACTTTTGCTTATGTGATAGATGGTCAAGGTCATGGAGTATCACCAGCTTTGAGTGTTTTTGCAGTCTCTGCAACAATCTCTAATATTTTAGAAGATGAAAATATCTCTTTTGAAGATATTGTAAAAAAACTATTTCCAAGAATACAATCTTTTTTAGGTGAAATTGAACAACTCTCATACACAATGATATATTTGGAACCAAATCAAAAAGAGATAAAGTACTTGAGTGGAGGTATGTACCCATTTATGGTGAAATCTGAGAATAGAGTTTTATCTTTTAAAGCAAATAATCTACCTTTTATGAATTTTTCTCCCACTCCAAAAATAGATTCTATTGATGTTGAGAATTGGAGTGATATAATTATATACACAGATGGTTTAGTTGAAGATTCTAAAGAAAATATGGATGAGTTATCCCCGTTAAAAATATTAGATAAGACAGAATCTTTTGCTACTATAAAAGAAAAAATCAAAGATAAAAGTTTTGAAGATGATATAACTGTTCTCTATTTAAAAAAATAGACTTTAGAGGTATCCTTTATAACCAACTAACAAATTAAACCTACAAGTTAGCTATTAATTTGACTATGATTATTAAAGAAAATAAAACATACTAGGAACTCCTATGAACAAATGGATTGAAGCACTAAAAAAAAATAGTATTGAAAATGTAAAAAAACTTATACAAAATGGTGAAGATATAAACGATGAAAATGAATCTGGCGAATCGGTTTTAGCCTATGCTCTTAGAAGCCATTGTGATTACGATTTGCTGATGTTTTTAGTTGAGAATGGAGCTGATATTTATGATTTTGATGAGGAGGGTGTATCTATATTTGAGATGGCTATCACTTATAACAATATCAAAATGGTAGAATTCTTTTTAGACAAAGGTATAGATGTAAATAGCACAAAAAGAAGAAGTGGATTCACCCCTCTTATATGCGCATCATGTTATGGGCGTACGGAGATAGTAAAAATCCTTTTAGAAAATGGAGCAGATAAAGATGCTGTAGATTCTAAAGGTCTCAGTGCTACAGACTTTGCAAGAAAAATGAATAAAAAAAGTGTTCTTGCACTCTTAGATTATGATGAAAATTCACCAAAAAATAAAATTTATGCAAGATAATTTTATTAAGCTATAATATTTTAAATAAAAGAGTTAAAAATAGTAACTCAAAACTATTTATTATAAAAAAGGGGATAGCGATATGTACCAAATAGTTTTTGCAAGTAAAGCTAAAGATTTATCACATCAAGAGATAAATGAGATTCTTACTGTTTCTTATAATCATAATGGGTCTAAAAATATATCTGGTGCTCTCATATATGTCCAAGGGTATTTTATAGAAGCTATCACTGGATATAAATCTGCTATAGAAAAAACCTATGAGCATATAAAAAAAGACACTAGACATGAAGATGTTATAACCATATCAGCTAGCGAGATACAAGAGCCTCCATTTCAAGAGTGGAGTATGTCTTTTGTTAACCCTAGTGCTTATAAAAATATCATAGAACCAATAGTGAAAACTAAAAAACTTAACCCATATTTTTTAGATAAAGATACTGTACTTCAGATTCTAAAAGAGGTGTCATCTCAACTCTAAAGATGAACTAACAAAAATCATCTATGAAAATCCTTCTTGAATCTATATAATAAAACAAAAATCAAAAAGGATAAAAAATGCCACATATCGTACTTGAAAACATAAACTCTACACAAGAAGCATTTGAAGCAGTTGAACCATTTTCTAACAAAATAGAGGGTGGAATTCTCAAAGTGATGGACAAATACATTAATGCAAACGGACAAACTTCACTTATAGAATCACTAGCAATTGAAAATGGAAATAACCAAAGTTTTTTTATTCAACTCACTCAAAAAAAGAGTTCACTCACAGTAAGACTTTTACCCCTAACTGACCCTGAAAAAACAAATGGTGTCAAAACTATTATGGCAATAATCGCCAAACAGATTAAAGATACAAACCCAGATATAAGCTATGGAAAAAACAACTTAGAAGATTTTTTAATTCATTAATATAAACCTTCGCGATTTCAAGGACCGTGGTAAAATGCTTTGCAAATTGACATATTTTAAGCCAAAAAAGAGATTTTTCTCTACAATGCCACTATGAAAAAAGATATCTATGCAAAGATGCAAATACTTAGTGATTCTGCCAAATATGATGTAAGTTGCTCCTCTAGTGGGAGTGAGAATAACTATAAAACAGGAGAACTCGGTGCTACTCAAAACAGTGGAATTTGTCACACTTTTACAGCTGATGGAAGATGTGTTTCACTTCTAAAAGTGTTGCTGACAAACTTTTGTATCTATGATTGTGCTTACTGCATTAACCGTGTAAGTAACGACATTGAGCGCGCTGCATTTAGCCCACGAGAGTTAGCTGACATCACTATTAATTTTTACAAACGCAACTATATTGAGGGGCTTTTTATAAGCTCTGGGATTATTGAGAGTGAAGACCATACAATGGAGCTGATTCTTCGCACTCTTAGAATCTTGCGTCATGAGCATAAATTTAATGGTTATATTCATGTAAAACTTATACCTGGAAGTGATTCTTTACTTATAGAAGAGGTTGTAAAACTCGCTTCAAGAGTGAGTTCTAATATTGAGCTTCCAAGTGATGCCTCACTAAAACTCTTAGCCCCTAACAAAACAAAAGAAAAAGTGCTCCAGCCCCTAAAACTAGCACGAAATATCTCACTAGAGCGTGAAAACAAACCTATAGGGATGAGTACACAACTCATAGTGGGAGCTACTCCTGAGAGTGATAGAGATATACTCAAACTTAGCTCCGTTTTGTACGATAAAGCACTTTTAAAAAGGGTCTATTATAGTGCGTATATTCCTGTAAATGATGATAAGAATCTCCCAGCTATCATCAATAAGCCGCCACTTTTGCGTGAGCATAGATTATATCAAGCTGATTGGCTTTTGCGTTTTTATGGCTTTAGTTATGATGAGATAGTAACAGATATGAAACCAAACCTAGATGAGGAGTTAGACCCCAAAACATTTTGGGCACTCAATAACTTGCATCTTTTCCCCATCGAGATAAACAAAGCCTCCAAAGAGGAGCTAATTAGAATCCCTGGAATAGGTGTGAGAGGGGCATATAAGATTATAAAAGCAAGACGATTCAAACGACTCAAAATTGAAGATTTAGTAGCTCTGAGAATCTCAATCAAAAGAGCCAAATATTTCATACTTTGCGATGGTCGTTTTCAAAAAGAGATTCCACTCTACGAAGAGCATATAAAAAAAGCACTCCTAACCCCAGCAAATAAAAAACCCCAACAACTCAACCTTTTTGATGTGAGTGGGATAACGGGGGAGATATAGAATCTAATATTGCAATGTGTCATGTTTTTAATACAAAAGATTTTTTTAGTGTAGATTTAGATTAAATATAATTTTAGGGGTTACTTATGAGCGATATAGTAGTTTACAACACTGGTGAATTAGAGTTAAAAGTGTCAGTTGAGAGTGACACAATATGGCTTACTCAAAAACAACTCGCAGAGCTTTTTGGAGTAACTAAACAAAATATTAGTCTGCATATAAATCGTATTTTTAAAGACAATGAGTTAGTAAAAGAATCAACTGTCAAGTATTTCTTGACAGTTCAAAAAGAGGGTTCGAGAGAGGTTGAGAGAAACTTAGAACACTATAATCTTGATATGATTATATTGACGACAGTGTCCTCACACACTTGAGTAAAAATGAAAAAGTAGAGATAACACTTTATTCAAATCATATCTCAAAACAACTCAAACTAGATATACTAAAATATAATCAACAGTATAAACCACTTGAGATAAAACTTTTTAAAGAATCTCACGATAGATTTATAATTATTGATGATGAAGAGATTTACCATATAGGTGCAAGTTTAAAAGATCTTGGTAAAAAATGGTTTGCATTTTCAAAGATGGATAAAAATATAGTAAATATTTTAGAGAAACTTAATAGATGATAGCACTTTACGATGGAAGTTTTGAGGGATTTTTAACTCTAATACATGATGTGTATTATAAAAAAATAAGTATAGATTCTATTATAAAAGAGCAGCCACAAACACTTCTTTTAGAGAGTTTACATGAGGTACTTACAGATGATTCTAAGGCTCAAGTGGTTTTGGATGCTTTGCAAAAGAAGTTTACTAAAGAGAATTTTGAAAGAATTTTGCATATTTTCATGTGTGATTCTAAGAGTTTTGAGCTAGACTTGTTATGCTATATTGTCCATGGATTTAAGAATCAAAAAGAGTTACAAAATATCAATATCCCCTGTATCTTTTCTCTTTATAGTTTGCAAAAAGAGTTTTTTCATGTATATCATAAGATGAGTGGATTCTTACGGTTTGAGGAGCTTGAAGAGGGGACATTGTATGCCAAACTTGAAGCGAAGTACAATGTTTTATACCAACTAGGAAAACATTTCTCAAAACGACTTAACAACCAAAACTATATTATCCACGATATACAAAGAGAGCTTGCATTTGTACATACTCAAGAGTTTGTAGGGGTACAAAAAGTTGCTGAGTTTGAGATTCCTAAACACTCAGATTCTGAGGAGAAGTTTCAAAAACTTTGGAAAACATTTTTTACAAGTGTAGCTATAAAAAGTAGGGAAAATAAAAAGCTCCAAAGACAAACAGTGCCACTTTTGTATAGAACTTATATGACTGAGTTTAATGAAAACACAGCCTAACTACACACTGTATTGCGTCCCGAATCTTTTGCTTTATAGAGTTTTTTATCAGCATTAGAGATGATAGAATCTATCTCCATAGTATCATCTCCCATAGCGACTCCAAAACTACAAGTAACAGTTTTAACACTAGTAAATCTATACGATTCAATCTTCTCACGCAAGTTTTGAGCTACACTTGAAGATGATTCTAAAGAATCAACACCAATGATTACAAGAAACTCTTCACCACCCCAGCGTACAAGATAATCATTTTTTCTCAAACTTGTTTTTATCAACTTCACTAGCTCTTTGAGAACTACATCACCAATATCATGACCATAAGTATCATTGATATGCTTGAAATGATCTATATCAAAAAAGACAATACTGGTATTGAGGTTATGCTCTTTATGGAGTGCTCTTATTGTGTCGATAGAGTTTTTCAAATAAGCTCTATTGTAAGCACCTGTGAGTAAATCTCGAGTAGCTTGTTCTTCAAAGTGTAGTTTTTCTATCATGGTATCGCTTATATCTGAAAAATTTATAATATAATTTTTTTCATCAAAACTATTTATTCCTACTGAAAATGCGTGAGGAATACCATTTTTATCAAGTAAAGAGACAATCCTTTTTCTCTCTGGAAGGTTCAACAAACTCTCAACCCAATTATTTTCATCTTCTTTAACCAAGTTTAAAGAGAAAAAGTTCTCATTTGAAACAAATCTATCACAGATACAGTTGTAATCTTTTTTAAACGATTCAAGATTATCATATCCAAAATAACTGTAAAAACTTTGATTGGCAAAGTTAAACTCTTTTCCATTTGTAAGAATCACTATGTTATCTTGAAGGTTAATAAAGCGTTCAAGTTTCATATTTGATTCTATGAGTGAGGAGTTGAGATCTTCAAGTTTGAAACGGTAAGATTGTGATTCTAACCCCTTTTTTATAAGCAAAGCGATTAAAATTAAAATAATAATTAGTGTAGTTATAGCTGCAATTTTATAAATTTGAATCTCTTTTTTTAAGTTTATTATATTGCTATGTTCAGACAAAGAGACAATATAACCAGCATGTTTATCATCGGTATTTTTAAACTCAATAAAATTAATAAAGTAACTTTTATTATTATTAATTAGCAAAGATGAAAAACTTTTTTGTTTAGGGAGAAGTTGATTAATCTTAGAATCAAAATTCACAATTTGAGAAAAAGCATTGACTTGATTAGTTCGATTGACTCTTGAAAGGATAGGAGATTCTACATAATAGTTCTTATCCCACTTTGATTGAGAGAAAAATGATTGATGCCATTTAAAAGCACGATCGATACTTGATTCTTTAGTCATAATGAGCTGAAAAACATTCTCAGGCATAAGTGATTTGAGTTTTGTTTCAATCCCCTCAAAAGAGATAGAAAACTCCACACTACCTAAATGCTCATCTTCATAGATTATTGGAAAAACATATCTGTATCCAGGATAGATTCTGCCACCTTCAAAACCTGAATTCATCTCTAAATTTATATTTGCTTTATAGATTGTTTTTCGAAGATTTAGAAGAGAATCTCCATTTTCATAGGGTATATGAAAACGAAGAAGACTATCACCTTTATCTGTATGGATATGAAATTGTCTTACATGTAAAGCTTTCATCTCATCGTATTGCTTGTATAATAGTCTGTAAAGTCGTCCTCTAATTATATTTTTTTGAGTAGGTTTTGCATATTTATACTCTTTGAATAGTTTCATAGCAACTTTGTTGGAGACTAAGTTGTTAAAGTCTTTTTGAGCAGCAACCATGTAAGTATCTATAACAGCATTGTAAATTGAATGAACCTGAAGTAGTGATAACTTCTCTTGAAATTTTATTTTGTGTTGGTATGAGTTTTCAAAATATTTCTCAATCCCAATTGCTAAGAGTATCCCAATAACAAAAAGTACAGTATATATGCGAATCATTTCATATTTCCTACATCTGGAATTGCTTGATCTAGTTTTATAGAATCATAAAGTGTAGAATCAGCTCTCTCAAATCCATACATAAGTTTACTTCCCCATTGGCTGTACTCTTTTTGTGGTATATCAAGAATATATTTTTTGATTGATTCTATCTCT
>Ga0193965_1000112_pt1 | contig 28460 bp, 30 predicted proteins | sample FB_8_MG_FD_140330 | JGI IMG/M metagenome (GOLD analysis project Ga0193965, IMG submission 140330) | Microbial mat bacterial communities from the Broadkill River, Lewes, Delaware, United States - FB_8_MG | ecosystem: Environmental > Aquatic > Freshwater > River > Microbial mats | place: USA... | reverse complement strand
ATGAAATTATCCCACCTTAAACAAATAAAAGACTATCTTAAAAAATTTAAAAAAATATCTGCTATCTACAGAGTAAGCGACACAATTATAAAAATAGCGTTTGATAAAAACGAAGAGATCTATTTTAATATGCAACGCTCAAACTCATCGATCTTTAGATGTGAATCATACGCAAGAAGTAAGGTTTACAACGCACCTTTTGATGTTGTACTAGCAAAAAGGTTTATAAGAGCAAATATACAAGATATTGAGCTAATAAACAACGATAAAATAATCCGTTTTAAAACGACTATATCTTCAGCATACAAAGAGGAGATCACATACTTACAGTTTGAGTTCACCGGAAAATATACAAATGTGGTCATTTTAGACGAGAGCATGGTTGTTATTGAAGCACTTCGTCATATTGATCTGTTTAGTTCATTTCGTGAAGTTAGAGTAGGGCAAAAACTCTTAGATGTTCCTCAAGCCCCGTTTGAAGCAAAAGAGTATCCACTCGATGATGTAGAGAAGTTTTTATATGAGGTTTATGAAAAAGAGCAGTCTCAAAAACTAAGCAGTTTGAAAAAACAGAAGATCTCATTTTTAGAAAAGAAGTTAAAAAAACTAAACAAACTCTACAAAAATCTTGAGGATGAAGAGAAACTAAAAGATGAGGTGGATAAGTTTAATCATTATGGAAATTTAGTGCTCTCAAACCTGCACAATATAAAGCCATATACTAAAACATTAGAGCTGGTTGATTATGACGGATCTGTTATAAAAGTAGATCTAGACAAAGAGTTCTCAAGCGCATCTAAAATAAGTAACTATTTTTTTACAAAGAGCAAAAAAGCAAAACAAAAAGCATCTAACCTGCATATACAAAAAGCTTCATTAGAGTCAAAAATAAAACATACAGAGCTTTTTATACATACGGTTCAAGAAGCTCAGGATAGTTCAAAGATAGAATTACTTTTTCCAAAACAGTTAAAAAGTAAAAAAGTAAAAGTTGATGACAGCATTGAGACTTTTTACGTAGAGGGTTATAAAATTCAGCTTGGTAAAAATGAAAGAGGGAACATTACACTTTTAGGTAACGCAAGAGCTAGGGATATTTGGCTTCATTTAAGAGATGCACCGTCAACACACGTAATAGTTACAACCGACAAGCAAAATGTACCTATGAACATTATAGAGAGTGCTGCGAGATTATGTGTTGATTTTACTACAGCTTCAAAAGATCGTTATTTGGTCGATTATACTCCAAGACGAGAAGTCACAATACAAAGTGGCGCAAATGTTTTGTACAACAAATACAAAACCATAGAGGTTGATACTAGATAATAAAAGGAGGCGATTAAAATGGCAATAGGACCGATAGGAAATGCAATATTTGTTAACCAACAAACAGCGGCTGCTTCTAATGTTCAAAATGCACATAATAATCGAGTAGACTTTCAAAACATGGTAGCTCAGTCTCTTGCTAATGAAAAAGAAAAAGAGGTTATGGAAGTTCGTCCCACTGAGGAAAACCAAGAGGTAGATCCAGACCGTGAACACCAACGTCAAGATGCTGATGAAGAAACAAAAAGAAGTCAAAAAAGAGATTCTGAAGATGAAAAAGATGACTCAGAACCAGAGTACCCTTTACATAAACTAGATATTAAAGTCTAATTAGTTATACTTGCACATAGTTTGTAATTTTTGGAGAGATAATGGCTATTTTTAGCGATAAACAGAGAGTCACTACTGGCTTGGCACTTATGGCGGCAGCTTTAATAATAGGTTTAATAGATAATTTTTATGTTATGTGGCTAGTTTTTGGAGTGGTATACCTGATCGCTTTTAGTGAAGCTCAAAAGCTTTATGGGTTAAAAAATAGTGGAGAGCTCAAGTATGCAGCTATTTTGTGGCTCTTTGCTTTGATCTATCCATATGGTGATGATCTATTTGTGTTAGCAGGTATCTTCTATGCAGCATCAGTTGCTTATAATCCAAAGCTAGAGTGGAAAAACTTTTTACCTTTTATATACCCAACGGCTGGTATGCTTTTTATACTTACAATGTATCAAGAGTATGGAGTTGTTAGCTTGTTATGGCTTTTAATAGTTGTAGCTATGACTGATGTGGGTGCTTATGGTGTAGGAAAAAGCATAGGAAAAACAAAGTTTTCTGAGACATCTCCAAACAAAACTTTAGAGGGTGTAGCTGGTGGTATAGGTGTAGCAACATTAAGTGGTATGTTTGTAGGACTTGCTATTGTTGATTTGTTTACTGCATTTGTGATCTCAGCTGCTGTTTCAAGTATATCTATATTTGGTGATCTGTATGAGAGCTCACTTAAAAGATCTGCTGATGTGAAAGACAGTGGTAACATACTTCCGGGACATGGTGGCATACTTGATAGGATAGATGGTTATCTTTTTGGAGCTGTTGTTATGCTTGTTCTTCTAAGAGGGTTAGTGTAGTTTGATAGTTCTTGGATCTACAGGTTCAATAGGCGTTAATACTCTAGAGATAGCTAAAAAGTTTGCTATAAAGATCGATGTTTTAGTTTGTGGAAAAAATATAAAGCTTTTAAATGAACAGCTAAAAGAGCACTCTGTAAAAGTAGTTGTAGTTGCTGATGAGAAAGATATAGAAAGTGTAAATCACTCAAATGTATATGCAGGTGAAGAAAATATACTAAAAGCTATAGAAGACTCTGAAAGTGACTTAGTTGTAAATGCCCTTGTTGGTTTTATGGGTCTAAGCCCAACGCTTAAAGCGATAGAGTGTGATAAAAAAGTAGCACTTGCAAATAAAGAGAGTTTAGTTGCATGTGGAAACTTTATAGACACTTCAAAGATTCAACCAATTGATAGTGAGCATTTTGGTCTTTGGTATCTACTCCAAGATAGACCCTTAAAAAAGATGATCATAACAGCAAGTGGTGGTGCATTTCGTGATTGGGACATACAAAGGCTTCAAAATGCAACTTTGGCTGATACTCAAAAACATCCAAACTGGTCGATGGGTCAAAAGATCACAATAGATTCTGCAACTATGGTAAATAAGATGTTTGAGCTTTTAGAAGCTAGATGGCTTTTTGGTGAGGGTGAGTATGATGCAATCATTGAAACACAGTCACTAATCCATGCATTGATCGATTTTAAAGATGGTTCAACTACGGCACATTTTGCTCATGCAAATATGCAACTTCCTATTTCATATGCTATTAAAAAAAATATGGACTCAAATATTTTAAAACATGTAGATCTACTTCAAGTCGGATCTTTAGAATTTAGAAAAATAGAAAAAAATAGATATCCTATTTGGGAAATCAAAGAAGATTTACTAAAAAATCCAAACAGAGGTGTTGTGATCAACGCAGCCAATGAAGTTGCAATAGATAAGTTTATAAAAAAAGAGATAGGTTTTATGGATATTCATAAAACAATATTGGATGCATACAATACTTACAATGTTGAGCCGACAAGTATTGATGATGTGTTTGAAATAGATGCAAAAATTCGTATAGAACTAGGAAGATAATATGACTCAAGATATAGACAAAGTTACAAGTGGTGGTGACATGTTGATATTTGGTGTTATGTTTGGACTTTTAATAGTTGTAGCCATCGCTCTTGCTATCTGGGATAAAAAAAGTAGAGAGAAGTAATATGATACTTAGTATAGAAAGTTCATGTGATGACAGTGCGATTGCTATAACAGATATAAAAACAAAAAAGCTTATTTTTCATAAAAAAATATCTCAAGAGATTGAACACTCTGTTTATGGGGGTGTGGTGCCTGAACTTGCAGCACGTCTTCATGCTGAGACTCTTCCAAAGATCTTAGAAGAGTGTAAGCCATACTTTAAAGATCTAAAAGCAGTAGCCGTTACTTCAAGCCCTGGACTTGCTGTAACACTTGTTGAGGGTGTAACTATGGCTAAGGCTATAGCTATTTCGTTAAATATTCCTCTAATTGGGGTAAACCATTTAATTGGACATATATATTCACTGTTTATCGAAAAAGAAACAAAGTTTCCTTGTACTGTACTACTAGTTTCGGGTGGACATACTCAGGTTATGCAGGTAAATTCACTTGAGAATATAGAGACAATAGCTAAAAGTATGGATGACTCTTTTGGTGAGAGTTTTGATAAAGTTGCAAAGATGATGGGGCTTGGTTATCCGGGTGGTCCTTTAATCCAAGAGCTGGCAAAGGACGGTGATAGGAAAAAACATAATTTTACTATACCGCTTTCACAAAGCCCGCTTATCGCATTTAGTTATTCAGGTTTAAAAAATGCTGTTCGTTTAGCTGTAGAAAAAGCAGAAGATAAAAGTGAGTATAAAGATATCGCAGCTTCGTTTGAACATATTGCTACAGCACATCTTATACAAAAACTAAAAAAATATTTTAAAACAAATAAACCTGAAAGGTTTGCCATAGTTGGTGGGGCATCTGCTAATTTATATCTGCGTAAATGTGTAGAAGAGTTATTAAAACCACATAATGCAGAACTTCTTTTAAGTGAGTTAACGTATTGTTCAGATAATGCTGCTATGATTGGTAGGGTTGCATTAGAGATGTATGAAAAAAGTATGTTTACAGATGTAAATGAGATAGACATCTCCGCGAAGTCAATGCTTTAATCTTAAATAATTCTTAGGTTATTAACTAAAAAAAAGTTAATAAGACTAAAATTATCCGATTTAATGTAAACTTCTTTCAACCAAACATTAAAAACACAACAAAGGAGCCAATATGGCAACAGTAACTTTTAAGAACGACATCGTTTGTAACCTTGCAGGTAACGAAATAAACGTAGGTGATGTAGCACCGGTAACAACAGTAGTAAACTGTGATCCAATGCTTCAAGATGAGCAAATCGGTGGTGAGGGTAAAGTTCAACTAGTAGTAGCAGTACCTTCATTAGATACAGGTGTATGTGATGCGGAAACTAGAAGATTTAACCAAGAAGCAGCTTCTTTAGAAGGTGTAGAGGTTATTACAGTGTCTATGGATTTACCTTTTGCAGCAGCTAGATGGTGTGGTGCAGCTGGTATTGAGAACTTAAAAGTTTGTTCTGACTTCAGAAACAAAGATTTTGCAAATAACTATGGTGTATTATTGGCTGATGGTCCTTTAGCTGGTATTACTGCAAGAGTTATTTTTGTAGTTGGTAAAGACGGTAAAATAACATATAAGCAAGTTGTACCTGAAATTACAACTGAACCTAACTATGAAGAAGCATTAGAAGCAGCAAAAGCAGCAGTATAATATTTTTCATTATCTCTCCTTAAAGATATAAATTATCACTTCACCCTTTTGGGTGAAAAACATAAGACTTATCTCTCCTATAAATGGTCTTATTCTCCTTCATTTATTAGAGCATTTTGCTCTAATAGTTTATTCACATGTCCTAAATATTTATATAATTAGCTATAATTCACATAATAATTACATTTGGAGAAAGCTATGTACAAAAAACTACTAATAGCACTTTTAGCTATGTCTACTTTTGCTGTTTTATCAAGCGCAGATTTTGCTAGAGTTGAAGCTGGTGCTGGTGTATGGAATCAAGAGCCTACAGTTGCATTGAATAATGGAATTTCTAGCGTAGAAGACAAAGAAAATGATATTTATGTTTGGGCGTATGTTAAGCACTTTGTTCCAGTAATACCAAATTTTAGACTTGAACATGTAACTGCAACTGCTGATAATTTAGAGTTTTCACAAACAGATATCATACCTTATTACAACATTTTAGATAATACTGCATGGATAACTATTGATCTAGGTATAGACTTTAAAATGATTGATCTTACTTTAGAGTCGCCTATGGGTAGCATATCAACAAGTGATGCTGACTCTATGGTTTTACCACTTGGATATGTTCGTACACGTATTCAGCTTCCATTTTCTGGCTTTGGTGCAGAAGCTGATGTAAAGTATGTGTCATATTCTGATAATACAGTCTATGATGCTAGATTAAAAGTAGATTATACTTTTGATATTACGCCCTTGGTTCAACCTGGAATTGAGATCGGTTATAGAGTTCAAAAGATTGAGACAGATGAACTACTTCCTATATCTATAAACTCAGAATTTTCAGGTATTTATGCAGGTGCTATACTTCGTTTCTAAAACAAAAGATACTAGATGGTTATAAACTCTTCATCTAGTATCTGAATTTCTAGGTCCAATTCAATAGCAAATTCTTCTAAAACCAATCTTTTAGCTTCCTTTATTAAATGTATTGCATCTTTATAAGTACCATTGCCGTGATTTACTAAAAAGTTAGCATGCTCAGTGCTAAATTCCATATCACCTTTTTTTACACCTTTTAGTCCAACTGCTTCTATTAGTCTTCCGGCATAATCACCTTGTGGGTTTTTAAAACAACTTCCTGCACTTGGTATACTTGGCTGATTAGAGCGCATTTTTTTAAACATCTCCACTCTTAACTCACTAAACCCTTTAGCATTGATTTCAAATGTTGCTTCTAAGATAGGGCTGTCAATATTTGTATATCTGTATCCATACTCTAGTTCACTTTTTGAAAACTCTCCTCGACAGGTATGTATAGATATTAGATGGTTAAAGATCTCATACTCTTTCAGTCCTGCATTCATATATACAAGGCCCCCAAGTGTTCCTGGAAGATGAGACAAAAATTCAAAGTCAGAAATATTGTTTTTTTTACAAAAGGAGGCTATTTTACCACTTGGAGTAGCTCCACCTATTTTTAAAGTTCCATCTTCGATTTTTATATAATCATATATTTTAGAAAGTTTCATCAAAGGAGGAGGGTTGTCACCTACTAGTATGTTGTTGCATGAACCTATAAGATAAGCATCTTTCATACTCATCATATCGCATGTATCTAATATGTATACATCAAGTTTAGGACCTATTTTTATAGATGAATAGTTTGAAAAGTTTATTGATTTATAAGGCATTATTCTATAAATTCTGGGATCATATTAAAAACATTCACAGAAAAATCTGTCATCGCATTTAGCATCCAAGGCATAGTTAAAACTATAACTACAACAACTCCAATTATTTTTGGGATAAAAGATAAAGTCATCTCATTGATCTGTGTAGTAGCCTGAAAGATTGATACGGCCAAACCCAAAAGCATACCCGTTAATAAACCTGGTAGAGCTAGCATAAGAGCTATTTTAAAAGTTTCAACTCCCAGTGCTACAAGCTTTGCTTCCATAATTAACCTTTACGTAACTCTTCATATTCTGTTGGTATCATATAGTCTTTTACTTTTACAAGTGTATCATAAAAACCGTGTTTATAGCCAAGCTCGTATAGTTTATCTATAGCTTGAATTTGAATCTCGTTAAGTTCTATTGATTCATCATTTGCGTAAAGTTCGAGATACTTATCAAGTGTAGGTGCATCTATACGAACCAAGTTTCTCTCAAGAAGCATTTCAGATAGTTTTTCTTTATGTTTACGTGCTACGTCAACTGCCTTTGTAAGAGTTTTTTCATACATTATTGCTTTATTAAGCGGAATCGATCTGCTGATCGCCATACCTCCAAGAGGTAAAGGAAGCTCGTCTCCTGCTAACTCTTGCCAGATATCCCACAGTTCAGCTTCTACTTCTAAAGCATCATCATAGGTTAGTATACTCTCATGTATAAGAACACCAGCATCTACTTCACCATCAATAACAGCTTTTTCAATGTCTAAAAAGTTCATATATGTTATTCTAGCATCTGGATATTTGATACGAAACAGCATTGCATTTGTAGTATGTTGTCCGCTAAGAGCTACTTTGAAATTTCTCTTTAGTTTTGTACCTTTTTTCTTTATGATTTTGGGACCATATCCCTCTCCAAAACTAACAGCTGTACGTAGTGGGGCATAATCATCTTTTATATGTGGGTAAAGTGCAAAACTTATAGCAACGATCGGATATTCTCCACGTAGAGCCTTTTCATTTAGTGTCTGTATATCTTCGGCGATGTTGTCGAAAACCGTACCTTCCATGTCTACCCAGCCAAATTTTATGGCGTAGTACATAAAGATGTCATCGGCATCTGGTGAGTGTGCAATTAATGTTTTCTTCATAAATTGGATTATATCTTCTTTTGAATTAAACAAATATATATGTATGATATAATTTCGCCCATGAAACTAAGAGTATTGATATCGCTTCTTTTTGTTATTGCTACTACTTTTGCGTCTGTGCATGAACTAGAACACATAGAACATGCAAATGATGACTCTAAATGTTTAGTATGTACAGTTTCACATAACTTTTTATCGGCTGATATTAACAGTGTTGATCTGTCACTTGAAGTCTTTTATATAAAAGAGATTGAATCAAAACCTCAAGTTTTTAATTTCTATTTCAAAAAAACAGATAACCATTCCAACGCCCCACCAACTATATCCTAAAACCAAATAAAAACTTTACAAATTACAATAAAAAATATTTAAGGATACAGATATGAAAAAATATTCAACAATTTTAAGTGCACTAATTCTTGGTGCAAGTATGACTTTCACAGGGTGTGGAAGTGATTCAGATTCAAATGATGATATGTATGAAGAGCATGAACATGAAGAGCAATTACTATTTTTCTATGATTCAGTAAATAAAACTCTTTACACTTATGATCAAGAACATGAAAAGGCAAGAGATGAAAATAGCAACTCTTCAAATAATATCGACCTTTCAGACAAAGCATCTGCTCAGATGATCTACTGGCCAGATGAAACTTCAGGTGAACTTGTAGAAAAATATATGTTCCTAGAAGAGGGTTTTGATATAAATGACGGCAACCTTACATATGAAGATATAGTATATATAGGTCACCAAGATGATGAAGGACAAATTCATGCTCATATGCCAGAAGAGTTTAATCCTGATAACCAAAATTATAGTGATGAAGTAAAAGCTGCAAAAGCTGCAGGACTAAGTGCAATGAATACTTATCTACTTGGGCTAGAAGATATAAAAGAGGAGATCTCTGAAGCTATTTCAAATGAAGCAAACATCAATGGAGCTCTTTGTAACTTCTTTGTACCTCACCACGAAGAACATGAAGAAGGAACTAGTGAAGAGCATGAAGAAGCACCTCACTATGCAATAACAACTGATGGTAAGGTTCATGTATTTATGGAAGGTGAAAATGGTTTAGAAAAGCATACATTAAATATTACTATAGATGGAGTAGATGAGTGTATAGCAGGTGAGAGTGGTTTCGCTTCAGCAGGTGATCATGGTGTATATGTTTATTCGAATGATTCAAAAGCTCTTCACTTAATTGACGAACATGGCGGAAACTACCATCAACATGGTTCACCTACACTTATAAATGAAATGCTTCCTACAGGTATAGGAGCTACTCATGTAATAGGAGTTGGAGTTACAGGGCATAGTCATTAATGATGGTTGGTGTTAGTATGAAAATACTTTTTTTATCATTATTATTTTTTAGCACTTTTTTAAGTGCTAATGAGACTTCACTTGGAAGTATCTCTGTAACGGCAGATAGTGAAGAGGAATATTTATCAGAAACTGTTTCAAAAAATACACAAGAGACTATGAAACAAACTAAGGGTGAGACCCTTGGAGATTATATAGAAGATGAGCAATTTGTAGACTCAGCAAGCTATGGTCCTGCTGTTGGACGACCTGTAATCAAAGGTATGGATGGTTATAGGGTAGGGATAGCAAACGGAAATATTATACTAAATGATCTCTCCGCAATGAGTCAAGACCATGCTGTAGGTGTTATGCCTCGCGCCTCGCAAAGAATAGAGGTTATAAAAGGTCCATCATCTTTACTTTATGGTAACTACAGTGGTGGAGTTGTTCACGTACTTGGCGAAGAACATGAGGAAAAGCTTTTAGATAAAGGGTATTCGTTAGATATAAGTTCACAGTTGGGTTCAAATGGTATTGGATACTCTGGTGGTGCTACTTTGAAAATGAGTGAACACAATGTATCTGTTTTTGCAAGTAGTTTTTATACTGATGGTGAAGTTTATAAAGACGGCTCAAATACTGAGGTTAAAAACTCAGATACCATGTCAATGCAATCACATGTTGTTTTTGGATATCAATATGATAAACAAAATACTATAAAAGTTTACGGAGATAACCTACAAAAAGAATACGGTATACCAAACTCAACAAGTAAGCGTACAAGTATAGATATGGAACAGGAAACATTTGGACTTATCTGGCACAATAAAGAACTATTCGATGGGCTTGAGCGTTTTCAAACTGAGATTAGATATAGTGATTATCTACATTATGAATATGAAGATACAAGTGCTGATGGTCTTTTTGGACAACAGCAGTTAGGTATATCTACCCATATGGATTTTGTATCAAATGAATGGAATGTTGAACTTCATGTACAATATTTAGATGGTGAACTACAGGTTTGTCATGATCATGGAAAATGTACAAATTTTTATGATGCATTAAGAACAGGCACTAATGTTGGTCAAGATATGAAGAGTTATATGGATAGTACAGGTTATGCTTTTTCACATGGTCATCCAATGCCAAATACAAATGAAACAACAACACAAGCAGGATTAAAAGTTGGAAAGTTTTTAGATGATGAGACTGACTTTACTAGTAGTGTTCGTTTAGAATATAGGTCTCTTAAAGCAGATAGTTCAAACATACAAGAGCAATGGTTAGTCCCCTCATCGATTGATGCTGATTATTATGAATCTATAAACGATATAGCTATTAGTCTTTCAAGTGGTCTTGCAGGATATATAACTGATGAACTATCTTATCAAACTTCTGTCGCTTATATAGAGCGTTTACCATCAGCATCTGAACTGTTTTGGAATGGATTCCATCATGCTACAGATAGTTATATCTTTGGTGAACGTGATCTGGATAATGAAGAGTCAATTAATCTAGATATGAGTTTTATGTATAACGTAAGTGATTTCAGCACTGTTCTTAGTGGGTTTTATTATGACTTTTCAAATTACATCTTTCAAGAGCCTTTAGCTGACAATAGTGGAGTACTAATTACTGATCCTTTTCATCTTTCAGATGTTTGGCAAATGAAAGGTGTTTCAGCACGTGTATACGGTGTTGCACTCCAAGAGAGTTTTAAAACTGACTACAAAACACATCAATTTTCTTCTACTTTGAGTTTAGAAGCAATACGTGGAGTATTAAAAGATGGTGCTAGTATCCCTAGAATGTCTCCATATAATGCTACATTAGAATTGAAACATTTATATAATAAACTAAGTAGCACTCTTAAGTACAAGTATGTTGATAAGAGTCGTCATGAAGCTAAAAATGAAACACCAACTCTTTCATATAGTTGGTTGAGTTTGTATATGGAGTATGCAAATGAATTCAAATATGGAGCTTATAGTATATTTTTCAAAGGTGAAAATCTAACAAATGAATTAGCATACAATCACCTATCTTTCTTAAAAGAGACTGCTCCTCTACCGGGTAGACAACTGACTATTGGTGCAGAAGTTAAGTTTTAGTCAGAGAAGTTAAAGCTTCTCTGAAATAAAAATATGTCAATTTGCAATATTATTTATTAAAAAACAATTTTTCGTATATAATTTTATCAATTTTAAATTTACGATCAGGAAAGCAGCATGGATGAGAACAAACAAAAATCATTAGACTTAGCTATAAAGCAGATTGATAAAGCATTTGGAAAAGGTGCTTTAATGCGTTTAGGTGATAAAGAGATAGAGCCTATAAAATCTATAAGTACAGGTTCAATCGGTTTAGATCTGGCACTTGGAATCAACGGAGTCCCAGAAGGTCGTGTTGTTGAGATATATGGACCTGAGAGTTCAGGTAAGACAACTTTAGCACTCCAAATTACTGCTGAAGCTCAAAAAAAAGGTGGAGTATGTGCATTTATAGATGCTGAACACGCATTAGATGTTGTATATGCAAAAAATCTTGGTGTTGATATTGATAACCTTTTGGTTTCTCAGCCAGACTATGGTGAACAGGCACTTGATATTGTTGAAACAGTAGCAAGAAGTGGAGCAGTTGATTTAATCGTTGTTGACTCGGTTGCTGCACTTACTCCAAAGTCTGAGATCGAGGGTGAGATGTCTGATCAAAATGTTGGTGTTCAGGCACGTTTGATGTCAAAAGCTCTTCGTAAATTAACAGGTATATTAAACAAAATGAATTGTACTGTTATTTTTATCAATCAAATTCGTATGAAAATCGGTATGATGGGTTATGGTTCACCTGAGACAACTACTGGTGGTAATGCTTTAAAGTTTTATGCATCAGTTCGTGTAGATGTTCGTCGAATTGCTTCACTTAAGCAGGGTGAAAGCCAAATTGGTAACCGTGTAAAAGCTAAAGTTATAAAAAATAAAGTAGCGCCTCCATTTAGACAAGCTGAGTTTGATATTATGTTTGGAGAGGGTATATCTAAAGAGGGTGAATTAGTTGATTATGGTGTTAAACTAGATATTATTGATAAGTCTGGTGCATGGTTTAGTTATGGTGCAGACAAACTTGGACAAGGTCGTGAAAACGTAAAGCAAAAGTTTAAAGATGAACCGGAACTAGCTAAAGAGATAGAAGATAAAATTAGAGATGCAATGGGTATGAGTTCCCTTATGACAATGGACACATCTGAAATTGCTGAAGCTGATGTATAAGTCTAAACCAATTTTTAATAAGATTTAGATAAAATTGCATAATTAAAATGTAAAAAAGGCAGATATATGTTTATAGATAACATTAGTGCAATTGAAGTAATGGATTCTCGTGGTAATCCAACAGTTAAAGCTACAGTAGAGTTAAGTGATGGTACTCGTGAGAGTGCAATAGTACCAAGTGGTGCTAGTACTGGTAAGCGTGAAGCATTAGAACTTCGTGATGGTGGTGATCGTTATATGGGTAAGGGAGTATTACAAGCTGTTGACAATGTAAACGGTCCTATTGCAGATGCGTTAATTGGTTATTCACCATTTAATCAAGCTATTATAGACGCTACTATGAAAGAGTTAGATGGTACTGAGAACTATGGAAACTTAGGTGCTAATGCAGTTCTTGGTGTATCTATGGCTGTTGCACGTGCTGCTGCAAAAAGCTTAGATGTGCCTTTGTATCGCTATCTTGGTGGTGCTAATGCTATGGTAATGCCAACACCTATGTTAAATATCATTAACGGTGGTAGTCATGCTGATAACTCAGTTGATTTTCAAGAGTATATGATTATGCCGGTTGGTTTTGAAGACTTTACAGAAGCTTTACGTGCATCTGCAGAAGTTTACCACAATTTAAAAGCTATACTTAAAGCTAAAAACCACAATACTGCACTAGGGGATGAGGGTGGTTTTGCACCAGATCTATCTTCAAACGAAGAACCAATTGTGATTATTATGGAAGCTATCGAAAAAGCAGGTTACAAACCTGGTGAACAGATCGGAATTGCACTTGATGTTGCAGCTTCTGAGATAGTTACTGATGGTGGCTATAGACTAGAATCTGAAAATCGTACAGTTACTTCTGCAGAGTTAGTAGACTACTATGTTGATCTTTGTGCAAAATATCCTATTCTTTCTATTGAAGATGGCTTAAGTGAAGATGACTGGGATGGTTTTAAGCTTATGACTGAAAAACTAGGAGATAAGCTTCAGATAGTTGGTGATGATCTTTTCGTTACAAATGTTAATATCTTAAATGAAGGTATAAACAAAGGGATTGCTAATTCTATTCTTATAAAACCAAACCAAATTGGTTCAGTTTCAGAAACTATGTTAACTGTTCGTTTAGCTCAAAGAAATGGGTATACAACTGTTATGAGTCACCGTTCAGGTGAGAGTGAAGATGCATTTATAGCAGACTTCGCTGTTGCTCTTAACTGTGGTCAGATCAAAACTGGTTCAACTGCACGTGGTGAACGTACTGCAAAATACAATCGTCTACTAGAGATTGAAAATGAAGTAGTATATGGTGAGTATTTAGGTTCTAAAATTTTTAAATAATAGAGACCTATGAAAAATCAGGAGCTTTATGAGGAGATAGATAACTCTTTAAGTATTACAGAAAAATACTTAGGGCTATCTCTAAAAAAGTTTTTATTTTTACTTTTTATAGTTCTGATTTTAGGTATATATATAGGGGTCTTATTTTACGGTACTAATTCTTTAGAAGTTCTTTTTGGATTACAAGACTATGAAAATTTTTTAGAGAGTGAAATAGTTAGGCTTAAAAGTGAAAATGCAGCTTTACAAAAAGAGTATTTTGAACTTAAAGAGATCTCGGCACCGATTAGTGTTAAAGAAAAATAATTTTTTGCTATAATAATCTCCATGATTAAACTTCTTATATTAACTTTACTATTATTCATATCATTAAATGCTAGAGAAAATCCTTTTTTTCCATCAGAGGGTGAAAAAGATCTGCCAAATGCAACAAATATAGATCTATCAGTAGCACCTTTAAAAAGAGCAGCAATATCATTACCATCAAGTGCTAGAGTAGTCAGAAAAGTGACTATAGAATATAAAAATCTAGATGGCTCAATACAAAATAAATCAATTGAATTAAACAATGCTGTGGATTGGCATATCCCAGTATTTATATCTCAAAGAATGAACAATATTAAAGAGATAAATGATACTGTAAATATAAAACAAGATGTTAAATATAAACATCTCTTTTCATCTAAGTATATCAAGTTTTTCAAAAATAAAAAAAATTTAAAAATAGAAACAAATGATAAAATAATAAGAAGTTTTTTACTAGCTAAACCTTATAGATTGGTTCTTGACTTTAAAAGAGATGTGAATCTTAAAAGTCAATCTAAAAGTTATTCTTCAAATGTTTTCAAAAAAATAAGTTTAGGTACTCATACTGGCTATTATAGAGCTGTTGTTAACTTAGACGGTCAGTATAAATTTGAAAAATTTAAACGAAAATACGGATATGAAATAAAACTATACTAAAATAGTTTAATTACCTAATAAGTGGTATAATTTCGCATATGGAAAAACTACAAGATTACTTAAAATCTCACGTTGAAAGTGAGATGCACCCATCGGACATTGCCCAGATACTAAAACAACTTGACGATGAAGAGTTTGTCGAGTGTGTTAAACTAATTCCTAAAAATCTTATTGGTGATGTTGCATTAGCATTGCCAGACAGGTATTTTGATGACATAGTTGAAAACCTAAGTGTAGATGAACTTTCACACGCTGTAACTGAACTTGAGTCAGATGATCAACTAGAGTTTATGCAAGAACTAGAAGATGTTGATCAGAGCATGGCAAGTGAAGTATTTGAAACACTGAATGCAGATGATCAAGAGGAAATAACAAAGCTTCAAACTTACGAAGAAGATGAAGCTGGTGCATATATGCAACTTGAAGTATTTACAGCTTCAAAAGATGAAATAGTACATGATGTAATTAAGAGGTTTGCCGAGTTAAGAAAAGCAAATGAAATAGAAAATGTTCAAAATCTTTTTATTACAAACAAAGACAATAAGCTACGTTATGCAATTGGTTTAGATGATTTATTAATATTTGATTTTACGAAAACACTTGTAGAAAATATTGAACAAAGAAATGAAAATTTTGAGCCAAAGATGGCACGCGATAGAGAGGATATAAAAGATGTAGTACATTATTTTAAAGAATACGACTTATCTGTAATGCCAGTAGTTAATGATTATGGTGTTTTGGTCGGACGTATTACATCAGATGATATATACGATATTATAAACGAACATGCTACTGAACAGATGTATAATTTGGCTGGTGTCGATGATGAAGCAGAAGAGGATGAGGAAGTTATAAAAGCAGGTAAAAAAAGAGCATCTTGGCTTGGCTTAAACCTGATTACTGCTATTTTAGCTTCTATAGTTATTGGTATGTTCGCTGACACACTTCAAAGTATGGTAGCATTGGCTGTTTTAATGCCAATAGTAGCATCTATGGGTGGAAATGCTGGAACTCAAACTTTGACAGTTGTCGTAAGACAATTGGCACTTGGAGATATATCTCAAGGTGATGCACTAAGAATTATAAAAAAAGAAGTTTTAATATCACTTTTAAATGGATTGGTATTTGCTATAATAATGGGAATTATAGCTGCTATCTGGTTTGGGATAGAACACTTAGGAGTTGTGATCGCTCTTAGTATGATAATAAACTTACTTATGGCTGGTTTTTTTGGTGCTTTTATACCACTATTTTTAAAAAAAATAGATGTCGATCCTGCAATTGGAAGTACTGTTATACTCACAACAGTTACAGATGTTGTAGGATTTTTTAGCTTTTTAGGCTTAGCTACACTAATTTTATTATAACAAAGGATTAATTAAATTTAATGGACTTATTATTACTTTACTTTTCATTGGCAGTAGGAATATCGTTTATATGTTCTGTATTAGAAGCTGTGCTTCTATCTGTAAATATGTCATATGTTTCAGTACTTGAAAAAGAAAAACCAGTTGTTGGAACACTACTTAGACTTCATAAAACAAATATACATAAATCAATAGCATCTATACTAATTTTAAATACTATAGCACATACTATAGGTGCAGCAGCAGTTGGTGCGCAAGCAGCAAACCTTTTTGGAAATGATGCCGTTGTTATTATCTCAGTTATAATGACTTTTGCAATATTATTTTTATCTGAGATCATTCCTAAAACTATAGGTGCAATATATTGGAAAGAGTTAGCTCCAATATCTGCACATACTATTAGAATATTTATATGGATTACTTACCCTGTAATCGTTACTACATTATTTGTGACTGATAAAATATCTAAAGGTAAAAAGGATGCTCATACTCTAAGTAAAGATGAATTACTTGAGAGTATGCTTTTAAGTGAAGATGATGGTGTGATTGATGAAAAAGAGAGTGATTTTATAGAAAATATTTTAAGACTTGATGAAGTTAAGGTTAAAGATATATTAACACCTAGAAGTGTTGTGTTTGCTCTTGATGAAACAATGAGTATAAAAGAGGTTATGAGTACACAGCCTGCAATATTTAAATTTTCACGTATACCGATATACAATCAATCAATAGAAGATGTAACAGGACTTGTACTTACAAAAAAGATTTTTAAACAGGCTCAAATTGATGAAAATGTATCTTTGGAGAGTATCAAAAAGGAGATGTTTTCTATAAATGAAAATATACCTGTTGCTAAGGCATTAGATATGTTTATAACCAAAAAAGATCATATGTTCTTAGTTATGGATAGCTATGATCAAACAGAGGGTATAGTAACTCTAGAAGATTGTGTAGAAACAATACTTGGTATAGAAATAATGGATGAAAGTGATACTACTGAAGATATGCGTCAGTTAGCAAAGTTAAAAATGAAACAAAAAAGAAAAGAAAGAGGAACTGATGGATCGTAAGATATTTGGTCGATTGACCAAACATCTTAATTAATTTAATATTTTAGTATGCTCTTATACGAATATGGCAAGAAGTACATTGTCTAATAATTTGAGTATAATCATCTAAAGCATCATCCATATGGTTTTCATCAATAGATGAAACTAGATCATCTGCATACATCTCAATCATAGATGCTCTTTTATTAGCAAATTTATCTGCTTTTTTCTTATCATCTGGAAGATACTTTGATGCATCAGAAGATTCTAAGATAGCCAATTTAGTTTTAAGCTTTCTTACACCCTCTTTCATCATTTCAGGTTTTGAATAAAAACCACCTTTTTGTATTAGTTCTACAGCTGATAACATTTCACGCATATCTGATGCTAACATAGCTTTTTCTTTTGCGCTAGCAGATAATGAACTTGTCAATAGTATAACTGATATTGCTGTAACAATTTTTTTCATATAAATATCCTTTTTAGTATTGAATTATTTCTTTAGTGTATTCAGTTAATGGAACCATAGTAGCATTGTCTTTTACTTTTTTCTTAGCTTTTCTCTTACCATTATAGTATTTTTTAAACTCAGGTTTAAAAGCTTTAAAGTACTCATGAAACTTGTCCGGCCCTAATACACCAACAGCATATATTGTGTCATCTTCTGCTATTTCTAAAACTATAGAAGCCAAAGGTTGTGCAGCTGGACCAGATATGTTTTTACATCCTTCTTTGGCCTCAAAGCTTGAAAGGTGAGATGAACAAACCATTACACCACCATGATCACATGCCATCGTTTTTTTATCTTTTTGTACATACTGTAAAAAACTGTCATCTGGAGTAGGGTGTGCTAGTTGGTGTGAACAAATTGCACTATAAGCTACAACTGTACGGTTTTTTCCAACTCCACCTTTCCAGATATATTCTTCTCCATCCTCAGATTTTAATTTTACATCTTTTGCCGTTGTGTCCTCTAGATCAAGTAGTATTGTTGGGGTACCACGGTATGGGTAATTAAAAACATAGTTTGTTTCTTTTTTTAAGTCAGAAAGTTTTATAGGTGCACCTTCTGCATTTAAAAGTTGAACTTTTTCATATGCTTCATAAAGTCCTGTACTTGCATAAAGTCTTCCAGAAATTGTTGAAGGTGATACGGCTATTAAAGCTCCAGTAGCACCAGCTACACGCAAAAAATTTCTTCTATTCATTATAATATTATCCTTTTTTTTAAATTTAAGTGATTTATAAAACCCCACCATAAAAGAGGTGAGGCTCTAAAATAACTTATGCGAAAAGATCTCTCATGATACCACCGTACCAGTCACGAGTAGCTTTTGCTGTTCTACCTGAACGGAATTTACCGCTTGGAGCTTTAGGAACATGACCTTTACCTTTGATAACAGTACCATTCCAGCTAAAGTCGTGAGTAACCATAATAGCTTCTTCTGGCTTGTCACCAACCATAGAGTAACATACATTACCAGCTTTAACAGAAGTCTTTTTAACTGGAAGTTCGAAAGACTTACCGTGTAATCTATGAGCAATTTCATTAGCACATTGTTTACCAGCCCAGTTAGCAGTTTGACCACTTGGTGGGATACCGTGAGCAACAACATCACCAACAGCATATACATCTTTATCAGACTTAGTTTGGAAAGAACAACCGTTCATTACAACTTTACCAAAAGAATCTGTAGTAGTTTCAACACCACTCATCTCTACAACTGGGTTTGCCATATTGTTAGGGATAAGGTTAAGTACAGAGTATTTCATAGTTTTTGTTGAGAAACCACTATCTTCCATCTCATCTTTAACTTTGTAAGTTACAGTTTTGCTAGCAGGATCTACATCTTGAATAGTTGCAAAGTCAATGTGCTCTACTAAACCAGGGTATAGATCATGCCAAGCTTCTTTAAATGCAGCACCTTTAGCTATTTTGTTTGAAGGATTTAAGATAACAACTTTACCTTCAATTCCTTCTTTTTTCATATATGCAGCTATCATACTAGCACGCTCAAATGGTGCAGGTGGACATCTGAATTTTCCTGCTGGAACTGTAATGATTACATTACCATCTTCCATATCTACTAGTTGACGATCTAAAATTACGTGTTCTTTTCCTGGAATAAGTGCACCTGGAGCTACACGCTCAATATGCTTGATTTTAGCATCTGACCACTCTGGGAATTGACCTTTATAGTTATAAGCAATACCTGGAGACATAACTAAAATTTCATACTCAACTATACCTTTAGTAGTATGAATTTGCTTATGTGCTCTGTCGATACCTGTTACTTCTGCTTGAAGCATTCCATAGCCATGAGCATCAACTGGCTGAGCATAATCATGGATAAAAGTTCCTAAGTTAACACCGTCTAATTTACCTAATAAAGTATTAGAAAAAGGACAAGACATAAAAGTCTCATTTTTTTCAATTACTAAAACATCAAATTTTGAATCTTTTTTCTTTAGTTGTTTAGCAACTGTAAGTCCACCAAAACCACCACCGATAATAACTACTTTATGTTTACCTAGTACCTTGCCACCATGTGCTTTAGCAGCTGGTTTAGCACCTTCATTACAGCCTGTTACTGTACCCATTGTTGCTGCAGCAGCAACACTTAATGCACCTAGCTTAAGTGCTTCACGACGATTCATTTCCATTCATTCTCCTTGGTTGATATAAGAAATCCAAATCTTTTAGGATAAGGACAATGTTATAGCTTTTAAAATTATTAAAAACTTAAATTTGGAAAAGAATATAAGTTATAAATATATTTAGATACTCCTATTTATAAGAATAAGTTATTACATAGAATATTTAGTGTTAATGTTTATATTCGTTTTTTTTATAAAAGCACTATTTTTTGGGCTTTTAGCTTTGCTGGTAAATTTAATAGAGCATTAAAAGTTATTAATATATCACTATTGTGTGATATATCACTATTGTGTAATAATATTCTCAAATACTTGATATGTGTGTATAAAAGTAACATATATATTAAAAATATTATAATATAATGGTATTTATGATTAGAAAAAATATAGATAACTTAAGTGTTTTTGAGGTACTAGAACTATTTAGAGCAATTGATAATCAATTAAATGAAGACTTAGAGTTAAATTGTTCTAAAGATCTATTTGATAAATTTGGTTTAAAAACCTTTGTTGAACTTGCTGAAATATTTTTATATAAAGTAAAATCGATCAATAGCGATGAACAAATGTACTTAATAACATTAAATAAATTAGACACTAAAAAAAGTTTTCACAATGAAGACAAAGGATGTGAAAAGTATGGTGTAGATAGTGAGTTTTTTACTATTAACAAAACAGAAGAGGTTTCTTTTCTTTATTATTATCAAGAAGCATTAAAGTTTGTAGATATATCAAGTAAAAAAAATGTCCTAAATATAGGCGTTAATAAAGGAGATGAGTTTTCAGTAGTAAAAAAACTTCTTGCAGGAGAGTTTAGGTCAAAAAGTTTTTTAGGTATTGACTACTCCTCAAGTGCGATCTCATATGCTAAAAAAGAGTTTTCAGGTGATGAAAATGTTGAGTTTCTGTGCGCAGATGTAAATAAATTAGAAAAAATAAATCTTGGTAGATTCGATCTATTGATATCGATAGGTACATTACAAAGTTCAAATATAAATTTTAATGCGAAGTTTATGGAGCTTTACCAAAATCATTTGGAAAAAGATGGTGCAATAGTGCTCGGTTTTCCAAATTGTCGTTGGATAGATGGAGAGATGATCTATGGTGCAAAAGCACCAAATTATAGTTTTAATGAGATGAGTTTAGTTTTAAAAGATATACATTTTTGCAAAAAATACCTACAGCAAAAAGGGTATCGTGTCATTATAACAGGAAAAGAGTACCTGTTTTTATCAGCTAGAAAGATTGGTAAAAGTTAAAGAAGGTTTTTCTTTATCCAGACACTTAAAACATAAAGTCCCCAAATATGGTGCTTGAAAGTTCCACTTTTTGCACCTAAGATCAGCTCTTTTAATTCACGTTCTTTAAAAAGACCAGTTTGTTTATTTACTTCTTGAATAACAGATATCTTTTTAGACTCTATCAAATACTCCATATATGGATTTGAAAAACCCTTTTTCTTGCGTGTCAATATCTCTTTATTTAGATGCGGCTTCATAACTTGTTTTAGAAGATATTTTGTGTTAGCGTTTTCATATTTTAGTTTTGGGTCTATGTTAAACACTAACGACACAAGTTCATGATCTAAAAATGGTGTGCGGGACTCTATGGAGTTTGCCATACTTACACGATCAAGCTTACTCAAAAAATGTTCAGCTTGAAAAAGTTCAAGGTCTATATAGCTGTACCAGTTGGCTTCATCATTATGTGAAGAGTTTTTAAAAAGGTCACGATATGGTTGGATATATTTTAGTGATTGGTCGTCTTTGATGTTTTGACGTAGCAGTTTGTTTTTTTGAAGATCGGTAAACTTTTCACCGGATGTACGAAAGAGTACGCTATCATTTAAAACTCTTTTATACCATTCCCACTCTCTATTTTCATCATAGTTATTTTTAAAATATTTTTTTAACCAGTTTTTATTTTTAAGATTTTTTAAGTGTTCTACATCTAGATAGTTAAAGTAGTGCCTATAACCTAAAAAAAGTTCATCACTACCTTCTCCGCTCAGTACTACTTTATACCCATCTTTATAGATCTCTTTAAAAAGCATATATAGTGGTATCGCTGCTGGATCATTTAAAGGTTCATCCATTTGGTCTAAAATATTTTCTGCATTTGATATATACTCATCAAGTGATACTTCAACTCTTTTGTTTTTAAGATTCAAAAATTTTGCACTCTCTTTTGCGTCTGTGCTTTCATCGTATTTTTCATACCCTTTATATCCAAGTGTATATGTTTGAATATTTTTGTTTTGTTTTGAAGCGAAGTAGTTTATTGTGGCGCTGTCTATGCCTCCTGATAGTAAGCTAGCGATATTTTGGGTTGAATCAAGTCTTAGATCTATTGATTCTTTTATTTTTGATTCTAAAAGCTCAATGGCTTCATCTTTATCTGTAATAGTTTTCTTTTTTGTTTGGAGTATATTAAAGTATTTTTTTATAGCTACTTTATGATCTTTATATACTAAGTATTCACCACAACCTAGTTTTTTGATACCTTCAAAAAAAGTATATGGAGGAGTTGGTGATAAAAATGATAAATAAGAAAGTAGAGCATCTTGGTTGAGTTTATTTTTTTTTAGATACGGTACAAGTGCCTTGATCTCAGAAGCAAACACAAAACTTTCATCTTCGAGATAGTAGATCGGCTTTTTACCAAGTCTGTCACGAAATAAGTAGAGTCTGTCTTTATCTTTTATAGCTATTGCAAACATCCCTCTAAGTTTATGTATAAATTCAATACCCCATTTATCATAAGCAGATGCAAGGACACTGATCTCATCTTCAGTTTCATACCCAAATGAATTTAGCTCCTTTGCTAGTTCTTTATAGTTGTATATCTCACCATTGAAAGAGATCAATGTATCCTTGTAGCTATATGGTTGTATATGTACACTTTGTTGTATCTTTAGTAGTTGGTGAGCCAAAAAAAAGTTGTTTGTGTGGAGTATATTTGAGTGATCAGGTCCACGATGTTTAAGTTTTTCAAATGCACTTTTTGCTTTTAAATACTCGTATTTTCCAACTATACCAAATATTGCGCACATTATTTATCAAACCTAACTGTTATATCGTTTTCTAAATATCCCTCAAGGTAAGTTATTTTTTTAACACTTAGCTTTTTTGCAAATAGTTCTATCTGATCTTTTTTCATATAGTTGTAAGTATCACTCTCTTTATCTCCATAAAGAACATTAAAAATAAAAGATATATTACAAGAGTTAAAACAGTTTTTTATAAATAAAAAGGATTCATAGTGACTAAGTATGTTTATTGCTCCACTGCATACTATATGATCAACTTTTGGAAGGTCATGTTTTACAATATCTAAGTTTATAATCTCGCAGCCTGTTTGGTTTGATGCGATTGAAACCATATCGTCATGGCAATCGATACCTATATAGTCTTTTGGAAGATTAGAATTTTTCTCAAGATAAAAATAAAAATCTCCAAATCCACATCCTGCATCTAAAATAGTGTAATCTTTGAGTTTTTTATTTAACAGCTTTAATATAGCTCCAAATCTTACCTCTTGAGTTTTTGAACTGTTCCAGTTCAGACCTCTAGCATTTGTTCCATGGTTTTGAATTGCAGATGAATAGAAAGTTTTATTGTCTACTTTTGGCATGCTTTAATTATATTACTCTAGCATCTTACAAGGTATATCTGATTCACTTTTTATTTCACTAAATTTTTCTATCTCTTCATTCATAGTTGAAGCAAAATTCTCTATACTCTTATCAAGTTGTTCTTTTGCTTCATCTACAAGTTTTTGTTGTTCTGCTTCAGTTTCTTTAAATTTATTAAATGTATCTAGGAAATATTTTTTATCATCTGTAAGCAAGATTATATCTTCTCTTTTTACCCATTTTCTTTCAGCTTTGCCATTTTTTATAAATTCAAAAATAACATTTTGTGAAGTTTTTGAAGTTATATACTTGTCAACAACAAAACCTATAAAATGTTGTAATGGTTGTGAGTATTGTCTTTTAATAACGTAGTACATTATTTGTTTATTTCCTTTTCAATTGAGTAATCTGTTGTACTCATTATAGATGGGTCTTTTTCACTTATGATCCCATCTGGTGTTTTTAGTTCTAGTTTTATTTCACATTCTAGATATTCAGAAGTAGATATCGGAGTAAAATTATGATCTTCAAATGCAGCCTTTTTCGCATTTAAAATAATGTCTTCTATTAATGAAGTATCGTCATTATAGATACTAGAACGGCCTCTTAGTTTATTTTTTAGATAGATTTTAACATCTGTCTTAACGTTTTGCGTCAATAGTGGATGTTTACTTATAAGTGATTTCTTATCTATTTTTCTTTTAGCTTCTAATACCTCTTCGATGGAGTCACGTGCAAGTTGCAATAAAACTGAACGAGCCATATCAATCCTTGAGATTTTTAGATGTTTGAAAATATTATAGCGTATTTTTTTATAGGTTTTTTAGAGGTGGCCTGTAATTATTTATGAGTTTTATAATTACCATAACACTAATAACTTGAAATAGAGCTGCTAATATAAATGCATAATAATGAAGTTTATCAACTGAATTTGCATGATATGCAAGTGTAGCCATTGCAATTAAAAGTGTTAATGGCATAGAGTGTGAGAGTCCCATCAGTACAGAGTCGATCCAGCCCAAGTCTTTTATAAAAACAAGTGAAGCAATTACACGCATTAAGATCATCAAAACTGTAATCATTAGTGCTTTTGAGATAAGACCATCCATAGTTAAAGCTTCTAAATTAAAAGTAGTACCGATGTATATAAAAAATATTGGGATTAAAAAACCAAATCCAAAAGCTTCTAGTTTATGTGGTAGATCTTCTTTGTGAGGGAAAAAAGTTGGGATAAAAATACCAGCTAAAAAGGCTCCAAAGGCAAGTTCAAGATCAAGGTACAACATAGATGCAACTAATAGAAAAAGAATTCCCATAGATAAACGAATATCTTGTTCGGCCTTATCTTCATGTGGCATTAAAAGAGTTGATATTCCTGGAAACCACCATGTTAAAATAGTTATAGCTCTAAACAATACAAACATAAACAGCAAAAATAGCGTAAGTGCCAAAATAGTTTTAAATAGTCCTATCCCAACCCCTGACTGTAGCCCTGCTGATGTGATCGTTAAAACTGCTATACTTACAACCTCTCCGATTCCACCACTTGTCATTGATAGATCAAGCCAAGGTGTTTTACCATACTCTTTTGATAGTGTAGCTACAAGTCCGACGGAAATAAGAGGTAAAAGTACCATAAATATTTTTCCAAGATCTAAATAAAGAGATATTGAGATTGAAAATATATATAAAATGACTGTATAAAAAAGTACTTTTTTTACTGTAGACCTTGGGGTATTAAAAACATTTTTTAAGTTGATCTCAGTACCTGCAATAAACATAAGGTATAAAAATCCAAATTCAGCGACAAGTTCAAATATATGTTCATCATGAAGCAAACCTACATATGCAAATAGTGACCCAAATATGATCTCGATTGGCGTAGTTGGGAGATTTAATTTTTTAGCAAAAAAAGGCGAGAAGATAATAATTAGAGATATAGTTGTAATAAGAACAATTGTATCACCCATATTATCTCCTAAAGTCATTTTACTTTTTTAGCAACTTCAAGTCCAAGGGATTTGAGCATTTCTAAATCTTTGCTCATAATTCTACCTGAAGTTGTTAGATAATTTCCTATAACGATAGAGTTTGCACCATACTCAAAGATCTCATTTTGACGTTCACCAAACATAAGTTCACGACCACCCGCAACCATAATACGCTCGGCATCAGGTATCGTTTGGCGAGTTAGTTTTATAAGTTGTAATGCCTCATCAGTAGTAACTGTGCTCGGATTTAATTCTAATGCTTCATTGTGCATGTAAAAATTTATGGGAACACTTGTAGGATTTAAAGACTTTAGAGAATTAAGCATACTAACTCTGTCCTCCTGTGTCTCTCCGAGTCCAAATATACCTCCACTGATCAGTACAAGTCCCGCTTCATTTACATTTTTACAAGTTTCATATCTTTCATCCCAAGAGTGTGTAGTACAAATATGTGGATAAAAATCTCGGGAAGTTTCCAAGTTATGGTTATAAGCTTTTATACCTGCTTCTTTAAGAGTTAAGAGTTGCTTCAATGTGGCAGTACCATTACATGCTATAAGTCTAAGATCAGGGACTTCCTTTCTTACAACTTTAGCAGTATTGCATACAAATTCTAAAGTTTTATCGTTTAAGCCTTTATCTGCTGTAACTAAACAAAAACCTAGTGCACCATTGTCTCGTGCTGTTTTTGCTTCTTTTACGATCTCTTCAATAGGTTTTTGTTTATAACGCTCTATATCTGCTTTATAGCGTACACTTTGAGAGCAGAATTTACAGTCCTCATTACATGTACCACTATTAATATTGCAAATAGAACATAAAAATATTTTTTCTTTCACTATTTTCTCCTTTTGTAAAGAAGTGAATTCTTTACAAAATTCCTCTCACTAAAGCTTTGTCTATCGGCAATAAATAACTTATTACCTTGCATAGTTCATCACTCTGGTTAAAAATTCTTCACTTCCACGATCTCTAGTGTAGTGAGTTACTACTAGGTTATGCTCTTTTATTTCAAGCATAGCGCACTCTGAAATGGGTTTACTTCTTGCACATACTTCACCTGGGTTTAAAAATAGTGTATCGTTTTTATATTCAGAATGAAAAGTATGCGTATGACCTGAGATCACAACATCTGCATCTGGAGACATATAAAAAGGTAGGTGCATAAGTTTAAACTTTAAATTAGCAAATTTAAAATAATTTGGTTCTTGAACTAGGTTGTATTTGTTATGAAACTGGGCTAAATGGGCATCATTGTTTCCATATACCGCAACATATTTTTTACCAGAGTTCTCAAGTAGATCAAGCACTTCAACCTCTACTATATCACCAGCATGTATAAAAAATTCGGCACCCTCATGTAGTAGTTTTTCAATTACTTTTTTTGTTTTTCCAACTTTAGTATGTGTGTCTGAGAGTACACCAATCTTCATAACTTTACTTTTCTACCTCTTCTTTTGGTGTACGTGCTTTACATTTTACACACTCATATACATCTTTGTTTCTGTAAGTTCTTGGAGCTAAAACGCCATTACAGCCATCTTCTTTACATTTTATAGTAGTAGGTTCGAATTTAGAGATAAATTTACAATCAGGGTAGTTTTCACATCCCCAGAAAGGTCCACGACGAGAGTTTTTAAGACTAAGCTTTCCGCCACAGTCGGGACAAGGTGTTTCACTAACTTTCTCTTCAACCTGGATACTTTTTGTGTTTTTACAATCAGGGTAACCGCTACAAGCTAAGAACTGACCGTTACGGCCAGTCTTTACGATCATCTCTTTTCCACATTTATCACAAATTTCATCGGAAGTCTCTTCTTTTTTCTCTACTTTATTTCCGTCTTCGTCTACTTGTTCAGTATATTTACATTTAGGAAAACCGCTACACGCTACAAAGTTTCCAAAACGTCCGCTTCTTAGAAGAAGTTCTTCTCCACATTTAGGACACTCACGACCAAGTGGCTTAGCAAGTTTAAGTGAGACGATATTTTGTTTCCCCTCTTCGATCTGTTTCATAAATCTGCCGTAGAAATCACTAAGAAGTTTTTCCCAGTCTTCTCCATCCTCTGCAACTTTATCAAGTTTTTCTTCCATACGTGCTGTGAAGTTAATATCTACAATATTTGCAAAGTTTTTCTCTAGAGTTTCAGTTACCGTAAAAGCCATCTCTGTAGGGATGATCTGTTTCTTTTCAATATTTACATATGTACGTCCACTTAGTGTTGCAATAGTAGGAGCATAAGTAGATGGACGTCCAACACCTTCAGATTCTAGCTTTTTAATAAGTGCTGCTTCAGAGTAACGAGACGGTGGTTCAGTAAAGTGTTGAGTAGGTTTTACACTTTGGATCTCTGCTTGTTCACCCTCTTTTAACTGTGGAAGTAGTTTGTCTTTGTCTTCAGCGCCAGTTAGTGCATAAAAACCATCAAATGTAAGTTTTCTACCAGATGCGCGGAACTCAGAATTATCACCTGTAAAAGTGATACTTTGTTGTTCAAACTCTGCATCATTCATTTGACATGCCATAAAACGCTCATAAATTAAACGGTAAAGTTTTATCTCGTCTGCTTTTAAAAACTTCTGCGCAATTTCTGGAGTGAAACTTAACATTGTAGGGCGTATAGCTTCGTGGGCTTCTTGTGCACCTTTTGCTTTTTTAGTATAAACTTTAGCCTCTTTTGGCAGATATTTCGCACCGAATCTATTTTCAATTACGCCGCGAACCATACTTACGGCTTCACTTGCCAAGTTAAGTGAATCGGTACGCATATATGTGATCACACCACTTGTACCATCTGGAGTTTTAACACCTTCATACAGTGCT
>Ga0193965_1000111_pt1 | contig 28470 bp, 28 predicted proteins | sample FB_8_MG_FD_140330 | JGI IMG/M metagenome (GOLD analysis project Ga0193965, IMG submission 140330) | Microbial mat bacterial communities from the Broadkill River, Lewes, Delaware, United States - FB_8_MG | ecosystem: Environmental > Aquatic > Freshwater > River > Microbial mats | place: USA... | reverse complement strand
TTACAGACTAAATTCAAAAGAGACTAAGAATAAATCTCTTTTGAAACTACATAACCAACTACAATACCAACAAGTAAAGATGGTAAGTACACTGAAATTTCAAGTATATCATTATTTTTAAGAGCAATAAATCCTAAAACTAAAAAAAGATATCCACCTAATCTAAACAGTGAAAATGATGCACTTGAACCATCTTTTACACTTTTAATATTAAATATCTTAATCTTTTTTTTCTCTTGTTTAACTATCTCTTTTAGATCTAGTTCATCCTCTGTTGTATCATTTAGTTTTGCTTCCTCATATAGTTCATGTGGATCATCTATAATATCTAAAGCATCTCTATCACTTTCATAACTTTTACTTTTAACTTTAGAGCTTATCATTTTTTTATGTGCATAAAATGAGCCAAGCATGATTATAAAACTACTTAAAAAAGCAACTTGTAAGTTAGCATAAAAACTTTTTGAATATATATATGTTAATAGTATTAACAACTCTGTTATCGATAGTATTTTTATTGCGTTTATATATTTTGATTTCATTCTTATATAATCTTAAAAAAACTATTTACCATAACGATCTAACCCATCATCATCTTCGTCATCTTCAAGTTGTTTTTTTATAGCATAACGAGGCTCTTTTAGTAACTCTTCATAACCCTCTTTTTGTTTCTCATATGCTTTGTAAACATTTAAAATTGCAGCTGCTACACCTATGAATACACCAATCCATAAAGTCCAAGCAGCACCAGTTAAACTCTTTAGTACTAAACCTATACCAATACCCATTGCAACTGCAACAACCATTGATATACCAAGCGAGAGGCTATCAACAGCCTCTACAACTTGCCTTACTTTTGGTTTTTCGTTTTCTTCTACTTCTTTGTTTGTTCTATTTTCTTGTTCCATTATGATATTCTTTCAAAAACTTTAGCACTAGCTTTAATACAATCTTCAATCATATCATCAGTAGTTGCCGTGGATATAAATCCAGCTTCAAACAATGAACAAGCAAAGTAGAAACCTTCATCGATCATCCCCTGATGAAAAGCTGCGAAAAACCCTCCATCACATGTAGATGCATCTTCAAAACTCTTAACAGGTTTATCATTGAAGAAAAATCCAAACATTGATCCTCTAGTATCTATTTGCATTGCTATACCAAACTTTTTAGCCTCTGCTTGCATACCTTCTACTAAACGGCGTGCTCGCTTATTTAAAACATCTAAAACAGGTGCATTTTTCTTTAGTTTTGAAAGAGCAGCATATCCTGCTGCCATGGCTACAGGGTTTCCACTTAGTGTTCCGGCTTGATAAACAGGACCCTCAGGGCTTAATTTAGCCATTATTTCACGTCTTGCTCCAAAAGCACCAACTGGCATACCGCCACCTATAACTTTTCCAAGTGTTACTATATCAGGTTTAACTCCTGTAATAGACTCAGCGCCGTTTATACTTGCTCGAAAACCACTCATAACTTCATCAAAAATTAATAACGTTCCATTTGCATCACATAACTCTCTAAGTTGTTGTAAAAACTCTTTATCTGCAGGAATTAGACCCATATTTCCAGCTATTGGCTCAATGATCACACAGGCTATATTATTAGAATCTGAAAAACATTTTTTTACACTGTCTATATTATTATATTGAGCAAGTAGAGTATGCTTTGTAAAGTCTGCCGGAACTCCAGGGCTTGATGGATTTCCAAATGTAGCAGCACCACTTCCAGCTTGAACTAAAAGTGAATCACTATGACCATGGTAACATCCAGTAAATTTTACAATATCATCGCGACCTGTAAAACCACGCGCTAAACGTATAGCACTCATAACAGCTTCAGTTCCGCTACTCACAAATCTAACTTTATCGATTGAATCAAACATAGACACCACAAGTTGTGCAAGTTCAGTCTCAGCCAAAGTAGGAGCTCCAAAACTAAGTCCATGTTTAACAGCTTTAATTACAGCATTTTCTATACTTTCATCACGATGACCAAAGATCAACGGTCCCCAACTTTGAACAAAATCAACATATTTGTTGCCATCTATATCTTTAAGGTATCCACCCTCACCTTCGTTAACAAAAATTGGACTTCCACCTACACTTGAAAAAGCACGAACAGGAGAGTTCACACCTCCAGGAATTAATTCTTGTGCATCTTTAAAAGCTTCTAGTGATTTATCTCTACTCATATCTAACCTTGATAAATTTTTTTATGATTATAGCGAAGTTGTATTAATCTACATTTGATATAATCAGCCAAACTTTAAATAATGGAAATTGATTGAATCGTTCTTATATTGCGCTTTTAATAGCAGTTCTAGTACATATTATTTTTTTATTGGTTTTTTGGATTATTTTATTAATAGAACCAAAGTATAAAGAGCTAAAAAATGAAGAAAAAAAGATAAAAATATCACTTAAAGAACTACCAAAAAAATACAAAAAATCAGGACTAACAAAAGAAAAAATTACACAACCAGAAATCGCACCACCAATGCCAAAAGGAAAACAGTTAAAAAAAATTGTAACCAAACCACCTGTTAAGTTTGAACCAAAAAAAGAACCTAAAAACACACAACTAAATAGGCCAAAAATAAAAGAAACAAAAAAGATTGAAAAAATCATAGAAAAAATTAAACCACTTCCAGATATTAAATCATACATACCGTTAAATGATAAAGATGTAGAAATCACTGAAAAAAAGGAAGAAAAAAAGAATAATCCACTATATGCACTACTAGCAGAGGATCATTCAGATCAAGAAAAAAAACAAGAAGATAAAAAAACTAAAGTTGGAAGTAGTATTGCAAACAATATAAAAGAACTATATGGTGAAGAGTTTGGTAAACTAAGTCCTGGTCAGCAAAAATACATACTAGACAATCAAGAGATTATGAGACGTATAACTCAACAAGTTTTAAATCGAGTAGCAAGAGTAAATATTCCACATGACCTTAATGTTAATAGAGTAAATGTTATAGAATTTTATTTACATCCAAATGGAGATATGACTGACTTTAAATTTTTACAAAATAGTAACTACTACATACTAGATCAAACAACTAAAGAAACTATAGAATATGCTTATAGTAGATACCCAAGACCTAGTGAAAAAACATTAATAAGATATAATGTTTTTTATAATTTAACTAGATACTGACAAATAGGTAAAAAGTAAGGAGATATATGTCAAATCACCCTCAAAAAACAAAGCATAAACACTATATGCAAACAGCAGTGTTTTTTATTGGATTAATAATATGGTTTTTACCAACTCCTGATGGTTTATCTGATCAGGCATGGGGACTTTTTGCAATATTCATATCTGCGATCATAGCAGTTATTATAAATGCTATGCCAATTCTTACTTCAGCTATTATCGCTTCAGCAATAACAGTTTTAACAGGTACAATGACTGCTTCACAAGCTTATAGTGGATTTGGTGAGAGTTTTATACTGCTGATCATAGTTGCTTTTTTAATAGCACGTGGAGTTATAAAATCAGGTCTTGGAAAAAGGATAGCTTTTTTAATTATTAGAAAATTTGGCAAAAGCTCACTTGGGCTTTCATACTCAATTATAGCTGCTGACATGTTTATATCTCCCGCTTTTCCAAGTAATACTGCCCGTTCAGGTGTACTTTTTCCAATAGTTAATGCATTAGCGAGTGATAGTGGATCAAATGTAGCTGATGGGACTAGAAAAAAACTAGGTTCTTTTTTGATGATGTCATCAATGGCTGGACTTACACTTTCATCTACCTTGTGGCTTACAGCTATGGCAGCTAATCCAGCTGGTGCAAAAATGGCTGCTGAATATGGAATAGATATCACATACGGCTCTTGGACCTTAGCTGCTTCACTACCGGTAATCATACTATTTTTTTTAGTTCCCTGGGTCTTATATAAAATATATCCACCTGAAATAAAATACACACCTGATGCACCTCAAATAGCACAAGATGCATTAAATACAATGGGAAAATTTAGTAAAAATGAATTGATTATGGCTACTACATTTATTGTAATGGTTTTTTTGTGGATCATGTCTGGCAATTTAGGTCTTGACAAAACAGCAATAGCATTTTTAGGACTAGCCGTCCTTATGCTTAGTAATATCTTCACTGCAGATGATCTAAAAAATGAAGGAAATGCCCTTGGAACTTTAATCTGGTTTGCAATTTTGTATGCAATGAGTGTACACCTTGACAAGTTTGGATTTATGGACTGGCTTGGTGGTGGTATTTCTACTTTTATTGAAGGTTATTCTTGGCCCTTAGTTTATGTTGGACTTACAGTGTCATATGTTTTAATTCACTACCTATTTGTATCACAAACAGCACATATGCTAGCACTTTTTTCAGTATTTTTAGGAGTTGGAATAAATGCAGGAGTTCCACCAGAGATGATGGCGCTAATTCTACTTTTTGCAACTAACTTTAATGCAATTATAACACCGCAGGGATCATCTGCAAACGTAATCTATTCAGGTAGCGGATATATCCTAGCAAAAGAGATCTATAAAATTGGCGGTATAATTACATTTGTTAATACATTTGTATTTTTAACCATAGGTACAGCTTGGATGATGATTGTTATATAAAAGGGCTTTTATGAAATATTTATTAATATTACTTTTACCTTATATGCTTATTGGAGATACTTTAGAATCTATTTTTAAGAATTCTGGGACTACTGGTAGTTTAATGTTTTATCACTACAATATAGATAAGAAAGATCCTACAAAAGATGCAACAGCAAGTGCCATAGGTGGTGACCTTAAGTTTACTACAGATAGTTCAAATAAACTGTTTGGAACACTTGGTTTTCACAACTCTTCACCTGTATTTAATAATAAACATAAAAATTTGACAAACCTTTTTAATAACGATAAAAATGCAAAAGCTCTAACTGCTATTTCTGAGTCCTATTTAGCTTATAATACAAAAAATACTTTATTTAAAGTTGGAAATTTTCTCTTAAATACACCTCTTATTAATAGCTCTTCAGCAAGAATTGTCCCGTGGAGTTATCAAGGTGCTTCACTTGTAATAAACAACATTTTTAAATCTTCTATACAATTAAACTACATAAATAAAGTTAGAAAATATACATCAGATAAGTATACTAAACAAAGTTTGGCAGGGGAAATTGACAATGGTATAGCTATGTTTGGGTTTAAACACCACCCAATAGATCCACTCGATGTACATATATACTATTACAATGCCCCAAGCCTTTATGATAGTAGTTTTTTACAAGTTGACTACAAAGACACTCTTACCAGTGACAACATATTATTTTGTGTAGGATTTCAAAATATAAAGACATACGATAATCAAGATGTAAATCTAATTGGAATGAGAACTGGTATATTTATAGATCATCTTGATATGACAATAAACTATACAAAAAATAATGGAGAAGATAAAGCTATAGCTTATGGAGGACTATCAAAAATATACACTTCTTCTATGATTACAAATGGAAGGGGCGCAGACAAACCAGAAACATGGATGCTAAAAGCTGACCTGTTTTTTGAATTGATAGACAAGCACAATACTGAGTTTTCTATTTGGTTGGCAGATGTAAAATCTGAATCTAGCGAATATAAGTCTTACTATGGACATATTAAACATATTACAAACTATTTTGCAAAACTATATGTACGGTATGAGTACAAGGACTATGAAGATAATAAACTAGATGAAAAATATTTCAGGTTCATTACATCTTTTGACTTTTAAAACTGTCTAAAATAACTTTGGCTCCCTTATAAATAGGTTCATCTATAAAGCCAAATTTATCATCTACAAAACCTGTTATCCCTTTTGCTTCATTTGCTTCAAAAAGCTCTACAATTTTTTGAGCTTTTCTGATCTCTGAGTCACTATGACCAAATATCTTTTGAGAAATTTGAGATTGCTTAGGAGATATACACCCTTTTGCATTAAACCCCATCATTTTTTCAAGTTCTAACCATTGAGTAAACTGTTCTAAGTTTTTATAATCCTGATATACAAACGACACAGGTTTAACACCTATTGATTTACACGTGATCAAAAAATGACTAAGCATGTAAGTCATAGTTGGATTATTTATATCTATAATTGATTGAGACAAACCTAAATCAGCAAAAAGATCTAATACTCCGATATAAAAAGTAGTAACTCTTTTATCTACTCTAAGTAAGTTTAAGTTATTCCATGCTGAAGCACTCTCTATTGAGATGTGAATTTCAATATCATCATCTATTAACTGAGTTAACATTTTTATATCAGCAGGTGTTTGTATTTTTGGAACTCTTATAGCATCAGGTTTGTAAGTATTTAGATACTTGATCTCATCCACTCCACCATCATCAAGAGCATTAACTCGAACTACAAACATCTTTTCAATATATTTATATTTTTCCAAATACTCTGCACAAAGTTTTAGTGCTATTGGTTTTTGCTCTTTACTAACTCCATCCTCTAAATTTAACATAATACATTGAGCATCTAATGATGGTATTTTTAAAAGATGTTTTTCATTGTGTGTCGATAGCATTAATGCATCTTTAAAATCAATTTTCATTTTCAACCTTTTTTTGTTGTAAGTAAAAAAATAAAGCTTTGATTTCATCTATTGTTAGATAATACCTTGGCATACCTTTTTTTGGAGTGTTTAAAGCATTTTTAAACTCTTCATAATTAAGTGAATTAATCTTTGGACCACCAAAGCTTTTTTTTTGTTTTTCATGAGTATATTTTGCTACTAACCTGCCCTCCCCATTTTCTCCATGACAGTGATAACAACCTATACCTCTAGGGTTTTTATAGAGCGATGAAGAATATTCAAGTGGTGTAATAAAAGAGCTTTTCGCACATAAATATAATGGCAAAAAAAGCACTAATGTGTATCTCATAAAAACTCCAGTTAATATTAAAACGATATAATATCCAAAAAATTATTTATGAGGTTTAAATGCAACTTTTAGATGGTAGAAAGCTTTCAAAAAAAATAGAACAACAAGTAGAACAAGATGTTCAACAACTTAAACAAACGTGTGGTTGTACACCTGGTCTAGCGGTAGTACTAGTTGGTCAAGACCCGGCAAGTGCAGCATATGTAAATATGAAAAAGAAAGCTTGTGATAGAGTTGGTTTTTATTCCATTACTCATGATATGCCTGAGACTATTTCACAAGAAGCTATTGAAAAAACTATAGTTATGTTAAACAATGATTCAAATGTTGATGGTATATTAATTCAGCTTCCACTACCTGAACACATAGATACTACAAAACTTTTAGAACTAGTAGATCCTGCTAAAGATGTAGATGGTTTTCACCCGTATAATGTTGGTCGCCTTGTAACAAATCTAGATGGTTTCGTACCATGTACACCACTTGGTGTTATGGAGCTTTTAAAAGAGTACGACATAGATGTAAAGGGTAAAAACTGTGTAGTAGTTGGAGCTTCAAATATCGTTGGTAAACCTATGGCAGCTCTACTATTAAATGCAGATGCTACGGTTGAAATATGTCATATTTTTACAGATGATCTTAAAAAACACACTATAGACGCGGATATTGTTTTATGTGGTGTTGGTGTCATAAACCTTATAACGGAAGATATGGTTAAGGATGATGTAGTGATCATAGACATAGGTGTTAGCAGAACAAAAGAGGGAAAACTAGTAGGCGATGTAGACTTTGAAAATGTAAGTAAAAAAAGTTCTTACATAACACCAAGTCCAGGTGGAGTTGGACCAATGACAATTGCAATGCTGCTTAGCAACACACTTAAATCCGCGAAGATAAATGCTAAAAAATTACAAGAAACAAAAGAGTCTTAATGAAAGAATTTTTAGGTAAAGCTTATAGATTTTCAAACTCATGGACAGGGACAGTAATAATTGTTTTATTTATTATATTTTTTATAGCACAAGCTTTTAGGATCCCAAGTGGTAGTATGAAAGACTCACTTTTAATAGGTGATCACCTATTTGGTAAAAAGTTTGCATACGGTATACCTATGCCACATATCCCTTTTTTAGAGATGTCTATTATGCCTTGGAGTGATGATCTAAAGCTTGTAGATGGAGATACACCAAAACGTGGTGATGTTGTAATTTTTAGATATCCTCATAACCCAAAAACTCACTTTGTAAAAAGATGTGTAGCCCTTCCAAATGATGAACTGTTTGTTATGAATAAAGATCTATTTATACATTTTCATGAAGGTAATGAGTGGATTAAAGAGAACTATCAAGGGTATGAAGTAGCATTAATCTCCGATAAATTATGGGTTAAAAACCCATATAAAAAAGACCACCCAGGTATACATCATGATGAAAAAATACAGAACAATGGAGACACAAGAATTGCACCACTTTTTAATGTTGGTCCTATAAAAGTACCAGATGGTGAATACTTTATGATGGGTGACAACAGAGACCACTCAAATGATAGCCGTTTTTGGGGTACGGTTCCATATGAAAACATTGAAGGTACTCCTTGGTTTATATACTTTTCTTTAGATGAGAATTGGGAGATTAGATGGGATAGGATTGGAAAAACACCAACTGATCTAGAACAACCTATTCACTTAAACAAAGCTATCACTGAGAGAAAAGCTCAAGATAAAGCAGATCATGGAATCTATTGATCTACTAAAGATTATAACTGCTGTATTAGCACTTGCTGTAGCTATTATTGGTCATGAAATCATGCATGGCTGGGTTGCATACAAGTATGGTGACAACACAGCAAAAAATGCTGGAAGACTAAGTATAAATCCCATTATTCATGTTGATTTAGTAGGTACTATTTTAGTTCCTGCAACAATGTACTTTTTACCAATCCTTTTAGGTGGTGAGAGTGGTTTTTTATTTGGTTGGGCAAAACCAGTCCCAATAAATACAGCTACAGTTATTAGAAATGCAGGTTACAATGGAGCTATGCAAGTAGACTTAGCGGGAATAGTATATAATTTTACATTAGGTGTAATAGCATCTATAGCTATTTTAGCTATGAGTAAACCAACTACATCAGATGGTTTAATATATCTGTTTACATATCTTTTTGTTTGGAACCTACTAATAATAAACATTGTTTTAGCAGTATTTAATTTACTGCCAATACCACAATTTGATGGAGCTCATTTTTTAATGCACCTATCACTAAAGCACAAAATAAAAAGTGTAGCTGAATTTTTTTATAAAAATGAACGTTATGGTATTATAATAGTCTTGATTGTATTAATGACACCTATAAAAGATTATGTTTTACTACTACCAGTGCAAACTATTTTGCAACTATTACTAACTTAGGAGACACAATGAAATTTTATATAGCAACAGATCATGCCGGAATAGAGTTAAAAGACTATACAGTAGAGCTTTTAAAGCAAAAAGGTCATGAAGTTATAGACCTTGGTCCGTTTAATAAAGACAGAGTTGATTATCCAGACTATGCGCACAAGCTATCTCTAAGTGTATTAGAAGATTCTGATGCACAGGGGATTTTGATCTGTGGAAGTGGTATAGGTATGAGTATGGCAGCAAATCGTCATGAAGGTATCCGCGCAGCTCTTTGTCACGATGCTTATACAGCGACAGTTGCACGTGGTCACAATGATGCCAATGTATTATGTTTTGGTGAACGTATAGTTGGTAAAGGTGTAGCAGAATCAATACTTGATGCTTGGATTGAAGGTAGTTTTGATGGTGGTAGACACTGCGGACGCGTTGAAAAAATAGAGATAAACTAAAGGAAAATACAATGTTTTGGGAATGGTCATTACTTTCAATTTTATCTATACTTTCAATTTATCTTTTTGTGAAAATGTTTTACTTTAAAAGTATCACAAGTAAAGAACAAAGAAGCAATGACTTAATGAAGCTAACACTTCAAGAAGCTGAAATATTGATAAGAAAATATCAGATCCAACTTCAACGTGCTCTTGGAAATGTAGATATTTTAAGCGAAGAGCTCTCAAAACTAAGAAATGAGTTAAAAGTTTTAAAATCTAGAAACTCAAAGCACAGACAAGAAACTGATAGACTAAATGGAAAAATAAAAGCATTAGAAAATAGAATAGATGCATTACTATAGGAGACAAATATGACATTAAGCTCAGATGAAAAACAGATAGTTGAAAACTCTATAAGAGATATAAAAGACTTTCCTAAAGAGGGAATTGTATTTAAAGACATAACTACGCTTTTAAACAACAAAGAGGCTTATGGCATTTTAATGAAGCATTTAAAAAAGAGGTATGAAAGCTATGGTTTAGATTATGTTGCAGGTATTGATGCTCGTGGATTTATCTTTGGTGCAGCACTTGCACAAATGCTTAATATTGGTTTTGTGCCGATCAGAAAAAAAGGGAAACTTCCATATACTACTATTGGTGAAAAGTACGCACTAGAATACGGTTTAGATGAGATCGAAGTACACATAGATGCATTCAGAGGTGTTGACAATGCAAGAGTTCTTCTAATCGATGACTTAATAGCTACTGGTGGTACTGCAAATGCTGCAGCTACACTTGTAAATCAAACTGGTGCAACATGTGTAGAGGCTTGTTTTATATTAGGACTTAGCTTTCTTGATGGGATAAAAAATTTAGAGAAGAAAACTGATGTTTATACAGTTTTAGAGGTTGATTAATGTATATACCAAAAGCTTCAAAATATGATCCAGATCTAAATGGTCATTTTGATATACATGGTGGTAGATATGTGCCTGAAACTTTGATGCCAGCACTTTTAAAACTAGAAGAAGAATACAAGTCAATAAGGTTTGATGAAGATTTCTGGAAAGAGGTACACTACTATCTAAAAGATTATGTTGGTCGTCCTAGCCCACTTTACTATGCTAAAAATATATCTGATGAAGTTGGTGCAAAAGTTTACTTAAAAAGAGAAGACCTTAATCATACAGGTGCACATAAAGTAAACAATGTAATCGCTCAGGGGATCATGGCAAAACGCCTTGGATATAAAAAGATCATAGCTGAAACAGGTGCTGGGCAACATGGTGTAGCAACTGCCACTATATGTGCACTTTTAGACCTCGAGTGTGAAATATTTATGGGTGAGAAAGATGTTCAACGTCAAGAACTAAATGTTTTTCGAATGAAACTACTTGGTGCTAAAGTAAACGCCGTTACAAGTGGAAGCCGTACACTAAAAGATGCAATGAACGATGCTATACGCCACTGGGTAACAAATGCACGTGATACTTTTTATATAATAGGTACAGTTGCAGGTCCACACCCTTACCCACTAATGGTTCGTGACTTTCAAGCAATCATAGGATATGAAGCAAGAGCTCAAATACTTGAAAAAGAAAACAGACTACCAGATCATGTCATAGCATGTATAGGTGGAGGGAGTAATGCCATTGGTATGTTTCAACACTTTTTAGAAGATGATGACGTTGAGTGTATAGGTATTGAAGCTGGGGGTCATGGGATAGAAACAGATAAACATGGTTGTTCTTTAAATAAAGGACGTCCAGGTGTGCTACATGGTCAAATGAGCTATCTACTACAAGATGATGATGGACAGATTCTAGAAGCTCACTCAATCAGTGCTGGACTTGATTATCCAGGTATTGGTCCAGAACATGCTTTCCATAAAGACAATAAGTCTGTTACTTATGATCATGCAACAGATAAAGAAGCTATGGATGCTTTTGTATGGCTAAGTCAAAAAGAGGGAATAATTCCTGCATTTGAGAGTGCACATGCGGTAGCATACCTTAAAAAAATGAACAATATCAAAGATAAACTTATCATTATAAATCTATCTGGTCGTGGAGATAAAGATATGATCCAAGCTAAAGAAATTCTCCACTTTGACTAACAAACAGAGATTTTTCCATACTCTTTTTTCTTAGCTTCTTTTAGGGCATATATTGCCCTTTGCTCTATCTCTTCAATAGAATCATCTTCTATAAATTCAGTTATTCCAAATGCAACTATCGGTTTTGTATCTTTCATTATTTCAGTAGATGATAGAGAAGAGTTTAATTTCCTTGCTATTACTTGAGCCTTTTTCTCATCTGTATCTGAAAATAAAACCATAAAGTTTGAACCATTCCATCTTGACAATGCATCACAGTTTTTAAGTAACTCTTTGAGTTTTTTTGAAAAAAACTGTATAAGTTTCTCACCATATTCAAATCCAAAAGTATTAACAACTTTATCAACACTTACTAAGCATATATATAAAACTGAAGTTGGGCTTTTTGTTTCGTTAAATACATTTAGCTGATTTTTTAAAATAGCCTGCATATGCATTCTAGAAGTTAATTTTGACATTTGGTCTACTGTAGCAAGGTGTGCCAATTTATCTAACCTTAGCTTATACTCACGCAGTTTATAGATATTTTCAGTATGGTACTTTATCCTTGCAATTATCTCTTTTGCACCAAAAGGTCTTTTTATAAAATCACTTGCTCCATTATCGTAACATCTTTTTAAGAGCTCTTTATCAACTTCTTTTGAATTATCTAAGTAGATTAGTGGCACTTTTAATTCGCTATCTGAATTTATTCTTTTTTGAACATTCTCAATACTTAAATATTCTATATGAGTATTTACTAAAACAACATCTAAAGTGTCTATATCTATTTTTGAGCCATACACATCTTCTTTATACTGTATAGAATCAAACCCCTCTTTTTGTAAAACAGACTCTAAAGATTTGAAATTTTTATCATTAACCTCTAGTATTAAAACCTTTTTTTTTCTCATACGAAAATTATAGCTAAATAGTAACAATTTATTTTTTTTTGATATGATACATAAAAAATTAAATGGATTAATATGAACATCAAACTAACATCAAATAGTTCAAAAAACAATAAAATAAACGCAGATATAACTGTTTCTTTTTTAACAAAAGACAAACTAAAAGATCATAAACAAAAAAAACTATTAGACCTTGCTGGATTTAATGCAGAACAAGATTCAACATGTTTTTTACATGAAAAAGAAATTCTTGTATGTGGAGTTGATAGTCTCTCTAATGATGATATTAGGAGTTCGACAAGTATCGCTATAAAAGCCTTAAAATCATCTAACTACAGTTGTGCAGGTTTTAATGTAGATGAAGAAAATATACAAGCAATTATTGAGGGGATTGTTCTTGGTGGATATGAGTTTAATAAATATAAATCTGAACCAAAAAAATATACTCTAAAAAATATTTATTTAGCATGTAAAGATGTTAAAAAACTTCAAAGTGCTTTTGAAGAAGCCATAATTATAGCTGATGCAACATCTTTTACACGTGATATAGTGAACACAATACCAGAAGACCTTAACCCACCAACTTTTGCTGAACTTGCTAAAGACTTAGCTAAAGAGAATGATTTAAAATGTGAAATACTTGGTGAAGATAAACTAAAAAAGCAAAAAATGGAAGCAATGCTTGCAGTTGGTCGTGCATCTAGACATGATAGCAAACTGATCCACTTAACATACAAACCAAAGAAAAAAGCTAAAAAGGTAGTAACACTAGTTGGAAAAGGCTTAACATATGACAGTGGTGGACTTAGTTTAAAACCATCTACAAGTATGGTTACTATGAAAATGGATAAAGCTGGTGCATGTGCAGTTCTTGGTATGATTAAAGCCGCAAGTGAATTAAAACTAGATATAGAAGTTCATGCATTTATAGGTGCAGTTGAAAATATGATAGGTGGTGATGCTTATAAACCTGATGATGTTCTTAAAACAAGGAATGGAAAAACGGTAGAAGTTAGAAATACAGATGCAGAAGGTCGTTTAGTACTTTGCGATGTTCTTGACTATGCACAAGATAAAGTTCAGGCCGATTACTTGTTTGACTTTGCAACTCTTACAGGTGCGTGTATGGTAGCTTTAGGTCAATATACAACAGGAATAATGGGACATTCAAATTCACTCAAACATAATTTCTTTGAAGCTGCGAACAATTCCGGAGAACTAGTCGGTTCACTTCCATTTAACAAACATCTAAAAAAACTTTTAAAAAGTGAGATTGCAGATATATCAAATGTAGGTTCAAAACCGTATGGTGGAGCTATAACAGCAGGACTATACCTAGACAACTTTATAAAAGATGAAAATAAAGACAAGTGGCTTCACTTTGATATTGCAGGTTCAGCATATACAGAAGCACCATGGGACTGTAATGTATATGGTGGAACGGGTGCTGGTGTAAGGCTTGTCAGCAGTTTTTTAAAATCTATAAAATAAAAAAATCTTTTATATAAAATATGCTAGAATACTAGTATATTTGTTTTAATTAAAATTAAGGTTTTTTATGGACTTATCTTATAACTTGCTAATAGTAGATGATGTATCTGAAAACATAAAAGTTGCTATGAATATTTTAAGAGAAAATAACTACAATTTCTCTTTTGCAACTAGTGGTAAGCAAGCATTAGAAATAGTAAGTCAGAAAGATTTTGATCTAATACTATTAGACATTATGATGCCTGAACTAAGTGGGTTTGATGTTATACAAAAACTAAAAGAAAACCACAGGACTAAAGATATACCAGTTATTTTTGTCACTGCTAAAACAGATGTAGACTCGCTAGCTAAGGGATTTGAATTTGGTGGTGTTGACTATATAACAAAACCTTTTCATCCCTTAGAACTACTATCACGCGTTTCCACTCATCTAGAACTTTATAAATCTAGAAAAATCTTACAACAAAATAATCTCAACTTAAATATAAAAATAAAAGAAAATGAGAACAGACTACTATCTGAGCTTGAAGCTAGTCAAAAAGAGATTATATACCTGTTAACAGAGCTTATGGAGTCTACTTGCGATGAAACTGGCAAACACATTAAAAGAGTCTCTACATACTCAAAACTTTTAGCTGAGCTTCACGAAAGTTTAACTCTCGATGATGCAAATCTTTTATATGATGCATCACCACTCCATGATATAGGGAAAATAACTATACCAGCTGAAATATTGCAGAAACCAGGTAGGTTAACACAGGAGGAGTTTGAGATCATGAAGTCTCATACTACTAATGCACATAACGCACTAAAACATAGTTCTCGTGAGTTAATCAAAACAGCAGACATTATTGCAAACCAACACCATGAAAAGTGGAATGGAAGTGGTTATCCACAAGGTCTTAAGGGTGAAGATATTCATGTGTTTGGAAGAATAGTAGCTCTTGCCGATGTGTTAGATGCTTTAACTCATAAACGTGTATATAAAGATTCTTGGTCTTTTGAAGAAGCAGCAAAATATATTATAGATCACAAAGGTACTCAATTTGATCCATATCTTGTTAAACTTTTTGAAGAAAATTTAGAAGAATTTAAAAAAATTGTAAATCTGTAAAATGGTGGCTAGTAGATATTTATTTTTACTTTTTATTTTTGCACAAGCTTTATTTTCTTCACAACTTTTATTGACAGAAGAAGAAAAAACTTGGATTAAGAACAATCCAAATGTAACACTTGGAGCTGATTATAACTGGCCACCTTTTGATTTTGTAGACAACAATAAACATACAGGACTTGCATCTGAATATTTAAAACTGATATCAAAGAAAACAGGTTTAAATTTTAATGTTAAAGCTAACGTATGGAACAAAACACTTAAACTCGCAAAAACAAAAAAACTTGATGGACTTACATGTGCAGTTAAAACAAAAGAGAGACAAATATACTTTAACTTTACATCTCCATACCTTAGTGTACCCATTGCTATAATCACTCATTCTAGCAATAATGAAATTAAAAGTATAGATGATCTTACAAATAAAACTGTATCTATTAATAGAGATTCATATGTACATGAATGGCTTCAAAAGCACTACCCCAATATAAAACTTTACTTAACAGATTCAAATGAAGCTTCAATAGAAGCTGTATCTTTTAAAAAAGCTGATGCATATGTTGGAAACTTAGCAGTAGCTACATATATAATAAATAAAAACCTATTAAACGATTTAAAAATAGTAAACAAATTCAAAGACTTTAAAACATCTTTGAGTATAGCTATAAATAAAGATAAAAAGTTTTTATTTAATATTATTCAAAAAGCTATAAACAGTATAGATAAACATGAACATCAAAAAATAAAGGCTATCTGGCAAAAAGAGTTAAACTCAAACAAAATACATTTTTCGAAAAAAGAAGAAAGGTGGATCAAAAAACACCCTGTAATAAGATATGTAATAGACAATAATTGGGAGCCAATAGAATATTTCTCCAACAAAACTAAAAGCTTTTCAGGAATATCGAGTAGTTATATAGACTATATAGAAGAACAAACAGGGATACACTTTGTGCTAGTCCCTACAAATACATGGGCTCAAAGTGTAAAAAAAATAAATAACAGAGAAGCAGACCTTTACACATGTATAGCAAAAACTAACTCAAGAGAAAAAGTAGTTAATTTTTCAAATCCTTATATAAATTTACCGCAAGTGTTTATTACAAAACATGATGTTGACATAGTTACAAACATAAAAGACCTATATGGTCAAAAAGTTGCTTTAGTAAAAGATTATTACATTACTAACTTAGTAAAAGAGGAACACAAAGAAATTCACGTAATAGAGGTTAAAAATGTTACAGAAGCCATGAATAAAGTTGTAAATGGTGACGCTTATGCATTTATAGAGATGCTTCCTGTAGCAAGTTTATATATTCAACAAAAAGGATATTCAGATCTAAAAATATCTGGACTTAGTGAATATAAATTTGGTTTTTCAGTTGCTCTTAGAAATGATTGGGATAAAACAGGTATAGATATAATAAATAAAGTTCTTGATTCAATAACCGAAGAAAAGAAAAATGAGATATACAACAAGTGGTCAAAAGTAAAATATGAAAAATCAATTGACTACACCCTACTTTGGCAGATAACTTCTTTATTTGTGTTTTTTATACTAGGAACATTTTATTGGAATAGAAGACTATCAAAAGAAGTTCATAAAAGAAAACTAGCTCAAAAAGACTTAGTTGAAGCTAATAAAAAATTAAAAATAGCTACTGAAAATGCAAACGCAGCCAATAAAGCAAAGTCTGATTTTTTATCAAACATGTCACATGAAATAAGAACTCCAATGAATGCAATTTTAGGTTTTACGGAGTTACTTGATGAGTCTATAGATGATAAAAGACTCAAATCTTACGTTAATACTATTAAAACTTCAGGGCAAACTCTTTTATACCTAATAAATGATATTCTAGATCTTTCAAAAATAGAATCTGGAAAAATGCAGATAGTAAATTCTCAAGTAAATATTAAAAAACTTTTTGAAGAGACTCTCGACCTGTTTAGATTAAAAGCAGAACAAAAAGCTCTTTCACTTGAACTAAATATTGATCCAAATACACCAAAATCACTAATTATTGATTCTCATAGATTAAAAGAGATACTCATTAACCTTATAGGTAACGCTATAAAGTTTACGGATCATGGATATATAAAAGTAAATTTAAATGTTATAGAAGTTTTTGAACATAATAGTAAAATAAATATACTCATTGTAGTTGAAGACAGTGGAATAGGTATTGATAAAAAAGACCAGGAAAATATATTTAATATATTTGAACAAACTGAGAACCAAGATATAAAAAAATATGGTGGTACAGGACTTGGTTTAGCAATAAGTAAAAAGCTAGCAAGTATTATGGATGGGTCCTTAGAGGTAGAAAGTAAACTTGGAAAAGGCTCAAAATTTATTTTAAAAATAAACAATATAGACATTGCATCCATAACTGAAGATGAAAATATATATGAAGAAAAAATAGACTATAAAAATCTAGTATTTAAAAATGCTACGCTGATGGTAGTTGATGATGTTGTCGAGAATAGAGAACTTATTAAAGAAAGTATAAACTCGAGCCATATTACTATTTTTGAAGCTTCAAATGGTATTGAAGCTATAAAACTTGCAAAAGAGAAAAAACCAGATCTAATCTTTATGGACATAAGAATGCCTGAAATGAATGGGTATACTGCTACAAAAGAAATAAGAAAATTCTCAACTACACCAATAATTGCATTAACTGCTTCAATAATGCAAGATGAACTAGATAAACTTGAAGGTGAAAAGTTTAGTGGCTATCTTAGAAAACCTGTTTCAAAAGCAGAACTTTATAAAATGATCTCAAAATATATAAAATATACAGACTCAACTACACTTAACGATCAAGGTTTCAACCCTGAAAATAAACAATATTATAATAATATAGATTTCTTAATCAATTATATGGATGAAGTAGAATCATCATATAATAATGCTAGAGTTACCAATAATATGAAGAGTATAGAAGATTTTTCAAACCTAATACTAAAACTATCAAAAAAACATAATTCTGATGGCATGATTAACTATTCAAATACTTTATTAGAATATATTGACTCTTTTGATATTGATGGTATTAATTCATTGCTTAATGAATTTAACAATCAAATCTCAAAATTAAAATAAATTTATTTAAAAAAATCATATTCACCATCATCTATACTTTCTTGGTTCCACCTTTTGCATATCATATCTAGCTCACTTACTATAGAGGCATCAAAGTGTTGAATTACTCTTGGAGACAACTTTACTAATGCACTTTGCCATTTACTTAGAACATACATAAAACTTTCTAAAAATATAAATATATGCTCTACATTTTTTTGATCAGATGATAGAGGTTCGGAGTCCATAGTTATATAAAGAAATTCGAAAGCTTTACTCACATCATTAAAAAAAGTATATGATGACAAAATATCTCCATAATGCTTAAACTTCTGAGCCAATAATGATATATTTTCATTGTTAGGATTAATTTTACATTTTGATATATTCAGGTCTATCTCTTCTTGAGTCTCTAAAAGCTCATCTAAGTCAATATTTACTAAATTTTTAATTTCATTCTTAAAAAGGTCATTGTTTTCATCATTTACAGTTTCACTTTTGTAATTTAGTTGCTCTTTTTTAACTCTATTACTTAACATTGCTTCAAAAACTTTATTCATTTTTTGTAGCTCTTTATTTTTATTTTCTAATTCAATATTTATAGCTTCTATATTTTGATAGTATTGCTCTGCAAATTTTGTATCATAAACTGATTTAGATATTTTAAATACAATCCCTCTTAAATGTTCATAAGAGACAGGCTTATCTAAGAATCCTCTTGCTCCCATCTGAATTGCTTTCTTTAACTTAATAGCTTCATTATATGAACTTGTAAAAATAATATCTTGCCAAGGATTAATCTTTGTTATTTTCCACCCAAGTTCCAAACCATCAAGTAAAGGAAGCTCTATATTGGCAATAACAATATCATATGTCTTACCTGTTTTGTTTTGGTATGACTTATATTTTTCTAATGCCTTTTCGCCATCAAAAGCATTATCTACTTGCTTGAAAAATTCAGATAGATATGGAGCAACATCTAATCGTGTCTGTTCATCACTTTCAACATATAAAATGTTTAGTGATTTTGAATATTCATAAATAAGTTTATCATCAATTCTCATACATTTAACCTTTTTAAATCGAGATTTTTATTATATCATTATCTATATCTATCAGCTTAATTCTCTATCTTTTTTGTAGATTATAAGTTTTTTCTAGTATAATTCAAATAATTATTATCAGTGTGACTATACTGCTAAAACTTGATACTAATTAATAGTGTAGTTTAGTTTCACACACTAAAAAGAAACGGAGAATAGATGGGATTAAGCATAGGTCTTGTAGGACTTCCAAATGTAGGCAAATCAACAACTTTTAATGCACTAACAAAAGCACAAAATGCAGAAGCTGCAAACTACCCTTTTTGTACAATTGAACCAAATAAAGCAATTGTTCCAGTGCCAGACTCTAGGTTAACAGAATTAGCAAAAATAGTTAATCCTGAACGTATTCAATACTCCACATTAGACTTTGTTGATATCGCAGGTCTTGTAAAGGGTGCATCTAAAGGTGAAGGTTTAGGAAATAAATTTTTATCAAATATTCGTGAAACAGAAGTAATCCTGCAGATAGTAAGATGTTTTGAAGATGAAAATATTGTTCATAATGAAGGAAGTATTGATCCCCTACGTGATGTTGAGATAATTGAAGGAGAGCTTGTTTTAGCTGATATTGAGGTACTTTCTAACCGTATTGATAGGCTAAAAAAACAAGCAAAAGCGGATAAGAGTGCTAAAAGTACATTAGATATAGCAGAAGAACTACTAGAGTTTTTGGGTGAAGGAAACTTAGCACGTAACTTCGATAAAGCTGATACTGATGAATATAAACTATTAAACCATGAAGTAAGACTTTTAACAAATAAAGAGATTATGTATGGTGCTAACACTGATGAAGACGGACTTCTTGAAGACAATAAATACGTAATATCATTAAAAGAGCATGCAGATAAGAATAATTGTGAATTAATTAAATTATGTGCAAAGGTTGAAGAAGAACTTGTTGGTCTTGATGATGATGAAGCAAAAGAGTTTTTAGATGAACTTGGTGTTGAAGAATCAGGACTTGAGCAGATCATCCATAAAGGTTTTGACAAACTTGGTCTTATGAGTTACTTCACTGCTGGTGTTAAAGAGGTTCGTGCTTGGACAATTAGAAAAAATTCTACTGCACCACGCGCAGCAGCTGCAATTCACAATGACTTTGAAAAAGGGTTTATTCGTGCAGAAGTTATCTCGTATGAGGACTATATAGAGTGTGGTGGAGAACAAAAAGCTAAAGAAGCAGGTAAAATGAGACTTGAGGGAAAAGAATATATAGTGCAAGATGGTGATATAATGCACTTTAGATTTAACGTTTAAAAAAAGGAAAAGAGATGCAACTAAAATATGCAGGACCTAAACCTATAATATCTCACACTAGTATTGAATTTGACAACAACAAAGAGGACAAATATGTTTACTTAAACATAGCAATCCAAATTATAAAATCTTTGAGTGATGAAAACTTAAGAGGAAACCGATACAAATACCATGCAGATACAAAAAGATTAGATAGTGATGAACTGTACAACCAACTTAAAAAGTATTGTAAAAACTTAAGTGAATTAATTGAAAAAGAAAATCACAATGTTGAAGACGAGATAGAACACAATATTAAAAGAGCTCATGAATCAAAAACCCTATCTCAGGAAGAACGTGAAATCTTGGAGAGAAATATAGACATAATGCATGACTATCTAGTTCAAAGGTCAATAAATAAAACTGTATATTACTGTATCATAGAGATTCTAGCTGAAACCATCGCAAATGCTCATATTGAATATATTGTAGTACCATTGTTTGAAAAATTTACACATGTTCTACACTCTGTTCAAGGTAGTCTTTTAAAGAGAAAAACTCCTATAGATACAAAACTAGAAATTTTTGAAGAAGATGGAAAAGTTTACTCAGAACTTAAAATTGTTAAACTCCTAAACTAGAGATTCTCATAGAATCTAGCATATTATCTCTAAGTGTACCAATTGGTTCATCAAAGTGGTAAAGACTAGTTTCTTTTAACTCTTCAAGGTCATCTTCCAGATCTTCAATATCATAAAGAATCTCATTATCTTCATCAAAGTTAATATCAGGTTTACTATTTAACTGATCTCTTAACTCTTTAATTCTGTTTTTTATCCTAAATATCTCTTTATTTTTTTTATCTTTAGCTATTATTACACGGCTATACAGTTGGCTAAACTTATGTATCGATATTGAGCGACTATCTTTATTTAGAGAACTATTTAATATCTTTTCTATAAATATTTGTTTATTTTTTGTTACTGGAAGTTTATTAAAGTACTCTAAAAAGCTATTAAACATCTCATTAAAAATAATTCTATGAAATTTTTGAAAATAGTTATTTACAATACTATTTATAAAACTAGCTCTTCCATCTTTTCTTACAGCTTCTATAGCTTTTTCTTTGGAAATATTAAGAACTTCGTCACAAAAACTTACCCATTCAGCAACAATCTCTTTAAATATCTCTTGTTTTATTTTTGAGTAATTTATATTTTCAATATCTGTTATATATAAAAAATTTATATCGTGCTTCAAACTGTCATTTACAAAGCTATTAGCTAATATTTCTACAACTTCAGCTCTATCTGTATTTGTTGAAACATGAAGCACATCCCATTCGAACAATTCTAAATTATTAAATATTTTTTCAATATATTCTTCTACTTGTTCTTTAGTGTCTAACATACTTTTTTTAGATTACCTTTGCTATTGTTTGCCCATATTTCACATGTTGATCATTGTTTATGTTTAATTTTAGCATATTTTCCTGAGATAATATAACAATAGTGGAACCCATTTCAAAACATCCAAAATCTTCACCCTTATCTAAGTTTATATTTTGATATTCGTAAACACTACTTTGCGTAGTCTTATTTGTCCTAATATTAGGCTCAAACGAGACTTGCATAACACCTACATTTAAAGCACTAACAAGTATCATGTAAAATATTTTACCATTTTGTGTTTTACACTTTATAACAACTCTTTCATTTTCTATAAAAAGGTTAATTCTTTTGTTTAGTGATGGAATATTAACAGGATAAAACTTACCAGGAATATGTGAAACTTTTAATATCTGAGTATTTGTTGGCATATGGTAACGATGATAGTCTTTAGGAGATAGATAAAAGTTTATAAATTTTCCATTATTTATAACTATTTTTTCTTCATCACTAAAATTGTCTCCAAGTAGATCAGAACAACTATATTCCATACCTTTAATTTGCAATGCAGTATTTTCTTCTATATCTCCACAAGCTGAGATCCATGAATCACAAGGAGATATAAAGTCATCTCCATCTAAAGAAAATTCTCTTGGTTCTTGTAGTTTTCTAGTGAAAAGCTTATTTAAAGAAGTATATGAACCTGCAGGAGCAAACTCACTCATATCTAAACCCATTAAACCAACATATGTTTTATTTATAATATTTTGTATAACTTTTGGAAACTCTTTATTAGCAAATTTTCCAAAGCTTTGCGATATTGCTGAAGTTATATCTCTTTTCATAATAACCTAAAATCCTTTTCTTAAATAAGCTTACGCTTTGCTATCTCTTCTATTAAAACAGTAGCATATGAACCTTTTGGAAGAGTAAAATTAAGCTCATATTGTGCTTCTTGTGCATTAAACCTTCCCTCTACATCTGTAGGATATACCCATGCATATCGTCTCGCTCCATCTGCATTGATCTCATCATCAAAATCTTTTTCTATATCACGAGCTAATCCTGTTGATATTTTAACTTTTTTCCCACATAATAAACCAGTAACACTAATGTCTCTTTTATTAAACCTATCAAAATCATGTTCACTTTGATCAAACTCAAATAGCCTACCATGTGGGTAATGTTCCATTAAATCACCCTCTATAAGTTTAAATGGATGATCCTGCTGCTTTAATTTTTTGATCTCGTTTTTTGGCATGTTTAAAAGAGTTTCTAACTCATCTAAACTAAAACTAGAAACTAAAGAGTTAATTTCCAATCTTCTACTTAACCATAGGTTAAAAAGGTGACTTTGATATGAACTTATAAGAAGTTTTCTAATCTTTACGTTACGCTCTTTCTTTTCACCTTTAGCAATTTTTTCTCCATCTATATGATTATCACCGTCTTTTCCAAAACGTTGATAACCAAAGAAGTTTGGCATACCTTGAGTAGATATAGTTTTTAAAGCTTCATCTATTTTTTTTGCATCGGTAGGGTTTACTTTTTTTAACCTTATGTAAAATCTATTTGAGCTTAAATGCCCTATTCTGATCTTATTGTTATGATATGTTTTAGAAAGGATTTTTATGCTCTCATGATCAAACTCATCTAATCTCTGCTCATGTTTTTTATGCAAAGATATATACTGTTTTGTCATAGCATGCTTATCTTTTAAACCTGCATAACCTATATCTTTGTTTTTTATTCCAAGATATTTTGCTAGAATACTAACTAGCTCAATTGTAGAAAGATTTTTCTTTCTTATATGTAGAACAAGATGTTCACCCTCTCCACTAAATTCATATAGTGGAATCTCATCTACAACAAAGTCACGAGCACTCTGTTTAAAATGAAAATCTATACTTGCGTGACTTAAAGAATAAAATCTATCCATGATGTTCCTAAAAATGATTTGCTTTACACACTGTTTTATATCCAACTCTCTTTGCCTTAGCAAAAATTGTTAACTTTGTTCTTGAAATTTTTGAGCGTCTTAAAATAGCTTTTCTATAACGTCTATCAAAAGCTATGAGCATCTCATACTCCTCACCGCTACAAGCAATATTCTTACTTATATTTTTAATTGTTTTAGCACCTATACTATTGAGTTTCAACATCTTATGAAGATCAGCACTCAAGCCGTCTGAAATATCCATACCTGTATTTAAAAACCTTCTATTTTGACTAACAAACTTATCTCTAAGTTTTATGTTTACAAACTTTGACTTTATATTTATCTTTCCACCATTTAAAAGCTTTTTTAAATCTCTTTTACTTCTACCTAAATCTCCAGTATAAGCAAACAGATCATTTTCTCTAACACCTTTTCTATATAAAGGTTTTTTACTTTTAGAAATTATTGTTATAGATATATCAAGTTTGTTATTAGCTATTGTATCTCCGCCTATTATTTCTAAAGAGTACTCTTTTGCGACATCACTAAAACCTTTAACAAGCTCTGCCATCTGATCTTTTGTTATACTTTTTGGCATAGCTACAGCTATAAGTGCATACACAGGTTTAGCGTTCATTGCTATAGCATCAGATATATTTACTAACATAGATTTAACGCCTATCTGATAGTGGTTCATCCATTTTGTTTTAAAATGAACATTTTCAAAAAAAGCATCTTTAGAATAGACATACCCATCTATGAAAGCTCCATCATCACCTATATTGACACTACTAAACTGTGAAATAAAATGATTTTCTAAATTCAAATGTTGTCTCTTAAATAATTATTATATATGTCGATTTTGCTAAAATATAACAAAACGTGTGCTATAATAAGCGCAATTATAACATTAATTGGAGTATTTTAATATGAAAATATCTATAAAAAGTGTGTTTAAAAACTTATCTTTATTTTTAATGTTTTTTACACTCATATCTTTTTCGGCTGTACTTTTTACGTTAGAACAAACTAACTCGTATATTAAAACAGACATTTTAAAAGGACAAAAAGAGATAATAAACTCATTAAGAAGCATCGACAAAAAAGATGTTGAGCTTGCTCTTATTCAGTATAATGGAAAAAGTACTGACCTTCAGTACCAAGTAAACAAGCTTCGTGAATTATATGCATATGATATTACAGGTAATTACATTATTGGTAATTCCAAAGACTATATGAGTGATCTTGACAAACTATCAAAACTTATTAAGCACTTTAATGAAAAAGCATACGCTTATTATAAATCTACAAAATCAAATCTTGAATATGCTAAAAATGAACTAGATTCTGCACATATAACTTTAGAAAATCAAATCAACAGTTTAATATTCCACAATATAGAATACGATACTAAAAAATTTAATTTTATGCTAAAAATATCTATAGCAACATTTATCATAGTTTTTATACTTTCAATATTGTACTATTCAAGACTAAAGAAAATTCAGAATGACATCTCTTTCTTACAATCACCTTCAAAAAGTAAAAAAGATTACCAAATATCTACAGTAGAAGCAGATGCTATAGCTTTAAGAATGAAAAAGAAACCTGATGTAAGAGACAATCCTATAAATATAGACCCTGTAACAAAAATAAACAACCATAAAGGTTTAGTGGCAGAATATGGCGAAAAGAAAAACTTCAAAGAAAATAACTTTACATCTGTATCTATATTGGAAGTAGATAACTTTTCAAAATCCAACAGAGCTTATAATCAAGAGTTTTCACAAGCTATACTGAAAAAAATTGCTTATACTATTTCACTATTCCAACAACCAACAGATGTAATCGGTAGAACAGACTATAATCAATTTACTGTTATATTATCTCGTGAGACTAAAGAAAAAGCATATAAAGATATGGAAGTTATTCGCGAGGCTATATCTGAGTTAAAATTTGTTACAGACTCAAAAGTAGCAATTCAAATAACAGTATCTGGAGGTTTCTATATTAAACCTAACAATGTAGTATTAGCAAACGCTATGCAAGAAGCCAAAAAAATACTTGTTTTTACACAAAGTGGTGAGAAAAATAGAATTTGTCAGAAAAGAGACATGGAAGGTGTGCATATTTAACACACCTTTTTTAATGCTAAAATGTCTCAAATTGTAACACTCCTCTAGTTCATCTATAGTTTATTAAAATTTAACCTATTAAAAGACTAAATCCGCTAAAATCACTTATATTATTAATTCTAATTTTTAAGGAAAGCTAATGAGTATTCCTATTTATACTTACGATGCAATTATTGTTGGTGCAGGTCTAGCAGGATGTGCAGCAGCTAGAGAGTTGCAAAATGCAGGAAAAAAAGTTGCTGTTATAACAAAACTACACCCATTAAGAAGTCATTCAGGTGCAGCACAAGGTGGTGTAAATGCAGCTTTTAGTGATGAAGATTCTGTAGAACTTCATGAATTTGACACTGTTAAAGGGGCTGATTACCTTGCTGATCAAGATGCAGTAGAGTTTATGTGTAAAAACGCACCAGAAACTATACGTTGGGCAGAAAGAATGGGTGCTGCTTTTAGCCGTACTGACGATGGCAAAATAGCACAACGTCCATTTGGTGGTCAAAGTTCACCTCGTGCATGTTATGCAAAAGACAGAACAGGTCTTACTTTGCTACAAACTATATATGAACAAGCTCATCGTGTTGGAGTTAAGTTTTGGGATGAATGGTATGCAGCTGACATAATCTATAAAGATGGAAAAGTATCAGGTGTTGTAGCATTTAATATCCGTGATATGCAAATGGCTATATTTAATTGTAAACAAGTTATGTTTGCTACAGGTGGTTATGCTCGTTCATATAAAATCAATTCAAATGCTCATGCAAATACTGGTGATGGCCTTTCAATAGTAGCACGTCATGGTCTTCCTTTAGAAGATATGGAATTCGTTCAATTTCACCCATCTGGTCTTTCTGGAAATGGTGTACTAATCTCTGAAGCTGCTCGTGGTGAGGGTGGACGTTTATATAATTCTGAAGGTGAGCGTTTTATGGAAAAATACGCTCCAAATGCTATGGAACTTGCATCTCGTGACGTTGTATCTCGTGCTATTTTAAATGAGATTCGTGAAGGTCGTGGTGTTGGACCAAGAAAAGATGCTGTATATATAGATGTAACACACTTAGGTAAAGATTTAATAATGGAAAGACTTCCTGAACTTCGTGATCTTGCACTTACCTTTTTAGGTTTAGATATGATTAAAGAACCTATTTTAATTTCTGCTACTGCACACTACTCTATGGGTGGAATACCAGTTGATATACCTGGCCATGTTAGAAAAAACAATGATGAACTAGTAGAAGGATTCTATGCTGCAGGTGAGTGTTCATGTGTATCTGTTCACGGAGCAAACCGTCTTGGGGCGAACTCAGTACTAGAAGCACTTCTATTTGGTCGTTTTGTTGGTAAAACTATGGTCGAAGAGGTTGATAATATTGAGTTGCGTGAAGCAACAGAAAAAGATGCAGCTACAGCACTTGAAGAGATTGAGTTTATACTAAACAACAATGGGGATGAAAGTGTAACAAATCTTCGAGATGAGCTTCAACAAACTATGACTGACAATGCAGGGGCTTTCAGAACAAAAGAGACTCTTGAAAAAGCAGTTGCAGATGTTAAAAACATAAGAGCTAAATTTAAAAATATTCGCATAAAAGACAAGTCAAAGCTATTCAATACAGAACTTCAAGAAGCTATTGAGCTTGGTCATATGATTGACTATTCTGCATTTATAGTAGAGAGCGCAATTGCTCGTAATGAAAGTCGTGGAGCTCACTACAGAGAAGACTATGAGTCACGTGATGATGAAAATTTCTTAAAACACACTATGGCTTATATGAATAAAAATGGTGATATATCACTTGATTACATGGATGTCGTACTTGGCAAACATGAACTTAAAGCAAGAACATACTAGGTAAGGGAGGTAGAGCTATGAGTACAAATGGTATTACAACACAAAAAGTAAACTTCAAAGTATTTCGTTTTAACGCTGATGATGATTATCTTCCATACTATGAAAACTATGAAATGGAAGTTACTTCAGAAGAGGTTGTCCTTGATATTTTAAATAGAATTAAATGGGATCATGATGGTAGTTTTTCATATAGAAGAAGTTGCCGTCATGGGATCTGTGGCGCTTGTGCGATCAAAGTTAATGGAAGAAGTACTCTTGCATGTAAGGAGAGTATGAATGCTATGGTTGAGCTTTTTGGCAATGAGCTTACAATAGAACCATTAAGTATAAAACGCGCTGTTAAAGATATGGTGATCGATAAAGGTGATTTC
>Ga0193965_1000108_pt1 | contig 28915 bp, 30 predicted proteins | sample FB_8_MG_FD_140330 | JGI IMG/M metagenome (GOLD analysis project Ga0193965, IMG submission 140330) | Microbial mat bacterial communities from the Broadkill River, Lewes, Delaware, United States - FB_8_MG | ecosystem: Environmental > Aquatic > Freshwater > River > Microbial mats | place: USA... | reverse complement strand
CTCTAAAGTTTTTATTTTTAATAAATTAACAGGTTTTAGTATTTGTGTATCTATTTTATCTAAAATAGCATAAGATATAGGTAATTGCATATTAGTATTTGCAATATGAGCAGTAGAGCTACCATCTACAAAATTTACCATAGCATGAATTATAGACTTTGTTTCTATTATAGCATCACATTTTGTTGTATTAAAAAGCCATTTCGCCTCAACCAATTCAAATAATTTATTTGTCATAGTAGCACTATCTATAGTTATTTTATTTCCCATAGACCAGTTAGGGTGATTTAAAGCCTCTTTTATTGTAACAGATTTTAATTCTTCAATTGGATAATCTCTAAAGCTACCACCAGATGCTGTTATAGTTAAACTATCTATTTTTTTTGTTTTATCCATAAGATACCATAACCCAAAATGCTCACTATCTATTGGATTTATATAAGAGTTATCTATAAATTTACCTGCAACCACAAGAGATTCTTTATTTGCTAAAGCAACTTTTTTATTACACTCTATAGCTTTTAGAGTAGGTAATAGCCCAAAAAAACCAACAAGAGCATTAACTACAATTTTAGAATTAGAGTTTTCTATAGCTTCAAGTATTGCTTTTTCTCCTGCTTTAACATTTTTGTGATTTACATCTTTTATATTTTTTTTATCTGCAATAATAACTAATGATGGATTAAAGTCTAAAAGTTGCTTATTTAATAATTTTATATTACTTCCAGCAACTAATACTTCAATATTAAGATTAAATTTTTTGGCAATAGCTAAAGTATTTACACCTATTGAACCTGTAGAACCTAAAACTATCAATTAACAAACCTTAAAAGTACAAGCATAATAATTCCACCAAATAAATATCCATCAGTTCTATCTAAAATACCACCATGACCTGGCAATAAGTCCCCACTATCTTTTACATTAGCTTCTCTTTTTAGATAACTTTCAAATAAATCTCCAAATATTGAAGCAGTTGAAACAATTAAAGCTATAAAAATACCAATTATAAAATCTATACTAGAAGGTATAAAATATATACCTAAAATAGAAGCAGTTATAACACCACCTATAACACCCTCTATAGTTTTATTTGGACTAGTTATACAAAATTTAGTTTTCCCAATACTTTTACCAACAAAATAGGCTCCAATATCAGTACCTGCTACTATAACTAAAAGCCATAATAAACTACTCATACCAAAAGATATATATAATGAAAAAAGAGCTAAAAATGATGCCATTGGGTACATTAAAGGTAAAAATATATCTTTATTTAATTTTTTTGTATATGCTAAAATAGAAGCAAATATAATTCCAAGTACAAAAATAAGGTCTTCAGGTTTAGGGTAAAAATAAGCAAATATCCAAGTAATTATTGCATATAGATATATTGAACCTTCACAAATTTGAAATAAATCTGTAGCTTCTTTTATAGCTATTATCATTAATACACCAAGTAAACCCCAAGTAATTAACATTGAATCAATATATCCAACTATTATTAAACTAAAAATAAGTAGTAAACCTGTTTTTATTCTTGTACTACTTTGTGAAATTATATTTGACATTTTTTACCTTTTTTATTTATTATTTTATTGAATTCTATTTATAACTTTCATTAAAAAATCAGCAGAATTTTTTGCACTAGTTTCTAAAAACTCATCAAAATTAAATCCAGCATCCATATCAGCTGTATCACTAATAGCTCTTAAAATTAAAAAAGGTACATCTAAAGCATCACAAACAACAGCAACACTAGCACCCTCCATCTCTAAAGCATCTGCATTAAAAGTATTTTTTATAAAATCTTTTCTTTTTTCATCTGCTATAAATTGGTCACCTGTAGCAATAGTACCCTCAATAAGTTTTATATTATTCTCTTTTGCAACTTCTAAAGCTACATTTTTTAATTTATCATTAGTTTTAATAAAAACCTCTCCTCCAGGTACATAACCATAAGGATGCCCAAAAGCAGTAATATCTAAATCGTGTTGTAGAAGTTGATTTGCAACGATTAAATCACCTATTTTTAATTTAGGATTAATTCCACCTGCAACACCACTAAAAAGTAGTGTATCACAACCAAATTTTTGAATCATTGTTGAAGCAGTTAAAGTTGAAAAAACTTTTCCAATTTTAGAATAAGCTATAACAACATCAAGTTCACCTAGTTTACACTCATAATAAGTATTATTTGCATAATCTATTTTATTTATATTTGTAAAGTTTTTAAGAAGTGGAGTAATCTCCTCCTCCATTGCCCCCATAATTGCTAATTTAGTCATTTAGTTTTCCTATTGTTTCTTCTAAACTTTTCATATCATTTATATTTAAAGTGGGAATTGATTTTACTATTTTTCTATTTAATCCTTTTAAAACAGCACCATTACCAAACTCTATAAATAGTTCAATATTTTGACTATGTGCAAGAATAGATTGTTTGTATTTTACAGGGCTAACAAGTTGTTTTCCTAAAAGTTCACAAGCTTCATCTTTTGTATTATATTTTTCTGTACTAACATTAGATACTATAGAGATATCAAAGTCATTAGTAATAAAACTATTTAAATAAGGAGATAATTTTTCAACTGCACTATTTAATAAAGGGCAGTGACTAGCTACACTCATATCAAGAACAATAGCTCTTTTAGCTCCAGCTTCTTTAAAAGTGTCAACTAAACTTTCCAAATCAGCTTTAATACCTGCTACAACAATTTGACCATCCATATTATAATTTGCTGCCCAAATTTGTTTACCATTATCTCTTTGTTCACTAGTCATAGCTTCAACTTTTTCATCACTTAAACCAACTAAAGCCATCATTCCAGCCCCAGCCCCTTCACATGCTTCATTCATAAATAAACCTCTTTTATGAACTAACTCTATTGCATCAAGGTAATTAATTGCTCCACTTGCTACTAAAGCAGAAAACTCTCCTAAAGAGTGACCTAATACAAATTCAGGTTTTATATCACATTTTGATTTAAATAGCTCAAGAGCTATACAGCTTACAAGTAATATTGCAGGTTGAGTAAATTGTGTTTGACCTAAATTTTCATTTTCAGTAAATAATAACTCTTCAAAATCAAAACCTAATCTATTAGATGCTTTTGATATCATCTCTTTTGCTATATCACTATTTTCATAAAACTCTTTACCCATACCCACAGATTGACTTCCTTGACCAGGGAATATAAATCCTATTTTTTTCATATTTAATCCTATTTTTTTCTTTTATAAATGAAAAACTCCTATTTCACAAAAATATGAAATAGGAGCTATTTTTTCTATTTGACTATCATTTTGATAATTAGCTGTTTTTACAACCTTCTCCGTCGTGTCCACCACAGCACTCATGCTCTTCTCCATGTTTCTCACCGCCACAACATTCACTCTCTTTTTTATTAGAATGAGATTTGTTATCACCACAAGAACCACCACCACAACATCCATCAGCTGAAGCTAATCCACCAACTACACCTGTTTGAATCTCCTCTTCAGTTGCTTCTCTAATATTTAAAATTTTAACAGTAAACATTAAAGTTCTTCCAGCCATTGGGTGGTTATAATCTATAGTGATATCATCACCATCTATTTTTTTAACAGTAACTTGTACAGTTTCACCATTTTCACCTGTACCATATAAAGACATACCCTCTACTAAATCAACACCAGCAAATTGCTCTTTTGGTAAAGTTTGTAAAGCTTCTTCATTATAATCACCATAAGCATCAGCTGGTTGAACTAATACATCTGAACTCTCATCTACTTTCATATCAACTAGTTTTGATTCTAAACCTGGAATTATTTGACCTTGACCACTTATGAACTCTAAAGGTGCTCCACCAACATTTGAATCTAATTTCTCTTTTGTATTAGCATCTTGCAATGCATATTCTATAGATATAACTCTATTTGACATTTTCATTTCCTTTTATTTAATTTAATCTTTTTATTTTTTTAGAAGCTTCTTTTCCTTCTTTTGTATCAGGGTATATATCAATTAAAGTTTCATAAAAATTTTTTGCATTAGCATCATCATTAATCTCTTCAAATGATATTGCACTATGTAATAGTAACTTTGGAAGATATTTTGATTTATCATATAATAGCATACTTGTTTTAAAATAGCTAATAGCTTCTTCATATTTTTTTCTATAATATTTTATCTCACCAACTAAGAAGTTACACTCAGCAGGTCTATATTTTTCCTCTATTAGATACAATAATATAGGTAAAGCTTTTGTAAAATAATCTTTTTTAAATAATACTCTAGCTTCCTCTATAAGCTCTCTTTTATTTTTTCCTGAAAATTGATTACTACTTTTAGTTGTAACTTTTTTCGTTTGAATCTCTTTTTTATCAAGCATAGATAAAAGTTTATTAAATTCACTTTTTGAAACATAATCTTTGTTTATATCATTCACTAAAGAAACTATTTTTTTAAAAGATTTTTGAAGTGTTGCAATATTATTTTTATTTGTATCTATATCATTGATTAAGTTATTCAATTCATTTTGAACTTGTTCTTGAATATTTTGTTTTAATTGGGCTATATCTTCTGTATTTTTTTTAGATAGATTACTATTATTTTCTATCTTATTTATTTGATTATTAAGAGAGATATTCATTTTATTTAGTTTAAGGCCATTACCTTCAACTAAAGAGTTTGCAGCTTCGATTCTCTCCTCAAATTGATCTATATTACTATTTAAAGTAGCTATTTTATTATCAACAGTTTTAATTTTTTGATCAACTTTTTTAATCTGCTTTTCATTCTCAGCAAGAATTCTTTTATTATTTACAATAACTTTTTCACTAGGTGTAAGTCCGTATGGTGAATCTGATTCTAAATCACCAGCACCAAACATAGACCTTTCTTGTGAATATAAGAAAGAAGATATAATTAAAAAAGAGAAAATAATTTTATACAATTATAGCTCCAAATTAAGGTAGAAGATTATAATCAGCTCTTCTGTTCATTTTCCAACAATCAACAGTTTTTTCTGTACAAACAGGGTTGCTTTCACCATAACTAATAAGTATTATTCTATTCTCTTCAATACCATCTGCTACAAGTGCATCTTTTGCAGTTTTTGCTCTTTTTAGACCAAGTGCGTAGTTGTATTCATCTGTACCCCATTCATCACAATTACCCTCTATTTTAATTTGAACATTACTGTTTTTTTCTATAGTGTTAGAGATTTTTACAGCATTTTGAGTTGCTATTTCTCTCATTTTTGAATTAAGTGTAAAAGTATCAAAAGCAAAATGTACAGAGTTTAGTAAAATAGTTTCACCATTGATTTTACTCTCAACACTATTTATACCCTCTATTTTTTGATTTTCATTATTGAATGCTTGATTTGATTCATCATTTGAAATACCATCTGTTATCTCAACAGAACTTTCTTCAAAAGTGTTTATTCCATCTATTTTAGAATCACTACTTATAGAATTATCAAGATTATCATCAGTTTTAACTACATCTTCTACTACTTCTTTCTTTTCCATAGGCTGACTATCATATTCAACTTCTTTATTTGTACAACCTGATAATAAACCAAGTGCAATTAAACTAAATAAGATATTTTTATAAGTTACTTTCATATAAACCCTTTTATAAGTAAATTTAATTTTATTTTACTATAGAGATACTTAAAATATTATAACACTTGAGATATTAATCAAAAATTTGTTATTTTATATCTGACAAACTATCTCTTATTTTAAGAATTTCATCTAAATTATTAAAAAATATTTCAATTAATTTAGGGTCAAATTGTTTTCCAGCTTCCTCTTTAAAAAGTTTAAATATTTTCTCATCTTCCCAAGCTTTTTTATAGCATCTATCACTTCCTAAAGCATCAAAAACATCAGCAACAGATGTTATACGACCCAATATATTTATATCTTTCCCTTTTAGTCCTTGAGGGTATCCTTTTCCATCCCATCTTTCATGATGTTCGTGTGCAATTATAGCAGCTGTGTGTAGTATAGGCCTTTTTGAATGTTTTAACATATCATATCCTAAAGTAGAGTGTTGTTTCATAATCTCAAACTCTTCAGAAGTAAATCTTGCAGGTTTATTTAAAATAGAATCAGGTATAGCAACTTTTCCAATATCATGCATAGGGCTAGCTAACTCTATTAGTTCTATTTTTTCTTTTGAAAGACCATAACTTTTAGCTAGTAAAGCAGAATATTTAGCTACCCTTTTTACATGGTTTCCCGTCTCTTTACTTCTAGTTTCTCCAATAGAACCCATAGTAAATACAACCTCTTTTTGAGTATCTGTTATCTCATCATTGAGTTGTGCTATCTCTTTTAAACCACTCTCTATCATATCTTCTAAATGGTTTTGGTATTGATATAGCTCTTTTTCATTCTCATTTAGTATTTTTACAAAATAGTTTGATATTTGAGATATAAATAGTATCCCTAATATAAAATAAAACATTACATCATTAGTAAAATTAAGATATATTTGATTTATTGATAATAAAATTAATACAGAAACTATAGCTGTAATATTACCAATTTTAGTACCACCTACAAAATAAGCAATCATAATAGTAAAAAAATACCACATAACTCTTATTTCACTTTGTGGGTATATTACCATCGCAACTGTAAATACAAATAAAGCTGATATTAAAACAGCAGATAAAAGAATCTTATCAAAACATTGTTTTTTATGTAAAATATATAATATAATACTATTGGATATTGCAAAACTAACCATAAGAGGTGTTCTATATTCAATTTTTGTAGCTATCTCAAAATAATCTACAATAGCTAATCCCATAGAGTAAGCAAGACTTATTATTACAACAAGTCTTAATAATTTATATTTTTTTAATTGATAATTACTATTAACCATCTTTTATCCTTTTTTACTTTACATTATGGTTTTTACAACCAATCTGCTATCATAATACCAAAACTAACTCTACTAAGCTTAACATCATAATCTATTAAACTCTCCCCATAACCATGAAATCCTCTTATAAAAAAATCAACATTTTTATTTGGAGATGGAAAAGTTAAATCTATTTTTGTATTACCTTTATTTATATTATAAGCAAATATACGATTTTGATGAGATAATAAAATATTTCCTATATCACTTTTATATTTTATAAAATATTTTTGCTTTCCTATATACTCTTGAAGATTTACATTGTCATCTCCCTCTATTTGAACTCTGCTACTTTTAGCCTCTTCGTCCCATCTGTTCCACGCATTAAATCCATAATATAGATTATCTTTTTTAAATAAAAACATCATCTCTGTTCTATTCCAACTACGAGACTTTCCTAAATCTTGACCATTTGATTGGTGAATTATAGCTAATCTAATTTTTTGTAGTGTAGAGCTTCCTATTTTTTTATCTGGTGTCCATTCCATAAATAGTTCTGGCATATAGTTAGTTTCTCTAAATGGTGATGAGTGTGCTGTATCATATACTTGCCAATATGAATTTTGAGTATATGCTGTAAAAAGTTCAGCACCTGTGTTTAAAAAGTTTCTATAAAGTGGAACTTTGATACTTAATTGATATTGTGCTTCATTTGAATCTCTTTCATAATCTCTTGACGGGTCTCTTTGTTTGTCATCTCCGTATGCTTTTTCATATAAAGTAGTTGGAGAATAAGAACCAAGTAACATATAATTTTCATAATGGCTCATAAGAGTAAAACTACTTTTACTTTTATTATAATCATCATCAAATTTAATACCATCTACATACTCTTTGATTGTTTCAAGTTTTAATTTATCTGTAACATTTGTATCTAATGCAGAAGATATATCATCAAATAAACTACTATTATCTGTTGCAAAAAGAGATAGTGTTAATAAACTACTTGCAATTATTTTTTTCATTTTTTATTCTTTTATAATATTTTTGAGAATAAGCTTTGAAAAAATATTTCAAAAAATTGTAATATAAATAGTAAAATAAGTGGAGCCATGTCCATACCACCAAAAACTGTTGGTATATATCTTCTAATTAATGCATAAGCTGGTTCTGTTAATCTTGATAACATTTGAACTATTGGATTATATGGGTCTGGTTGTACCCAACTTAAAATAGCTGATATAATAACAACCCATTTGTAAAGTGTTATAATACTTATAAAAATTGTAGCAAATGCTAATATTAATGAATCTATCATTTTGTAATCTCCCCTATATAGTTTTTAATTAATGGATATATTTCACTAAGATTTGGACCATTCTCTTTTCCTGTTAAAATATATCTAAGTGGCATAAATAGTTTTTTACCTTTTAAACCTGTTTTATCTGTGATATCTTTTTTTAGTTGATTAAAATCATCTATAAAATTTGAAGTTTTAAAGTATTCTTTTAAAGCTCTAAACTCCTCTTCAAAATTTTCTAAGTTTGTTTTTTCAGAAAAAACAGAATTTATATTTGTTTTTATCTCTTTTACAGTATCACACTCTTCTATATATATTTTACCTAAAGCACCTATATCTTTATCAGAATAACCTAATATCTTAGATAATCTTAGCTCATCCATCATTTTTAGATGTTCTCTATTTAAAAACTTTAGTTTAGAGATATCAAATTTAGCTGGGGCTTTAGAAACTTTTTTAATATCAAACCACTCCATAGCTTCTTCTAAAGTAAAAACCTCTACAGGTGGGTTATATCCTAAAAGAATAAGATAGTTTGCAATAGCAACAGGTAAATACCCCTCATCAACTAAATATTTTACAGATGAAGCATCATCTCTTTTACTCATCTTTTTACCTGTTTCAAGATTTAATATTATTGGTAAATGTACATAATTTATATCTTTATCATAACCTAAAGATTTTCTAATATGTATCTGTTTTGGTGTATTTGACAGATGGTCTTCACCTCTTATAACTGTAGATATATCATAAAGCATATCATCAACACTACAAGCAAAATTATAAGTTGGTGTTTTGTCTTTTCTTAAAATAATAAAACTATCTACATCAAATGGTTCATATTTAAACTCCCCTTTTACTAAGTCTGTAAACTCTATATTATTTTCTGGTTTTTTTAAACGAACAGTAAAAGGTGCATTACATTGAAACTTTGCTTCATCACTTACAGTTTCACAAAAACCACTATATCTATAAGGTTTTTTCTCTTGTTTAGCTTTTTCTCTATCCTCTTCTAAAGCTTCATCACTACAATAGCAATTAAAAGCTTTTTTATCAAGTAATAGTTTCATAGCCATTTGAGTGTGATATTTTATATTTTCACTTTGGTGAACAACTCTTGTATAGTCAATGCTAAAAAGATTTAATATCTCTAATATCTCTTTCTCTTTACCATCTATATTTCTTTTTTTATCTGTATCTTCTATTCTAATAAGTAACTCTTCATTTAGTTGATTAGCTAAAATATGATTTATCAAAGCAACTCTTAGATTACCTATGTGCATATCTCCGGTTGGGCTTGGTGCAAATCTTAACAATTTTAATCCTTAATAATTTATATTCTTATGATATCTAAATATGTGTAATAACATCTTTAAAAAAATATAAAATAGTATATAATTCTAATTTATTTAGATTAATTTAGGTATAATAATCTAAAATTTTAAAATTAAGGTATATAATTATGTTAGAACAAACACCATTAGAGATAGCATTAGCACATTCAATGACTAAGCAAGAGTATGAAAATACTGTAAAGATTTTAGGTAGAGAGCCAAACTACACAGAAATTGGAGTGATATCTGCTATGTGGTCAGAGCATTGTAGTTATAAATCAAGTAAAAAATACTTAAATGGTTTTCCTACAAAAGCTCCATGGGTTATACAAGGTCCAGGAGAAAATGCAGGTGTTATTGATATAGGTGATGGATATGCAGCTGTATTTAAAATGGAGTCACACAATCATCCAAGTTTTATAGAGCCTTATCAAGGTGCTGCTACTGGTGTTGGTGGAATTTTAAGAGATGTATTTACAATGGGTGCAAGACCTATTGCAAATATGAATATGATACAATTTGCAAATATAGATGGAGATTCTCCAACTGCTAAAAAACATAGATTTCTTTTAAGAGGAGTTGTTGATGGTATTGGTGGATATGGTAATTGTATGGGAGTTCCTACAATTGGTGGACAAGTTGGTTTTGAGGATTGTTATGCAGGAAATAACCTTGTAAATGCATTTACTTTAGGGCTTGCAAAATCAGATGAGATATTTTTAGGATTAGCTGAAGGTATTGGTAATCCTGTTATGTATGTAGGTTCTAAAACTGGTCGTGATGGTCTAGGTGGGGCTGTTATGAGTAGTGCTTCATTTACAGAAGATAGTGAAAGTAAAAGACCTACAGTTCAAGTTGGAGACCCTTTTACTGAAAAACTTTTATTAGAAGCTTGTTTAGAACTATTTAAAGAGGATTTAATAATAGGTATTCAAGATATGGGAGCTGCTGGGCTTACTTCATCATCTTTTGAGATGGCAGGAAGAAGTGGAAGTGGTATGAGAATGGATTTAGATAAAGTTCCAGCACGTGAAGAGGGTATGACACCTTATGATTTTATGCTTAGTGAATCTCAAGAAAGAATGTTAATTTGTGCAAAAAAAGGTTGTGAGCAACAAGTTATTGATATTTTTGAAAAATGGGAGTTGAGTGTTGCTGTTATTGGTGAAGTAACAGATACTGGAAATATGGAACTTTATTGGCATGGTGAAAAGTGTGCAGATATACCAATTCAGCCATTAAGTGAAGAAGCTCCAATTTTAGATAGACCTGTAAAAGAGCCAGAGTATTTAAAAACTATAAAAGATATTGATTTATCATCAACAGATTCAAGCTTATCTATAGAAAATATTTTTAAAGACTTATTTTCAGATATTGAAGTTATAGACAAATCTTGGATATATAACCAATATGACTCTATGGTACAAACAAATACAGTTAAAGGTCCTGGTAAACTAGATGGTTCTGTTATTAGAATTAAAGAAACTGGAAAAGCATTAGCAATGAGTGCAGATTGTAACACTAGACTTTGTTATATAGACCCAGAATTAGGAAGTAGTGCTGCTGTTATGGAAGCTGGTAGAAATGTTGCTATGACAGGTGCTCGTCCTCTTGCTATTACAGATTGTTTAAATTTTGGAAATCCAGAAAACCCAGAAGTTATGTGGCAATTTAAACACTCTTGTGAAGGTATAAAAACTGCTTGTAGAGAGTTAAATACTCCTGTAATTGGTGGAAATGTATCTCTTTATAATGAAACAGATGGTGAAGGTGTATATCCAACTCCATCAATAGCAACTGTTGGTGTAAATGATGATATGAATAAAGTTCTTAAAAGTGAATTTACTCAAGATGGAAATCTTATTTATATATTAGGAGATACATATAGTGAATTTGGTGGAAGCTTATACCTTAAAAAGCTATATGGAAAAGTTGCAGGAGTTCACCCTAAAGTTGATTTTGAAAAAGAACTAAAGCTATGGGAATTTGTAATTGAGGCAAATAAAAAAGATTTACTTGAGTCTTCAAAAGATATAAATGTAGGTGGAATAGCAATCGCATTAGCAAAAATGGCAGTAGTTGGAGATAAAGGTATAGATGTAAATATAGCTTTAGTAGAACAAGAAGACCTATTTAGTGAGAGTTTAAGTAGAGCTATTGTTGAGGTAAATCCTACTAATAAAGATGCTTTTGAGGAGTATGCAAAATCTATAGGTATTAGTATTACTCAAGCTGGTACTGTAGGTGGAGATAAATTTAATATAAATAATATAATAGATATTAAATTAGATGAATTAAAAGATACATATTTTAATAGATTTAAAGAGATAATAGAGCAAGATTTATAAAATAAATAATAGTAAAAAGGAAAAAATTAATGCTTATAGATGGACATAATAGAGTTGTAGATTATCTTAGAATTTCTGTTACGGAAAGATGTAACTTTAGATGTCAATACTGTATGCCCGAGAAACCATTTTCTTGGGTACCTACAGAAAAATTATTATCTTATGAAGATATGTTTGAGTTTGTAAAAGTAGCTATTGATGAGGGTATAAAAAAGATAAGACTTACAGGTGGTGAACCACTTTTAAGACATGATTTAGATAAATTTATTAATATGATATCATCTTATGCACCAGATATAGACCTCTCTTTAACAACAAATGCTTTTTTATTACAGGAAGCTGCTCAAGACTTAAAAGATGCAGGATTAAAAAGATTAAATATTTCATTAGATAGTCTTAAAAAAGAGGTAGCTCACCATATTGCTCAAAAAGATGTATTATCTACTGTTTTAAAAGGTATTCATAAAGCAAGTGATATTGGTTTAAAAATAAAAATAAATTGTGTCCCTTTAAAAGGCATTAATGATACTGAATTAATAGATATTTTAGAGTATTGTAAAAAAAATAATTGGGAAGTTCGTTTTATTGAATATATGGAAAATTCTCATGCAAATGTAAAAGAGGGTCTTAATTCTCAAGAGATTCAAGAGATAATAAGAGATAAGTATAATTTTATAAAAGCTAATAGAGAAGGTCATAGTCCATCTCAAAGTTATATATTAGAAGATGGTTATAAATTTGGTATTATTGAGCCTCACCTTGATGATTTTTGTACAGACTGTAACCGTATTAGAATAACAGCAGAGGGTTATTTAATACCTTGTTTATATTTTGAAGATGCTTTAAGTATAGCAGATGCTATTAAACAAAAAGATATAAAAGAGGCATCAAATATATTAAAAAAAGTATTAAAAAATAAACCAGAAAAAAACAGATGGGGAGGTGACGAAGATAAATCAGATAGAGCTTTTTACGAAACAGGTGGATAATAAATAAGCACTTATTATCTAAGTTAAAAAAAATAAGGAAATTAAATATGAAAATAGTAAATAAATTAGTATTAGGGGCATTATTAGGAAGTTCATTTCTATATGCGGGAGACAATTTTATTGAATATAAAGAGTTAACAAAAGAGTTAAAAAAAGAAGCTAAGAAAAATGGTGAGTATGCAACAACAAAAGAGGTTAAAGATGCTTTAAAAGCAAAAGATTGGATTGTTGCAGATGTTAGAACACAACTAGAGTGGGCAGCTGCTCATATTCAAGGTTCTAAAAGAATAGGAAGACAAGCTCCTGAAACTGCATTAGCAAACTTTGTTTTAAATGATGATGATGAGTTTATTAGAAAAAATCTTATTGTTATTTGTAATTCAGGTTCAAGAGCTTCAATTGAAGCACAAACATTTAAGAAAATGGGATTTAAACAAGTTAAAATTTATGATTTATATAGCTGGATAGATGAGTGTAATCCAGTAAAAACAAATTATAGTGTAAAAAAAGATAAAGCAGGTACAGGTCTAAAGTTCGGTATGTTTAAAGCTGAACATTGTAGTAATAAGAAATAGTTTAAACTAAAAAACCAAAGAGAAATTTCTTTGGTTTTTATTATGTTTTAGGGTATTTAAAACTATATAGAAATTTATTTTATATTGTTATAATTATTTTAAAATTTATGATTTTTTACACAATTGATTTTTATTAGTTTTTTGAACTTACTGTTTAAAGGATTTTAGTGGCGGACGAAGAGAGATATTCGAACTATCTTCTAATCATAGGAAATAAAGGCTTTTTAAAATAATTAATTAGCTAATAACCTATTAACTACTATATACTTTGCACAACTGTGCAAAATAAATTTTTAACTAACTATTTCATATCTGCATTTATTGTAATGTTTTTTAAATAAGCTTATTGCTCTATTTGTCAATAGTTCTTTATTAGGTATTATATATATACAAATTATATTTTTATCACTTATATTTTTATCTTCTATGTAAAAATTACAAGCTCCATAAAATTCTCTTACTTCTTTTTCTCCTATTTTAAAAGAATTATTATGATTCCAGTTTTTACATTGAATTAATAATATTTCATTATTTCCATATCCTACTAAATCAATTCCACCATCTTCATAACCTTTTTTTAGTCCTCTTTCATCAATTAAATAACTTTTTGATTCATAATATTTTTTTACTTTCTTTTCATATTCTGCACCTTTTTTATTTTTTTCACTTTGTGACATACTTTTAATTTTTAATTTTTTAAGTAATAATGATAAAATTAAAGCTATTACTATTATTAATATTATTTCATTTGTAATTGGTATATTTTTTAATATATCTTCAATATTAATCATCTTTTAATCCTTTTATAATTTCAATTGCATTCATTCTTAGCTCCAGTTCTTCAATTTTCTTTTTAATATCATTTTCATTTTTAATACCATTCTTAATTTCGTTTTCTTTTTCTAATCCCAATTTTAAAAGTTTAATTAATTCTGGTTTAGAAGTTTCCCAGTTATAAAGTGTTTTTGCTGTTGAGTTAACTCTTTTTGCTAATTCTTCTCTTTCTCTTGTTTTTATATTTTCCTCCAAAAAATGTAAATATTACATTTTGTTTTAATTTTTTGTTTAATTATCTTTATTATAACAAAATTTTACAAAAAAGTTATATTTAAGTTTATATAAAAGATTATAAAAATATTTTTTTATGGGTACATTATATTAGCCAATTATGGATTAGAGAATTACTATCTAAAGAAGAAACTAAAAGATGGTTATATCTATGAAGTAGTTCCTGGTGAAACTATGGAATATGATAAGTTCTTAAAGCAATTTGATAACATGGTACAAAGAAATAATATGGGTTCTTGTGAAATTAAGAGATTTCATAAGATAGGGGTTAAAGTAAGATTTAAACATCCTACTCCTAGTATTGAAGAATTAAAAGATTTAAACACAAAAGACTATATGAAACCTAATCATTTATTCTTGGGTTTTAAGGGTGGGTTTAAACAAAAGAAAATCCCTCAATGGGTTAAGTTATCAGATTTGCCACATAGTTTTGCATTGTTAGGAACATCAGGAGGTGGTAAGTCAAATACATTAAATCATATATTATTTAGTATCTTTTATAACTTTCATAGTGTCTATGAACTTAATTTTATAGATTTTAAGGGTGGAGTTGAAAGCCAACCATATCAAGACTTAGAAGATAAATATAAGACAGGAAAAATATTCACTTATACTTCTTCAAGGTTAGAACTTTATAAAAAGCTTGTTAGATTAGATATTATGAACAAAGCAAGACAAAAGTATTTAATATCTAAAAAGAAGAAAAAATTTACTTCTGATTATGTATATGTGTTCTTTGATGAAATATCTGAAATATTGGATTATAAAACATTTGATAAGACTGATAAGATTATACAAGATAAAACAAAAGAGATAATAGAAAGTTTATTTAGAACTGGAAGAAGTAGTGGCTTTAAATTGTTCTATGCTACTCAAATATTTACATCTGTTGGTAGTGGTATATCTAACAGTATTAAAAATAATACTATATTTAGAATACTACATTTAACAGAATCTGATGAGGGTATAAATTCAGTTATAGATAAAGAACCACTTGAAGAAAGAGGTATCAATCCTAAGGAGTTTAAAAAAGGGGAAGTTATCATTAAAAATGAAAATTTATATTACAATGTAAGGTCTTTATATGTTCCTGATAACTTTACTAAATTTATTAAAATCAACCCTAAGAAAACCGATCCAACTTTTAAAAGTGAGTTAGATGACTTTGTTAAATTGATTATTGAAGATTACTCTTTTTCAAGTGATATTTATGATAAAGAGGAGTGTTTAATTGATTTTAATATTAGTGAATAGACCTAAACGAAAAGTTTTCGTTTAGGGTTTTACAATAAAGGGAGAATAAATTTTACATAAAATGTATATAAACTGCTATCTTCATAAATCTTTGAAAATAAATCATAAACAAAAATTATATTTTCAATAATTACAAATCCAAGGAAAAAGAAACCAATAAAATAAAGTGTTGAAATTATAAACCTATGAAATTTAAATTCATACTCACACTCATACCAAATTTTCCAAAATAAAGTTTTTATATCATTTGAAGGACCTTTTATTATTTTACCTAAAAACTTACTTTGCTCATACGGAAAATCACTTACATATTTTTCTAAATGTTCTTTATTTCTTCCATTAGTATCAAACTCTTCATAAGAGCTATTCTCATTATAAATATTTGGTGCTGTTATTTTATAGTACATTTGAGCTAAAAAAATAAATATAGCAGAGAAATATAAATAAAACCAACTAAATGGTAGTTTAATTATAATTTCATAGCCATAAATAAAAATACTATCTCCTAGTTTCTCTGTGATTTTTGCCATTGTTGGTAAAAAAATCAACCAAAAAATAGTAGTTTGAACTATTTTATATTTTGATAGTTTAGAAAGTGTTATCCAAGATGGTTGCATCCAAATGTAAATACCAAAGTTAAAAATTGGTATTGTAATACTTGCTATAAATCTAGATGCATATTCTATATAAGTCATAATACTCCCTTTAATACTCAAAACTTATCTGATTTATACAGTCCCATAGTTTATCAATATTTACCTTACCTCTGTTATAAATTGTATGGGTAATATCTTTAAAAGAGTGTGATAATAAATACTTTTTAACTTTTTCCTCTGCGTTTGTATTAAGTTCTATCTCTTGTGAGAAGTTTTTCTTAAAAGAGTGAAAAGATTTATTCTTATCAGGGACAACTTTTTTAATTCTTGTATTTATCCTTTTACCAATAGCATTATGTGTTGCGTTCCAAAATAAGAAGTCATCTTCTCCTTGTTTTAATTGTCTTTCAATGATTGGAAGTATATTAGGGTGTATTGGTGTTGTTTTAGTATGTTTTTTAGTTGAAGTATCTTTAAGCGTTACATTTATAAGTTTATTTTTTAAATCAATATTCTCTTTTTTTAATGTCACTAACTCCTGAAGTCTAAAACCTGTGTATAAATCTACTTTAATAAAGTCTTTATAGATTTGTTCTATTTTATCACTATTTAAAATTAAAGTGATTTCTTCGTGTGTGTATTCCTCTTTATTTGTTCCTGCTTCTTCTGGTAGTGGTTTTATTTTTTCAACTGGGTTAGTTGTATTTTCTATACATTCTTCATATATTAAGAAATCAAAAAACATTTTACAAGTATGTAAAACATTGTTTATAGTTTTTGGGTTTAATGTTTCATAATCAGTTTGTTTTTTAAGTTTTAAGATATCTTCAAATGACATATCAATATATTGATTACCAGTGAACATATGTTTAGGTAATTGTTTCATTTGTTGTTGAAAGTTTTTAAAAAATTGAAAATTGTATATTGAATTTTCTTCCATAAAATATAGTAAATATCTTAATGCTGTCCTATATCCCTTTATGCTTGAACTACCAATTTTGTCATATTCTTCTTTATGAATTATAAAGTCATCAAATAAATCAAGTATATTGTCAAAGATATATTTACTTTGTATCATATTTTTATCTTCCTTTGGTTCTTTTAAAATATCTATTGGTTGGTTAGAAATTGAAGTTGCCATCTCTTTTAATAAATCTTCTGCTATCTTTTTAGCACCTTCTTCTGTCTCATTTGGGTTATTTGGATCGGGTTTTATATCAATCTTAAAATCAAACTGGGCTGTGTAATCATCTCTAACACTTAAATTAAAATTATTGTTTTCTTTTTGTTTATTCATATAGTATAAAATCAAGTCCCTTTTATATTTACAATATTCTATATTTTTACTTTTTAGACTTACTTTAAATGTTTTCTTTTTTATTCGAATTGAGAAATAATAGATACCATTTCTATTATAAAGGTAACGATTTCCAATATTTTCATTAAAATATTTTTGTTGGACACTTTTCTGATTTGGTTTTGGAATTTCCCTTATTTAAGGGGTTTGTTGTAGTTAGTGGCGGACGAAGAGAGATTCGAACTCTCGGTACCGTTGCCAGTACGCATCCTTAGCAGGGATGTGGTTTCAGCCAACTCACCCATTCGTCCTTTTGTTGTGTCAGAATTATAATAGAAAATACCTAAAAGTTATCTTAAATATTAGATAACTTTTAGAATTCTTTCTACTACAGCTTTTGGGTCTTCAGATTTATATATTGGACGACCAACTACTATAAAATCAACTAGCTCTTTTTGTGCTAAATTTATATCAGCAACTCTTTGTTGATCTCCCGCATCTTCACCAAAAGGTCTAATTCCTGGGCATAAAGTGATAAACTCTTTTGATGTATTGTTTTTTATATCAAGACTTTCAAAAGCAGAACTTACAACACCATCAAGTCCAGCTTCAAAACTATCTTTTGCAAACTTTGTAGCTTTTTTATCTATATCTTCATTATAAATATATTTGAAATTATCATTATCAAAGCTTGTAAGAGCTGTAACAGCTAAAACAAGAGGTCTATTTGGTATATCTTTAATTCTATCCATAACTGTTTGCATAGCTACTTTTCCAGCACTAGCATGAACATTAAACATATCTATACCTAATCTTGATATCTCTTGACTTGCATCTGCCATAGTGTTTGGTATATCATAAAGTTTTAAATCTAAAAATATTTTAAAATTTGGATTTATAGATTTTATATCATCTATAAATTTTTTTCCATCTCTTATATAACTTCTAAATCCAATTTTTAACCAAACATCATAATCTTTTATTTTTGAAACTAATTCGAGGTTTTCTTTTGCACTTGGTAAATCTAATGCTACACAAAGTTTCATACTAACTCTTTTGAATACTATCTAAAACACCATTTATAAATCTTGGTGCATTATCACTAGCAAGTCTTTTTGCTAACTCTATAGCTTCATTTATAACAATAGGTTTATCTAATGGTGTAAAGCATATCTCATATATAGATAATCTCAATATCGCTTTTTCAACAGCCCCAACATCATTAATCTCTCTTTGTTTAAGATGTTCTGTTATGTTTTTATCTACAGCTTCTAAATTCTCAATAGTTCCTTTAAAAAGAGTTGTTGCAAACTCTTTTTGTTTGTGTCGTATTTTTTTATCTTCTAATATATCATCTGCAAATTTCGCGATATTTTCATTTCCTAAATCATATGCATAAAGTAAACCTACTACAGATTCTCTTGCTTGTGATCTTGTTGCCATTATTTTTCATCCATTTTTGAATAAAGGTCTAACATCTCAATAATAGTAGTCATAGCTTCACCACCTTTGTTACCAGCTTTACTACCAGCTCTTTCTATTGCTTGTTCTATTGTATTTGTAGTTAATACCCCATTTGATACAGGAATATTATCATATTTCATAGCAGCTGTTGCAATACCTTTTGTAGCTTCTGCAGATACATAATCAAAGTGTGGAGTAGCTCCTCTAATAACAGCACCAAGACAACAAATAGCATCATATTTACCACTTTTTAAAGCACGAGTTAAAGCAAATGGTACTTCAAATGCACCTGGAACTAACAATAAATCAAGATTTTTTTCATCTCCACCATGTCTTTTAAATGAGTCTTTTGCACCTTCAACTAATCTATCTGTAATAATATGATTAAATCTAGCATTTATAATAGCTATTCTTTCTGTACCTTTTAGTCTTAATTGACCCTCTATAATATTCATTTATATTTTTCCTTATTTTATTAATTATATTTGTATTATAGCAGATATAATTTTAATTTATAGTGAAGATATATAATTATAAAATTTTTAATTTTAAGTAGTTTTTGATAGAATTATAATGGTCTGAATATTTAAGAGTGTAAATAGCTAGTATTTATTTCTCAAATGTTAAAAGTATCCCTAAATTAAAATCTTTTGTGGTTATTGGTTCAAATGATGTAGTTGAATTTTTGGAAGTTTAGAAGTTAGTGTTTGTTCCACCTAATTAAAGGTGGAATATATTGAAAATAAATAATTTATATTTATTTTCAATATTCTTAATCAAATAAATTATTAGTATATACTTCTTTTTTCATAATATTATTAATAATTTTCTCTAGATTTTTATTAGTTAAAATAATAATATCTTTATCATCATTAATCAATTGTCTATTTAAATCAAACATAGGATTGTTATTATCAATATTCTCATTATACATAACAGCACGAGGAATATTATAATTTCTAGCATATTCCATTGCTAATCTAGCACCACTATCGAGCTTTTTATCATAAATATTCCAACGAGATGCTGAATCTTTTGCATAACTTGAAGCTAAAATTATAGTATCACAAAATAAGGCTTGTAATCTATCTCTTTCTTTATAACGACTACTTAATTCTGTTTTTGATTTAAAATTATCATAGTATTCTGATACTAATAATCCTCCTTCTTCTAATATTTCATAAGCTAAACCTTTATTTCCAGCAGGTAAAATATTATTAAGAGGACTTGGTAATATTGCTATAGTCCTACCTCCATTTAAGGCTTCTTTATGAGCTATAGCATCACAACCAAAAGCTAATCCACTAACTATTGTTATATCGTGTTTTATAATCTCTTTAACTATACTTCTTTCTCTTTTTTCTATAGTCTCATCTGGATTAAGTAAACCTATAACACTAATTTTATTATTATGAATATCTAATAAATCAATATCTCCTTTATAAAAAATAAAAATAGGTTGTTCACTTTGTTTTACATTTCCTCTATATTTTGGAAAACTTTTATCACCAATTGCTAATAAACCATCACAGCTATTTTCAAGATTAGTTAATTCTTTTTTTATTTGATTTTTACAATATTCAAAATCATCTAGTAATATTAATTCTTTTTGTTTAGAGTTTGTATTTAAAATAGAAACTATTGTTTCTACACTTTCATTACCTTGTAAATTTTTAATAATCCAAGCTCTACCTATTCCCTTGTATGTTTTTACTGTTAAAATATTTATTGCATTATCTGTATATATCATGATGCCTTTCCTATTGAATAAAAAATAACTGAGTTTGCACCTTTATCTATTAATGCTTGAATTACATCTTCATCTATGTTAACATCACTTGTATAAATATCATCAATTAATAAAATATCTTTACCTATTAAATCATTTGATATATGACATGTGTCTTTTGTAATATTAGGATATGGCATACTTCCATTTCCTCCATATCCAGAACGACTTAAATGAGTTGTTTTAGTATCAGTGTGTCTTATTATACCATTTGAACCATCTATAAAACCTAAATTACTTATAATGTTTTGAATTGATTTTTTAAATAAAAGTTGATTAGTTTTATAATTATTTTCAGCTTTTGCTCTTGGAACAATACAAATAGTTAAATCTCTAGAAAAGGTAGATAAATCATTTATCAAAATATTATTAAGTTTTTCAATAGCATTTAATAGTTTCTTTTCTGAATAGCTATTAAAAGTATTTTTTAAATCATTTAAAAAATCTGGATTATCCTGATTTTTATATCCCGTATATTTTGTATGATAATAAGCTTTAATATTTTTTCTTAAATATTCATTAGTATAAATTGTAAAATTGTTCATAACTTTTTTTTCCTTTTGTTAAATTTATTATATTTTCAGATGGTATTTTTAAATAAATTGCTTTTTTTATTTCAATCTCTTCATTTTCAAAAATTATTACCTTAATTGGGTTGAGTTTTAAAAATTCTAAAACATATTTAAACTTATTTATTTGTTTATTTTTGTAATCTTCTTTAAAAAATTTATAATCAAATAAATTGATTAAACCATGATACTTCAAAATAGAAATAGCTCTTTTCTTAGAACTATTTGTAACTAATATGATTTTATTAGTTTTAGAAAATTTTTTAATAGTTTCTAAAATGATATTATTTATTTTAGTTTGATTTAAATACTTATTATATAATGACCTTTTTAATTTAATTATTTTTTGGTATTCTTCTTTTTTTAATAATGGAATTGTATCATAAAGACTTTTTCGTGTAAATCTAAATTTACTTTTATACAAAAATCTTATATCTAAACCTTTAATAATTCTTATTGCTTCTTGATATGATAAAAAATTAGCTTTATCTGTATGAATTAAAGTACCATCCAAGTCAAAAAGTAAAATATTTTTTTTATTAATATATATATTTTTCATTATAAATGTTATAAATAAATAAATTAACTAAAATAATCATCTTCATTTTTTCTCCTAAAATAAATATATAATAAAAACTTCTTAAATAATTATGAGAAATATTTTTTTAAATATTAAAAACAATATATTCTAATATTATAAGACTTAATAGTTACTTATTTCTTATATTAAAAGATATTTATTTCATAAAATCTAATAAAAGGTTTAATATGGAAATATATGAGAGAATTAATCTAATAATAAAAGAAAAGAAACTTACAAAAAAAGCATTTGCTAAAAAACTAGTATCTCTTGAACCAAAATCAAGTAGAACAGGTGAAATTATTAGTGAAAAAATTGTCTATTTTTATTTAAGTGGCAAAACAGTTATAAATCCAAATTTAATCCCATACATAGCAGAAGTACTAGACATAACAGAACAAGAGCTTTTTGATACTACTGCCAAAACTAGAAAAAAGTGTTTTAAATATTTTATAGAAAATGCAGATAAAAGTGAACTAGAGTATTTTAATGAATTTATAAACTATAAGATTAAAAATAATATAAATATAAACTATGGTAAAGTCATTATAAATAATGATAATTTAGATGAAAAAGTAAAGAAACTTATAGATATGCTTGAATTTGCTCCAAATAACTTTTTGGATAAAGTAAATGATAAGTTAGAAGAGTATAAGAAGCTATCAAGTGATTTTTAACTTTTGGTAAAATATTGTGAAAATTGGATAGTTCTCCACTAAACTTTTAGGTTTAATGGAGTTATATTTTTTTAATTATTTATTATATCCTAAAATATCTTGTATTTTAAAAATATCATCTATAGTTTTATATAAATCATCTATTTTTAACATATTTGGTCCATCACTTAAAGCAATAGATGGGTCAAAATGCGTTTCAAAGAAAAATCCATCAACACCAACAGCAGCAGCAGCTTTTGCTAAACTAGGTACTATACTACTATTTCCACCTGTAGTAGTTCCACCACTTGGTTCTTGTGCTGAATGAGTTGCATCAAATATTACAGGTGCATACTCTCTCATAGATATAAGATTTTTCATATCAACTACTAGTGAACCATATCCAAAAATATTTCCTCTTTCACAAAGCCAAACACCCTCTTTTTTACTATTTTGATAATTTACATCTTTTATATCTCTTGTTTGTAAAACTTTTTCAACAGGATGTTTCATAGCTTGACTACTTAAAAATTGACCTTTTTTTATATTTATTTTACAATGAGTTTTTGCTGATTCTACTAATAGGTCTGTTTGTCTACAAAGAAAAGCTGGTATTTGTAAAACATCTACAACTTTTGCACATTTCAATGCTTGTGATGGTTCGTGAATATCAGTTACAATTTTCATATTAAAACTATTTTTTACCTCTTCTAGTATTTTTAGCCCTTCATCAATTCCAGGTCCTCTAAAACTATCTAAACTTGTACGATTTGCTTTATCAAAACTAGCTTTAAAATAAAATTCTATTTTTTCATTTTCATTTAATTTTGTTAATTGTTCTGCAATTTTCATTACATTATCTCTACTTTCTATAACACAAGGTCCAGTTAATAAAATCATCATTTCTCCTTTTTGGATAAATTATATCATAAATAAAAAAAAGGGAGCCTAAAAAGACTCCCTTTTTTATTTTTTCAATAATAAAATTATAGAGTTGGTCCAGCTGATGTGAAATCAAAATCACTATCATCTGTAAGATATTTTTTAAAGTTCTCTACATACATAGCAGCTAAATTAGTAGCAGCAGCATCATAAGCATCTTTATCTTCCCATGTATTTCTAGGATTTAACACTTCTGTATCAACACCATCTAATGTTTTTGGTACTGATAAATTAAAAATAGGAGTTGTTTCAAATTCACTATTATTTATTTTACCATCTAAAATACCATTAATACAAGCTCTTGTATTTTTGATACTCATTCTTTTTCCAGTACCATAAGCACCACCTGTCCAACCTGTGTTAACTAGATATACATTTACATTATGCTCTTCTATTTTTTCACCAAGAAGTTTAGCATAATCTGTAGGGTGTAGAGGTAAAAATGCTTCACCAAAACAAGCACTAAATGTAGCTTGAGGTTCTGTAACTCCTCTCTCTGTTCCTGCAACTTTTGCTGTATAACCACTTAGGAAATAATACATAGCTTGCTCATTTGTAAGCTTTGATACAGGAGGTAGTACTCCAAATGCATCAGCACTTAAAAATATTATATTTTTAGGGTGTCCAGCTATTGAGTTTGGCTGAATATTTTCAATATGGTTGATAGGGTAAGAAACTCTAGTATTTTCTGTTTTACTACCATTATCATAATCTACTTCACCATTATCATTAGCTACAACATTTTCTAATATTGCACCTTTTTTAATAGCAGCAAATATTTCAGGTTCACTTGATTTATCAAGATTGATAACTTTTGCATAACATCCACCTTCGAAATTAAATACACCATCATCGTCCCAACCATGCTCATCATCACCTATTAAAGCTCTGTTTGGATCAGTTGAAAGAGTTGTTTTTCCTGTTCCTGAAAGTCCAAAAAATAAAGCAGTATCACCATCTTTTCCAACATTAGCAGAACAATGCATAGCCATTTGATTATCTAAAGGAAGCCAATAGTTCATCATAGAGAAAATCCCTTTTTTGATTTCACCTGCATACCAAGTTCCACCTATGATAGCCTCATTTTTTTCTACATTAAAAGCTACATAAACTTCTGAATTTAAGTTTTGTTTTTTCCAATTAGGATTTGTTGTTTTACATGCATTATAAAGTGTAAAATCAGGAGTAAAGTTTTCTAGTTCCTCTTTTGTAGGCATAATAAACATATTTTCTACAAAATGAGCTTGCCAAGCAATCTCTGTAATAATTCTGATTGATTTTCTACTTTTTATACTAGACCCTGCAAATACATCTGTAACATACAAATTTTTACCACTTAGCTGTTTTTTAGTTGTAACTAATAAATCATTATAAATCTCTTCTGTTATAGGTTTGTTTACATCTCCCCAAGATATATATTTGTTTGAAGGCTCTGCATCTACAAAATACTTATCTTTTGGACTTCTTCCTGTAAAAACACCAGTATCTATCATAAGAGCACCAGTAGAACTTACTGATGCACCTTCGTTTTCAACTGCGTGATTTATTAAAGTATCTATATCAAGGTTGTGATAAACCTCTCCTATATTTTCTAAATTTAATGATTTCTTAATATCTGACATAACTCTTTCCCAATTCTCTTTTATTTAAATATTGATAAAAGGACACCAGCAGCAACTGCTGAACCTATTACACCTGCAACATTTGGACCCATCGCATGCATTAATAATACATTTGATTTGTCATACTCTTGACCAACTTTACTTACAACTCTAGCTGCCATTGGTACAGCTGAAACTCCAGCTGCTCCAATAAGTGGATTGATTTGTTGATCTGCTGGACTAAGTTTATTCATAATTTTTGCCATAATAACACCAGCAGCAGTTCCTGCAGAGAATGCAATAAGACCAATTACCATAATTCCCATTGTATCAAGTACTAAGAATTTATCAGCTGCTAGTTTAGAACCAACACCAAGACCTAAAAATATTGTTACAATATTAATAAGTGAGTTTTGCATTGTATCACTTAATCTATCAACAACACCAGATTGTTTTGCAAAGTTACCAAGTGCAAATGCTCCAATTAAAGGTACAGATTCAGGTAAAATTAAAACAGCCATCATTAGAATTAAAATAGGTAAGAAGAGTTTTTCTAAAGGGTGTACTTTTCTTAATTGAGGCATTTTTATTTTTCTTTCAGCTTCAGTTGTAAGAGCTTTCATAATTGGTGGTTGAATTACAGGAACAAGAGCCATATAACTATATGCAGCAACTGCAATCGCTCCAAGCATTTCAGGGGCTAGTCTATTTGCAATAAAAATAGAAGTGGGACCATCAGCACCACCTATAATAGAGATAGCACTAGCTTCTTGTAAACTAAATCCTAACATAACAGCCCCAACTAAAGAACCAAAGATTCCAAATTGTGCAGCACCACCTAGTATAGCAGTTTTAGTGTTTGCAAGTAATGGACCAAAGTCTGTCATTGCTCCAACACCCATAAATATAAGAAGAGGGAAAAACTCATTTGCTATACCCATATTATAGATAATACCAAGCATACCATGCTCTCCACCCATATTAGCTAATGGAACATTGGCTAGCAATCCACCAAATGCTATTGGTAGTAATAAAAGAGGTTCAAATCCTTTTGCAATAGCAAGATAGAAAAGTAAAAATACAATAATAAACATTATTATTCTTCCCCATGTTTGTTCAAAGTTTGTCATAACTCTTGCATCATCTGGATTTGGTTCTGATGTCATAACATCATCACTAGGGTTTAACAAGGCATTAATACCAGTAGTTTCATAAAATGAACCAATTAATTCAGTTAATGTTTTACTTTGATATTCTTGCTTCTCTGTATCTGTAGAGACTTCAACAGCTCCACTTGCAAATAAGTTGGCACTAAAAAGTGATACAACTAATATTAGCAAGACAGATATGATTTTTTTATTCATTTCTTTCTCCAAGCTTTATTACTTATTAGCTAATTACAGCTATAGTTTGACCTTCTTCAACAGCATCATTTGGTTTTACAGGTATAGAAGCTACAGAACCAGAACAAGGTGATTCTATATCTATTTCCATCTTCATAGCTTCAAGAATAGCTATAACTTGACCTTTTTCAACTTTATCACCAACATTTACTAATATTTTCCAAACATTTCCATTTACTGAAGCACCTATTTCTGTAGAAGCACCACTATTAGTAGGAGCTGCTGCAGGAGTAGCTTTTACTTCATCTTTTTTTTCTGTTTCTGCAACTGGAGTTATAGCTTGAATATCAGCTTCCCCTTCAGACACTTGAACACTAAATTTTTTACCATCTACTACTACTGTGTAATTTCCATCTGCCATTTGTTGTTTCTCCTCTTTTTCTTCTTTTTTATCTTCTGTTTCTTCTTCTATTTTTCTTACATTTAAAGGTGATTCACCTTTTAAGAATGCAATCCCTTTTTCATCACATGATGCTGCTATAAATATATTCTCTTCAGTTGTTTCAAGACCTTCAATCTCAAGTCTCTCTTTCCAAGCTGCTATAGATTTCTTAGGGTCTTTATCAGCTATATCAAGTGGATTTTGCGAAGTTGGGTCTAGTTTTAATTTATCAGAACATAATTTTACAACATCAATATCTGGAGTAACTGGAGTTTTACCAAAATATCCAAGTACCATTTTTCCATAACCTGGAGCAATTTGTTTCCAAGGACCAAACATAACATTTGCATAAGCTTGTTGCCAATAAAATTGAGATACAGGAGTTACAGATGTTCCATACCCACCTTTTTCAACAACTTCTCTCATCGCTTTTATCACTTCTGGGAATTTATCTAAAGTATCACTATCTCTCATCATTTGAGTATTTGCAGTTAATGCACCACCTGGCATTGGTGAGAATGGGATAAGTGGAGATACTTGAGTAGCTTCAGGCGGCATCATATAATCTTTTAGACAATCTTTTAATACCTCTTCATAAGTAAGTATTTTTTCAACATCTAATCCACCAAGGTCAAAGTTTGTACCTTTTGTAGCATGTAAAAGAGTTAGAATATCAGGTTGAGATGTTCCACCACTTACAGGACTTGCAGCTAAATCAATACCATCTGCACCAGCTTCTAAAGCAGCTAAATACGAAGATACTGAAACACCAGCAGTTTCATGAGTATGAAGTCTAATATGTGTATCGTTTCCTAAAACTTTTCTTGCCATTTTTATAGTTTCAAAAACTTTATTTGGATTTGCTGTTCCACTTGCATCTTTAAAACAGATAGAATCATAAGGTAAACCAGAGTCTAATATATTTCTTAATGTTTTTTCATAAAATGCAACATCGTGAGCACCTTTACAACCAGGAGGTAAATCCATCATTGTTACAACTGCTTCGTGTTTTAAACCATGATTTTTTATACATTGAGCAGAATATTCTAGATTTGCTACATCGTTAAGTGCATCAAAGTTTCTAATAGTTGTAGTTCCATGTTTTGCAAACATTTTTGCATGTAAATCTACAAGTTCTCTACTACCAGTATCTAGCATAACTGTATTTATACCTCTAGCTAAAGTTTGAAGATTTGCTTCAGGACCAACAATTTGTCTAAATTTATCCATCATATCAAAAGCATTTTCTTGTAGATAGAAAAATAGTGACTGAAATCTAGCCCCACCACCAAATTCAAAATGTGTAATACCCGCTTCTTTTGCAGCTTCAACTGCAGGAAAGAAATCGTTCATAAGTACACGACCACCAAAAACAGATTGAAATCCATCTCTAAATGTTGTATCCATTATATCAATATATTTTTTTGACATTATTACCCTTTATTTTTATTATTACTATTATTATGATGTATAATAGCAGCAGTTATTGCAGCTATAGTATCTTTTTCATCTTCTTGTTTTACTTGAGGTTTCCAAGTAGATGAAATATCAGTTTTTACTTCCTCAGGAAAGAACTTTGCTATTAACTTTGCTTGAAGTTTAAGTGCAAAAATCATTACTGTAAGAAATAGAAATACAATCCCCATACCTAAAATCATAAATTTTAGAGCTTCTACGACAAGATTTACTTCTTCCATTATATTATCCTTATTTTATTTTAGATGAAACTAAAAATTAAAATTATGTTATTTTATATTAATAAAGCTTTATTAATTATTTAATCATAAGTTAAAACTTACAAAATTTGTAAAATAAATTATAATTCTTTAAATCTGTAGCCAACTTGCTCTAATTTTTCTCTTATCTCTTGCTGATGCTCTTCACCTTTTGTTTCAAGTCCAAT
>Ga0193965_1000105_pt1 | contig 29347 bp, 26 predicted proteins | sample FB_8_MG_FD_140330 | JGI IMG/M metagenome (GOLD analysis project Ga0193965, IMG submission 140330) | Microbial mat bacterial communities from the Broadkill River, Lewes, Delaware, United States - FB_8_MG | ecosystem: Environmental > Aquatic > Freshwater > River > Microbial mats | place: USA... | reverse complement strand
GATGCTTATATAGATTCTCCATTTATTGGTGTGGCTATGGTTGGTCGTATGCTTGAGAGAATGGGTTATCGTGTAGGGATGATAGGTCAACCTGATGTTAAAAGTGACAAAGATATCAAACGCCTTGGTGAACCAAGACTTTACTGGGGTGTGAGTGGTGGAAGTGTTGACTCTATGGTGAGTAACTATACTGCTACAAAAAAATTTAGAAACTCAGATGATTATACGCCGGGTGGAAAAAATGACAAACGTCCAGATCGCGCCATAAGTGTGTACTGTAATCTTATTCGTCAACACTTTAAAAATACAGTCCCCTTAGTATTAGGTGGTATTGAAGCAAGTTTAAGACGTGTAAGTCATTATGATTACTGGTCAAATAAACTTAAAAAACCGATTCTTTTTGATTCTAAAGCCGATGTGATGATATATGGTATGGGGGAGATAGCATTAGAGCAACTTACCCGAGCTATAGATGAAAAACGTGACTATAGAGATATAAGAGGAATCTGTTATATCTCAAAAGAGCCGGTACCTGAGTATCATCAACTCCCATCACATCAAGAGTGTTTAGATGATAAAGAGAAATATATAGATCTCTTTGACCTTTTTTATGATAACAATGATCCCATAGCTGCAAATGGCTTATGTCAACCAGTAGATACGAGATTTTTAATTCAAAATCCACCCTGTGATCATCTCAATGAAGAGGAGATGGATGCAAACTCAAATCTTCCTTTCACAAGAGAGTTGCATCCATATTATGCAAAGATGGGAAAAGTGAAATGTTTAGAGACAATTAAATTCTCTATAATGACTCATCATGGGTGTTGGGGTGAGTGTAACTTTTGTGCGATTGGAGTGCATCAGGGGCGTACTATTCGTACACGTTCTGAGGAAAATATTTTAGCTGAAGCAAAAGATTTTAACAAGTACAAAGATTATAAAGGGATTATTAGCGATGTTGGTGGTCCCACTGCAAATATGTATGGTTATGAGTGTAATAAAAAGCTTAAACTTGGTACCTGTGATCATCAGCGTTGTGTAGATGCCAATCATCTTTGTGGTTCTATGAAGCCAGATCATTCCCGAAATATAAACTTACTGCGTCAAGTACGTCAAGTAGAGGGTGTACGTAAAGCCTTTGTTGCGAGTGGTGTAAGATATGATTTAATTAATGCAGATAAAAAGCACGGGTATGAGTATCTGAAAGAGATGGTAAAACATCATATATCGGGACAGATGAAAGTAGCACCAGAACACACACAACAACATGTTTTAGAGTTAATGGGAAAACCAGGAAAACAGGAGCTCATAGACTTTAAACATCTTTATGATAAGTTGAACAAAGAAGAGGGCAAGAATCAATTCTTAACCTACTATCTTATAGCAGCTCACCCTGGATGTAATGAGAAAGATATGCATGAGTTAAAACGTTTTACTCGTGATGAGTTACAGATGAACCCTGAACAAGCACAAGTATTTACACCAACTCCAGGAACTTACTCTGCGGTGATGTACTATACTGAAATGGATCCAGTAACACGTAAGAAAATATTTGTGGAAAAAGATACAAAACGTAAAGAGAAACAAAAACAGATAGTTGTCGCAAAAGATAGCTTTTCTAGTGGATTCGCTTCATAATTCAAGAGATGTTTTCAATCTCTTGAGAAAATTTTTCTAGCTTTTGCACTAACTCTATCTCTCTTGGTGAAGTGACTCTATTTTTTAAATACTCCCAAAACTCTTTTGCAGATGCAACAACCTCTAGCCACTCTTCATCTTTTAAAATAATTTCAGGATCTTGGCTGGGCTCTTCATAAAATGCTGCAAGCGTGTGAAATTCACGTGCTGTATCGAGCTCCTCTTTTGAGATATGAGAGGATTTCAGAGCTTTTTCATAAGCATCATACAAGCCTAAAGTGTCAAAATAAGAGGAGATACACTCTTGATACGAAGATTCCCATACTTCTTCATTGGGCCAATCAGCTTTTGAACCTTGAACCCAAGAGAGTTCTTGCAGTTTTATATTTGAGAATTCAAAAATAGAATTAATCCAATAAAGTCTCCATCTTTGTTTTAGTTCTAAGTCACTGATATCGTCTTGCATCCCTAACATTATTTGCCCTTTGTTATGTTTTATTTTCGTATAGAAGTAGCTGTTAAAAAAATATAATCTTTTCCAGTGATTGTTACTCTAAACTTTTTTTGTTGTAAGTATTTTTTACAAAAAATCACATCTTTATATAGAAGTCCCATCTCACTAAAGGGATAGTTCTTTACTCTCGCACCATAGATCATCTCTCCATCAATCCAGCGACAGTTTGGAAATCCAAGTATCATTGCACCATCTTTACTGAGTTGGTTTTGCACTATGGACATAAAGAGAGGATTAAACTCCAAGTTGGAACTTTGGAGGGTCCCTATACTTATAACAAGATCAAACTCTCCCAAATTCAAAGAGGCAAGCTCATTAATATCGTGAGTGTAAAAAGTGATATTTGGATACTTTTTAAATTTCTCTTGAGCACTTTTAATAGCTGAAGAGCAATAATCAATCCCTACGAGTTCTAAATCTTTAAAATTTTCTACATAGTTTATAATGGCGTCAAACTCATCACCACTATTTACTCCAAGGTTTAAAATACGATGGCGTCTGCTGATGTTTGTATTTAGAAGTGCTTGTTTATAGTAGTGTAAAAAAGAGGGCACTTCGTTTTTATGAATTTGACTAAATATAGATGTAACGCCATATTTTTCTTCTTTATCTATGATAGCTTTATGAAAACTATCATCAGCATTTAGTTTTTCAAATCTAATAGCTATACTATTTTTAGATAAAGCTAATGGCGTCAGCATCTTACAATGAAGAATATGTGCTAAGTCGACCCAAGTCTTGTAGTCTCTATAAAGATATTCCTCTTCATCAAGTCTGACTAGATTGCCAGAGTATGTAGATGTAAATCTATCGGGATTTATCACCTCAAATTCTATTATCTCTTTGGCTTCTCGTTGGGTAAGAAGTTCTTCTAAAGTATTTAGTATTTGCGACATTGTTGTAGTTTTAAAGTTAAGCATGTGTGAATTATACAATTTTAAATAAAGAATTACTATAATGACTCAATCATATTACAAGGAACTACTTTATGGCAAACCCTTATTTAAAATCACATCCAGATGAAAATGGTTATTTTGGAAAATTTGGAGGCTCTTTTATACCTCCAATGCTTGAAAAACCTTTTGCGGATATTACTGTGGCGTATAATGAACTTAAAAATTCTCCTGAGTTTTTAGAAGAGTTAAAGTATGTAAGAAAGCATTATCAAGGCAGACCAACTCCTATCTCTTTTGCAAAAAATTTAACTGAACATTGTGGTGGTGCAAAAATTTATTTAAAACGTGAAGATTTAAATCACTCTGGTGCACATAAGCTTAACCATTGTATGGCAGAGGTTATTTTAGCGAAGCATCTAGGGAAGAAAAAGGTAATAGCAGAGACTGGAGCAGGACAACATGGTGTAGCACTTGCTACTGCTGCTGCTTATTTTGGGCTTGAGTGTGAGATCCATATGGGTGAAGTAGATATAGAAAAAGAGCATCCGAATGTTGTTCGTATGAAAATCCTTGGGGCCAAAGTAGTTCCTGCAACTACAGGGCTCAAAACTTTAAAAGAAGCAGTGGATTCAGCATTTAACAAGTATGTGGAGGAGCATGATGATACCATTTATTGTATTGGTTCTGTAGTTGGTCCACACCCATTCCCTATGATGGTAAGAGATTTTCAATCAGTAGTAGATATTGAGTCACGTGAACAGTTTTTAGAACATGAAGATTCTTTACCAGATAATGTGGTCGCTTGTGTAGGTGGTGGTTCAAATGCCATGGGTATTTTTGCTGGATTTATAGATGATAAAGAGGTAAACCTTATAGGTGTTGAGCCTATGGGTAAAGGTGAAAAGCTTGGAGAACATGCAGCAACTCTTACTTATGGCGAAGAGGGTGTTATGCATGGTTTTAATTCTATAATGCTAAAAAGTGAAGATGGTGAGCCTGCACCGGTATACTCTATAGGTTCAGGGATAGATTATCCATCTGTTGGACCTGAGCATGCATACCTTAAAGATATAGGAAGAACTAGTGTTGGTTTATGTAATGATGAGGAGGCAGTTGATGCTTTTTATAAACTCTCTCAATTAGAAGGAATTATTCCAGCATTAGAGTCTGCTCATGCAGTTGCATACGCTATGAAATTAGCAAAAACTTTGGGTAAAGACAAAACTATCTTAGTAAACCTTAGTGGTCGTGGCGATAAAGATATAGATTTTGTAGTTGAAAATTATCCTATTCCAAACGCTAAATTTTAAAACCCGCATATTCATGCAAAAAATGTTCCAACTTGGACTTTTTTTGCATCTCTCTTACATTTCTTTCAGTTAGATTAGCCTACAATAAAACAAAATTAATTTGAAAAGTCAAAGAATGAGAATAGATAAATTTTTAAATTCAGTAAATATAACAAAACGGCGTTCAGTTGCACAAGATATGATAAACAACAAAGTTGTTCTAATTAATGATGTAGTGGTAAAAGCAAGTAAAAATGTAGAAATAGGCTCTATAGTAACGATTAATTATTTAGAAAGTTCTAAAAAATACCGAGTCCTTAAGATTCCAACAACCAAATCGACTCCAAAATCTTTACAAGATGAGTATATAAAGGAGATATTATGACTTATGATGAAGCAAAAGTTCAATTTACATCACTTTTTAATTATGAAATGAACGATGAGCAGATGAGAGAGTTTTTAGTAGGGATAACTCTTGATAAGCACACAAGTGTAAACACAATAGCAGCAGCTGCAGAGGTTATGAGAGGTTTTGCAATACCTTTGCCTATATCCAAAGAGCTTCAAGCAAGAGCACTTGACATTGTAGGAACAGGAGGAGATAAGATAGGATCTTTTAATATCTCTTCAACTACGGCTATTTTAGTAGCATCATGTGGTAGTGTAGTCGCAAAGCATGGAAGTCGCTCTGTAACTTCAAAATCTGGTAGTGCAGATATGTTTGAATCACTTGGTGTAAGGCTTGATTTAAGTGTTGAACAGAGTGCTAAACTCTTAGAAGAGACAGGGTTTACTTTTATGTTTGCACAGAATCATCATCCGGCTATGAAGTTTATTATGCCTATTAGAAAGACTATCCCTGATAAGACTATATTTAATATTTTAGGGCCTTTGACAAATCCTGCTAGTGTAAAAAAATCTATGCTTGGTGTTTTTAACAAATCTTTTGTCCCTAAAATGGCAGAAGCACTTAAGATAAATGGTGCTACATCATCATTGGTAGTAAGTTCTGCTGAAGGGATGGATGAGATCAGTATTTCAGATGTTACTTATGCTTCACAACTTCGTGATGGTGTTATACACGAGTTTGAAATAGATCCAGAAGAGTATGGAATAAAAAGAGTTCCGATCAAAGCTATTATAGGTGGTGATGCGATTGAAAATGCAAAGATATTATTTAATATCTTTGAGTCAAATGCTACTGATGCACAAAGAGATATAGTTCTTATAAATGCTGCTGCATCTTTAATGGTTGATGGGGCTGCTCGTGATATACAAGAGGGTTTAGAAATGGCAAGAGAGGCACTTAGAAATAACCGTGCAAAAAAGAAACTTAAACAAATTATAGAGATATCAAACAAGCTATGATGAAATATGAATTAGCATTAGATAACTTGACGCCATTGGTTTCAAAGTTTGGTAGAAAAATAAGTAATGGCGTCATAATACTTAAAGGTGATTTAGCGGCTGGAAAAACCACTCTTGTCAAAGCTGTAGTCAAAGCTCTCGGTCTTGATGATGAAGTAACTTCTCCAACTTTTTCTTTGCAACAATGTTATGGTGAAGCCATTTATCATTATGATATGTATAACCATGGACTAGAACATTTTTTGTCTTTAGGGATGTTAGAAGAGTTGGAAAAAGAGGGACTTCACTTTGTAGAGTGGGGTGATGATGAACTGTTAAAGATTTTAGTTTCTGCAGGGATACCGACTGTGGTTATAGAGATAAAAAAAACATCTAATGATACAAGAGAGTATAGGGTCGATTATGCACACGCTTAAAGCTGTTGATTTAAAAAAACAAATAAAGTCTTTAGAGATAGTTAAAGGGATGAGCCTTGAAGTTTCTTCTGGTGAAGTTGTAGGACTTCTAGGACCTAATGGAGCAGGTAAGACTACTACTTTTTATATGATATGTGGACTTGTTGAAGCGAGTGGTGGGGATGTTTTTTTTGATGGAGAAAACCTCTCAAATATGCCACTTCACCAAAGAGCCCTAAAGGGGATAGGGTATCTTCCACAAGAGGCATCTATTTTTAAAGATTTGAGTGTTGAAGACAATCTTATGGTAGCTGCACAGGTGAGTATTAAAGATAAGAAAAAACAAGAGGAGCGAATTTTAGAGCTTCTGGATATGTTTAACATTGAACCGATACGTTACCGTAAAGGTATTAGTCTGAGTGGTGGAGAACGTCGTCGTGTTGAGATAGCCCGTGCACTTGTGAATGAGCCAAAGTTTTTACTGCTTGATGAGCCTTTTGCAGGGGTTGATCCTATAGCTGTAAAAGATATTCAAACTGTTATAAAACAACTTGTATCTTATGATATTGGTGTTTTGATAACTGATCATAATGTACGTGAAACACTTGATGTTTGTGATAGAGCCTATGTAATTAAATCAGGTTCTTTACTTGCAAGTGGAACAAGTGATGAGATAAGTAAAAACGAAGATGTACGAACACACTATTTAGGTGAAGGGTTTAAACTCTAAAATATGGCAGCACTAAGACAGACTCAAAGTGTTGAGACAAAACATAAGCTTTCAAACACTTTACGTAATTGGCTTCCTATTTTACACTCAAGTCTCTCTGATTTGGGTGAGGCTATGGCACCATTTGTTGAGGCAAATCCTGTCGTGGAAGTTGAGTCTGGCTATGAGGAAGATTATGAAAAAAAGATTCCTAAAAAAGTAATTTCAAGAGCTGTAAGTAATTCAAGAACAGAACAGATAGAAGCGCTTACAATACAGCAAAGAACATTGCATGATGTTTTAAATGAGCAATTAGAAGCTCCTCTTTTTCCGACACCAATCTCACAAGATATAGCACAGTTTGTAGTAGCAAATTTAGATGAAAATGGTTACTATGAAGGTGATAATGATGAGTTTTGTTCTAAGCATGATATCTCTTGTGATTCTTTTGAGAAAATACGCTTAAGATTTGCTCATGTGGAACCTATAGGAATCGGAGCAAGAGACTTAGCAGAGTCTTTTCTATTTCAGCTTGATTCTGCTGAAATTAGTGACGATGCTTATTCTCTAGCCCTTGAAGTGATTACCAATATGCAAGATATCCATTCCTACTCTTCAAGAGAACACTTCTCTGAAGTGATGCAGGTTATCTCAAAGTTTAGAAATCCTCCCTCTATTGAGTATCAGGAAGAATCAACACAGATAGTCCCTGATTTGATGATATATTTTAATGAAGATTCTCAAATAGAAGTGAAACTTAACGATGCATACTATCCTACTATAAATATAGATATGAACTATGGCGTCGAACATGAATTTATCTCTCAAAAGATAAAAGAAGCAAAATCTTTAGTAGATGCGCTAGATATGCGAAAAGCGACACTCTATAAAGTGGGGCTTATGATAGTTGAGTATCAGTATGAATTTTTTACTGGTGGGCAGATTATGCCATTAACATTGAAGACTTTAGCAGATGAGTTTGGACATAATCCCTCTACTATTTCACGTGCAATTGCAAATAAGTATATAGCTTGTGACAGAGGTGTCCTTGCTATGAAAGAGTTTTTTACAACTGCAATAGATGAAGATGTAAGTAATGCTGCTATTAAAGATTTTTTGACAGGTCTTATAAAAGAAGAGAGTAGAGAAAAACCACTGAGCGATATGAAGCTACTTGATTTAATACAAGAGAAGTTTAAAGTGAAAATGGTTCGCCGTACAATTGCCAAGTATAGAAAACAACTCAATATTGCAGGCTCTAGTGAAAGAAAAAAACTTTATCAATTAGGTTTATAATTGGATATCAAACAAAGGCTTGATGAAGAGGTAGAACTTCGAAATAAGCTAGGGGAAGTCTCCGAAGAAAATCTTGATCCTATCATTGTTGCATACAAATACAATGACTCTACTATATCACTTATATGTGCTTTATTCGCTTATGGTAATGTTGTACAGATTGTAAAATTTTTAAATTCACTTGATTTTACACTTCTTGAAAAGAGTGATGAAGAGATAGAAAAAACTTTGAAAAATCACTACTATAGATTTCAAAAAAGCCAAGATATTATAGCACTTTTCATAGCCTTGAAAAGACTCAAGAAAAAGAGTAGTTTAGAGGATGTTTTTCATGGGGGCTATAGTAAAAAAAGAGATGTTATAGAGGGTATAAACGCCATTATAGAAAGTTTACAGTCTCTATATCCTTATAGTTCACGAGGATATAACTTTTTAATCGGGAAAGTTACTACAAAAACAAAAGGTGCAGGTGCACTCAAGAGATGGATGATGTATCTAAGGTGGATGGTTAGGGATGATAACATCGATATGGGCTTATGGAATGGCGTCAGTAAATCAGATTTGATTATACCACTTGATACACATACTTTTAATGTAGGTAAGAAACTGGGATTGCTTCAACGAAAAACCTATGATTTACAAGCTGCAATAGAGTTGACAAACACACTCAAAGGTTTTGATGAAAAGGACCCTTTAAAGTATGACTTTGCACTTTATAGGATAGGTCAAGACAAACTATTATAGCTATATATAAAGCCTCTAAAATATAATAGGTAATGATGATGTAATGTCTTTTTCAGTTTCACGACTTAAGTTAATATTTATTTAATATAAATTAGAATGAAGTAAGAGTAAATAATAAACTAAGTAAGGATTTATTATGAAAACTAAACTAACTTTATCGTTGTGGGTGTCAGTAGCGTTGTTAATCGGTTGCAGTGGTGGAGGGTCTTCATCTGGTAGTTCTGCGAAAGAGACTGGTTATCTAATTGATTCTCCTATTGTTGGAATGGAATATGAGTGTGGGAAAAGATCTGGTTTTACAGGTCAAGATGGTTCTTTTGGTTGTGATACGATGCCAGTAGTATTTAGAATTGGCGATTATGTAGTAGCAAGTCTTGATAATATACCATCGGATTCTAAAGTTTATCCTCAAGACTTATTAGGATTAGATAGGAGTAATTCGACAGATACCTCTTTAGTTGAATTGGTACAGTTTCTTCAAGCACTAGATGATGATGGGGATATTACATCAACTATCAATATCAATGAAGAGACTCATGAAAGTTTTGAAGGTATAGAAAATGACAACTCTGGATCCGATGTACCAAATGGTCCTCAATCTCCAGAAGAAGCTGGACGAGCTGCAGGATTACCATTGCCTAATCCAGTTACAGCTATGGATCATCTTAGAAAAACTATTACACCTGAAAACTATAGAGCTGCTGATACCTCTGACTTGTCACCTTATGTAGGTAGTTGGGCAGGTGGTGGATGGGGCTGGGAAGTCCGATTTAAACATAATTCCGGTGACTTTGTTTCACAATTTACTGGTACTGATCAAAATGATCTCCCTTTTGATGGCGAAAAAACAATTATGTCATTGATGGTTACACATCAAACTGCTTTTTCTTTTGAAGTAGATGAATATGGTGATATCTCAGGTGAAGGTGTTATTGTATATGATGTATTGCCAAACCTTTGTGGATTAAATGCCTTAACAACAAACTTACTTAATCCAGCAGTAGGTTTTTTTGATAAAATCTTTACTCTAGGTGGTATAGTTGGTGCTGATCGCACCATGGCAGCAATACAAGGTAATGTAAAGTTTGATAATATAATATTAGACTCTGTTTTACCTAATGTTGATGCAGCAGCAGCTTTTGCAGGTAAAGATTGGGCATCCCAAATAGCAGATATGGCAAAATTAGCTAACAGTGAAAATAAACAAACAAGTGATATATGTAGAGGGGTAACTGAAAATCCAAATGTATCTGGTGGTTTAAGTGTTGGTCCTTTAAGTTTAGATGAGTTACTATCAAATGCAAGTATTGATGTAGCTAAATCACTTTTAACGCCAACTCAACCTTTTGGTTTTATATTAAATATTCCAGGACTTACACAAATACAATATGAGTATAAAGGACTTCAAAATGGTCCTGAAACAAGAAGTTTTGATATGAGTGGTTATATTAATGATAATGGAGAGATGTATTTAAGTTTGGATTGGATTACTGATGGTTCAGATTATTTAACTATTGAGTACACTGTAAATTGGCAAACTGAAACACCAACTTTCCCGACTTGGTCACCATTTTTAGATGGGGCAGGTACTGTATACCCTCCTAGTCGTGATGTAGTTGTTTATGATTATGTTACACATAATGTCCAAAAAAGTTATAACGACTATAGTTTAAATAGTACACCAACTCAAAAAACTGTAAATGTTCCTACTCCTGCTTTAGTGCCAGAGTCAATGGGCTTGAGCCAACCAATGGCTACATTTAAAGAGTCAGGAACTAAACGTAACGGTGTGTCTGTATGGCATGAATATGAATATGGTTGGAATGCATATAAAGTAAATAATTAATTTATAGCATTTTATTAAACTTATCATAGACAAGCATAAAACTTGACTAATTTTAGATTCAAAAATTTAGTTAAGCTTAAGCTTATCTATTTTATACACTATGGTATTTATGCTATCTGAAAAGAGGCTTGATAAAAATGGTTCAATATCTTTAGAATTATGAGAGTTTGCAAGCCATTTTGAAGCACTTTGTTTGAAATTTTGTCTAATCTTTTTTTCATTTTTATAGACTATGGTTGTAAGCTGAATCTCTCCGTTTAGGTTTTTGTCAAAGCTTATATTTTTGTTGTAGATAAGCTCAATTTTTTCAATATATACTTCAATCACTAAATCTGCACTTAGGATATCTGTATTTGTAATAAACTGAGCATTTTTGAATGCCTTGGTCAATTTTTCTTTATACTCTTTTTCAAAAGATTCATCACTAAAGAGTGAAATGTCATCTTCGTTATCTTTAATAACCGAACCTATACTTATTTTATTAGTTCTTAGATCTTTAACAGTTTTTATATAAACAGATTTTTTTTCTTGAGAGTTGTTTATGGAGATATCTGCTTGATAAGGTTGAAGATTTATAGATTGGTTTTTATAAGAGCATCCTGTAATTAAAAGTGCAAGAATAAAAATAGAAAATAATTTTGTCATGAAAAATCCTTTTTGAAATAAACTTGAATTATTATACATGAAAATAATCATCAACTTACAAATAAATGAGATATAATCGCAAAAATATAAATGCTGGAGAAAATAAAATATATGGACCTGTTTTACGATATATTGAAGCAACTCATTAGGGTACCTAGTGTAGTGGGTGCTGAACATCCTTTTTTTATGATGCTTAAAAGAGAGCTAGAAGAGTTAAACGTAAATGTAGAGTATTATGATGGCGTCTTAGTAGCAAAAGGGAGTAAACCAGAATCTGGTTATATCTCTGCTCATTCTGATCGACATGGACTTATCTGTACAGGGCATAATGAGTTTCAATATGCTGCATTTATTGCAAAAAATCAGGCTGACCTAACGGGAAATTCTAATTCTGAACAGTTACTTAAAAATTTTGAATCAAGGTTTATAAATCAAAAAGTACAAGCATATGAGCCTTGGTCTGGAAGTTATGGAGGACTGGGTGTAATTAATGATGCTTATCTTTGTCCTAGACGAAACAACATTATTTTTAACATAGATGATTTTGGACATCTTCCCCCTGGTACTCCAATCGCATTTTTAGATAAATTAAATATTTTAGAAGATGAATCTATCTCAGCACAGCTTGATAATGTTGTCTCTGTAGCCCTTATTGTGTATATGTACCATCTTGGATACAAAGGAACAGCTTTTTTTACAGGTGGAGAAGAAGCAGGACGAAGCTGGAGATTTTTACTTGAGTATTTTAGAAGGTTTGATATACAGACTAAGGAGCTCTTGGTTTTAGATACGAGTCCTTATAGCTCTATAGAACAAGTTAAAAGCTTAGATATTGTTCTAAGAAACAGAGATGAAAATGCTGTTTTTAGATCACCTCTAAAAAATAAGATCAAAAACATTGCAATAAAGCAGAAAATAAACTACCACTTTAAAGATGCATATCTCAAAAATATGATGCAGCAAAATGGTACAAAGGGCTCTTTAGGTGTTACAGAGTTAGGAAGAATCATCCATGCGACTAAGGGTGAGATAAATGGAACAACTCTACAACTCCCAACTACGGGTTATCATACAGTTGAAGAAACAACAACCAAAAAATCTGTAGAGAGTATGGTAAAAGTGATGAGTAAGCTTTATTTGAGTAATGAAGAAGAGGAGATTGAAGCTGAATGAAGATAATCAATAGTAATTTTATAGAAGTTCAATCAAATATTGAAAAGTTTAGTTTAATATGATGGTAAATATTATTGGAGTCAGTGGTGTTATTATAGTTGTTGTAACATATTTTTTACTACAAATAGATAGAGTAAATCCAAAAGGGTTTTGGTATTCTTTTTTAAATGCCTTTGGATCAATGATGATACTTTACTCTTTAACATATAATTGGAATTTAGCTTCTTTTATTATAGAGTTTTTTTGGATTTTAATCAGCTTGTATGGATTATGGAGATGGTATGTGTCAAAAAAAAGTAGTAAATTATAAAAATCATATAAGTTGTAAAATTGCAAGAAGTTCTTTAAGTGGTACCAGAGAGGGGATTTGAACCCCTAAGCCCGAAGGCGGCGGATTTTGAATCCGCTATGTATACCGTTCCATCACTCTGGCTTAACGAGAGGTGTGATTATATTTACTCTTTACTTAAAAGCATTTAAAGGTTTACAAGTTTTAGTCGATAATAAACGTATGGAACTTAAATTGCTAGATTGTTAGTAATGAAAAGAATAAATATCTTGGAGGTGTATTGTGCGTGTAACATCTAGTATGTACTATGATAGTTTGTATGGAAGTAATCATAGTAAAATAAACAAAAAACTTTTTGATGTCAACAAGCAAATATCTTCGGGCTTAAGTATTCAATACGCCAGTGATAATATAGACACTTTTACGCAAACAATGAGACTCGATAATGAACTCACATCTTTAGGACAAATTAAAAAAAGTGTTGAGAGCGGAAACAAAGTAGCAGTCCAAACAGATGATGTACTTAATCAGTTTGTAGATTCTATGAAGAGATTTAGAACACTTTTAGTCAATGCTGCAAATGGAACAAATGATGAGACCTCTTTAGATGCGATAGCATTAGAGCTTAGGGGTATTGAAGAAAATTTAAAAACCTTAGGAAATACTTCTATAAATGGTCAGTATCTATTTTCAGGAACAGCTGTAGAGATAAAACCTATAAATGATGACGGTACTTATAATGGCAATGGGATGGCGCTCAATGCTTTTGCAGGTTCAGACGTCCTACAACAGTATAATATAACTGGAGCAGAACTTTTTCTAGGTGAAGAGAGTTTGGTGAATAAAAGCATATCAACGAATGTTATGCACTCATTAAATAATTCGGAAAACACTTTAATAGATATCTCTAATACTATGGAAGAGTTTATGGGAAATTCTCCTAGTGGAAACCATTTCTTTTATCTTAATGGCGTCAAGAGTGATGGAACTGCTTTTGCAAAGCAGATCTCTATGGAAAACAACCAAACAGTTGATGAGTTGCTCAACAAAATAGGCTATGCCTTTGGGAATACGGGAGACTTAAATGTTGTAAATGTTTCAATGAACTCAAACGGTAATATAACAATCGAAGATAAGATTGCAGGTTCAAGTAAGTTAGATTTTCATATGGTTGGAGCAACAGATTTTAATCCAGATGCAATAGATAATGCAGATGTGACAAATATAGATCTTCTTGATAGTGGATTAACAGATTATGAAGCAGCTTTGAGTAGCTCATCTTTGTATGTGCGTGAGTTTGTAAAATCTGGATTTGAGCAAGCAGATAGTGTCTCAACAACTGGAAACAACATAGAAGGATTACTTTCAGATAGAACAAAATTTACTATAGATGGAAGTATTATATCTTCAAATGTATCACAGATAAATAGAGCAACAAATGCTTTTGCTACACCTGCAACGAAAATTTCTGAAGTTGCAGATATTACTCAAGGTACTTTAGATACTTCTGATGATACATTAAGTGGTACAACATTAAAGTTAACTGGTACAACAATTGGTGGAAATGCATATGATGTTGATATTAATTTTTTAAGTACTGGTTCTCAGTTTGTAGTAGGTGGAAATACTTATGATATTTTCAACATAGATGGTTCAACACCTGCTGATGACGTAACCTATCAACAAATTATGGATGTTATGAATATGGTTGTCACAGAAAATCTGCCTGTAGCAAATAGTTCTGATGAGTATTCTAAAGCAGCATACTTATCAGGTTTTAATGGTGAGACATCACTAACTTATGATGGAAAAATTCAGTTTACTGATTTGGGAGCTTCAAAAACGCGAGCGTCAATAGCGTTACATGATAGTAATAGTGGTAATTTTACTTTAAGTGTTGATAGTAATGGAGATACAATTGTAGACAGTGCAAAAGCTTCTGTAATGGCATTTAACTCTAATAATGCTTTAACTATAAGGGACCCTAAAACAGACTTTTTTAAAACTATAAATGAGATGATAACCGCGGTTGAGGATTATAAATCATATCCAGACAGCTCATCTGGTTCAATGAGAAATATTGGAATCCAAAATGCGATAGCGAAGATGAATGACTTGCAAGATCATGTCTTTAGAGCACATTCTAAGGTGGGGGCACAATCAAATTCTTTAGCAACATCCTTGGAAAGAACTGAACTACTAGAACTCAGTACTATAACTCTTCGTTCATCTGTAATAGATACAGATTTAGCTGAGGCATCTTTAGCCTTGACAAAACTTACATTAAATTATGAAGCGATGCTTTCAACAGTTGGGAGAGTCTCAAAACTAAGTCTTGTGAATTATCTCTAGATCTTTACATATCAATATGACAAAAATCTTAGCCTAGTGGAACATTTTTGGCTATACTACATTTTTATATTTTTATAAAGGTTAAGTGATTTGAAAGAGACTCTTTTTATTATTATTTTTGGTATTTCTATATATTTGGGAGTATCTACAATCTTCGGTGAAAGTCAATTAATGGGTAGCTATGGAGCTACTTTTGCTACGTTAAACCAGTACTATTTTGGGTATGTCTCTTTTGTGTATATACTGGTACTTTTAATCCCTTTGTATTTTTTATACAAAAATACCACTTTTGATTTTAGAAAACTAGAAGTTTCTATTGCATCTTTTTTAATATTTTTTTCATCATTACTTGCACAAGCACTTTTAGTAACAAATACTTTAAGGGGAAAATTTGCTGGAGATTTTGTTGATTTTTTATCTCCTTATATAGGTTTGTTCGGTTTATGGATTTTCTGGCTGATGATAACTACATTGAGTGTTGTTATATTTTTAGATAAAAGTATCAATGAACTAAGTGTAGTTGTTGTCTCTTTCATAAAAGAAAAACTTTTTAATATCTCTATGCCATTTACTCAAGAATCTCAAGAGGAAGAAAAATATGAGCAAGATGATATACAGGAATATAAAGAGGAAAAGCCAAAGAAAAAAATTCAAGAAGAGAGTCTTGACGCCATTGAAGAGAGTATTCCTGATTTAGTTGTAGAGCAAGAGAGTGAGATTGATACTCCATCATACCTAAGAAAAAAAGAGAAAAAAACTGTAGTTGAAGAGAGTAAAACTAGTAGTGTAGAAGAGCCTCATACTATTTTAGATTTAGCTACGAAAGTGAAAGAACAAAAAAATGCAGTTGTTGTTCAAGAATTAGAAGAAAATACGAAACTTTTAGAGACTATCGAAAAAGGTAAGGTTGAAAAGCCTAAAAACTTTAACCTTCCTTCTGTAAAATTTTTACAAAAACCTAATGCTGCCTCACATGTTGTTGATGAGAGTGAAGTTGACGATAAGATACGTTATCTTATAGAAAAGCTTGCACACTTTAAGATAGATGGAGATGTTGTCCGCACTTATGCTGGACCAGTTGTTTCTACATTTGAGTTTAAACCAGCTGCTAATGTTAAGGTAAGTAAAATTTTAAATCTTCAAGATGATTTAGCAATGGCTTTGTCTGCAGAAACTATCCGTATTCAAGCACCGATTCCTGGGAAAGATGTAGTTGGAATAGAGATACCAAACGATACAGTAGATACTATATATTTAAGAGAATTGTTAGAATCAAAACTGTTTCAAGAATCATCTTCACCTCTTACTATTGCTTTAGGAAAAGATATAGTTGGAAAACCTTTTATTACCGATCTTAAAAAGCTACCACACCTTTTAATCGCAGGTACTACTGGGAGTGGAAAAAGTGTTGGTATCAATGCAATGATACTTTCATTGCTATATAAAAATTCACCAGATCAATTACGTCTACTAATGATTGATCCTAAAATGCTTGAATTTTCAATATACAATGATATTCCTCATCTTCTTACTCCTGTAATCACGAAACCAAAACAAGCTATAGTTGCTCTAAACAATATGGTTTTAGAGATGGAACGTCGTTATGAATTAATGGCTGATAGTAGAACAAAAAACATAGAGAACTATAATGAGAAAGTTAAAAAAGAGGGTGGTGAGCACTTCCCTTATATAGTTGTGATTATAGATGAGTTAGCTGATTTGATGATGACAAGTGGAAAAGATGTTGAAGTCTCAATTGCACGACTTGCACAAAAATCGCGTGCTTGTGGTATACACCTTATTGTAGCTACACAAAGACCATCTGTTGATGTTGTAACAGGTCTTATCAAAGCAAATCTTCCTTCACGTATATCTTATAGAGTAGGGCAAAAAGTTGATTCTAAAATCATTTTAGATCAGATGGGTGCAGAGTCTCTTCTTGGACGAGGAGATATGCTATTTACTCCTCCAGGCGCTCCAGCACTAGTAAGACTTCATGCTCCTTGGGCGACTGAAGGGGAGATTGAAAATATTGTTGAGTTTATTAAGTCTCAAAGACCGGCTGATTACGATAAAAGCTTTTTAGTAGAAGATAGTGAAGAGGAGAGTTCTGGGTCTCGTGAAACTTATGAAGAGCTTGATCCTTTATATGATGAAGCAAAAAGTGTTATAGTAAATGATAGAAAAACTTCTATCTCATATCTCCAAAGAAAGTTACAAATAGGGTATAACCGTTCAGCTAGAGTAATAGAACAGCTTGAGAATGAGGGTGTTCTTTCTTCCCCTAATGCTAAGGGTGTGCGTGAAATTTTATAGATGGTAAAAGTAAATTTTATTTTCACACAACACCATAATTCATTTAGTGTACATATACCTAATTTAGAAAAGCTTTCAGTAGAACAAATACAAGATATAGAACAGTTTGTAAAACTTAGAAAAGGTGTATTTGATTTTGAGACTTACACCTTTGTGATACAAAAACGTTTAGAGTTTCATGAGTTTGTTTCATTAATAAACAAAAGTGATATAGACGCCGTATGTAATGAGAAGATTGTAGAGTACAAAGAACAGGCAAGAGTCTCATTTGGTCAATATAAGGGAATATACTACACAGAACTTCCTGATTCATATATGTTATGGTTAAAAACAAATTACCATGGTAAAGATAGAAATCTCATTGAGGAAGAGCTTAAAAAGAGAAATATGTAGCTATTTCTCAAGCTAAAAAAGGAGATAAGCTCTTTTAGACTAAGGTTTTAACTTTAATATGTTACTAAAATAAACACTTTTCGTAAGTTTTAAAATTAAAACGTATAGAAAAGTAACAAATTGAAAATAGCTCACATTTCTTTAGTTATAATTATTCAAATTTTAATAAACAGGAATAATAATGGCATTTCTAGAAGATTATAAAGCACACGTTGCAGAGCGTCAGGCACTTGGTGTACCACCTTTAGCACTATCAGCTGCTCAAACAGCTGACTTAATAGAATTAATTAAATCAAACTGTACAGATGAGTTATTAGACTTACTTACAAACCGTGTAGCACCTGGTGTTGATGATGCGGCACAAGTTAAAGCAGCATTTTTAAATGAAATAGCACAAGAGAACATCTCTTTAGATGCAATTTCACCAGTTAAAGCAGTTGAGATGCTTGGTATGATGCTTGGTGGATTTAATGTTCTTCCAATGGTTCACGCACTTGCATCTTCAAACAGTGATGTTGTTGAAGCTGCTGTAAAAGCACTTAGCCATACACTTTTAGTATATGATGCATTTAATGATGTTGAAAAACTTCATAAAGAGGGTAATGAAGCTGCAACTCGTGTACTTACTTCATGGGCAAATGCTGAGTGGTTTACTTCTAAACCAGCAATCGCTGAAGAGATTAAAGTAACTGTTTATAAAGTTCCAGGTGAAACAAATACAGATGACCTTTCTCCAGCTTCTGAAGCGTTTACACGTTCAGATATTCCTTTACATGCAAACTCTCTTCTTCAAAACAGAATGGAAAAACCATTAGAAACTCTTGCAGAACTTAAGAAAAAAGGTTACCCAATTGCTTATGTTGGTGATGTTGTTGGTACTGGTTCTTCACGTAAATCAGGTGTTAACTCTGTTCAATGGCACATGGGTGTAGATATTCCAGGTGTTCCAAACAAGCGTACTGGTGGTGTTGTTATCGGTAACACTATTGCTCCTATTTTCTTTGCTACTTGTGAAGATTCAGGTGCACTTCCATTAGAGATGGATGTTTCTGGAATGGAAACTGGTGACGAGCTTACTATCTATCCTTATAAAGGTGAAGCACATATCAATGGTAAATGTGTAGCAACTTTTAAACTTAACCCTAATACTATTACTGATGAAGTTCAGGCTGGTGGACGTGTTCCATTAATTGTTGGTCGTGGTCTTACTTCTAAAGCTCGTGGTGTTCTAGGTCTTGGTGCTTCTGATACATTCTTAACTGCTGAACAACCAGCTGATACTGGTAAAGGTTATACACTTGCTCAAAAAATGGTAGGTAAAGCTTCTGGACTTGCTGGTGTTCGTCCAGGTATGTACTGTGAACCAGAGATGAGTACTGTAGGGAGTCAAGATACTACTGGTCCAATGACACGTGATGAGATTAAAGAGCTTGCGGCACTTGGTTTCAATGCTGATTTAGTACTACAGTCTTTCTGTCATACGGCAGCATATCCAAAACCATCAGATGTTGAGATGCATGCAAACCTTCCATCGTTTATCTCTAACCGTTCAGGTGTTGCTTTACGTACTGGTGATGGTGTTATTCACTCATGGTTAAACAGAATGGTTCTTCCAGATACTGTTGGTACTGGTGCTGATAGCCATACACGTTTTCCAATTGGTATATCTTTCCCTGCTGGTTCTGGTGCAGTTGCATTTGCTGGTGTTACTGGTTCTATGCCACTTACTATGCCAGAGTCTGTACTTGTACGCTTTAAAGGTAAGATGCAACCAGGTATCACTCTTCGTGACCTTGTAAACGCTATCCCTTATGCTGCAATTCAGCAAGGACATTTAACAGTTCCTAAAGAGGGTAAAATCAATGTATTCGCAGGACGTATTTTAGAGATTGAAGGTTTACCTGATCTTAAAGCTGAGCAAGCGTTTGAGCTTTCAGATGCATCTGCTGAGAGAAGTGCTGCTGCATGTACAGTTCTTTTAAATGAAGAGCCAGTAATTGAGTACATTAAATCAAATATCACTTTACTTGAAGCTATGGTTAAAGATGGCTACCAAGATGCTACGACAATCGAGCGTCGTGTTGGTAAAATGAAAGAGTGGTTAGCAAATCCAACTCTAATGAAACCAGATGCTGATGCAGAATATGCAGCGGTAATTGAAATTGATCTTAACGAGATCACTGAACCAATTTTAGCTTGTCCTAATGACCCAGATAATGTAAAACTTCTTTCAGAAGTTGCTGGTACTGCATTAGATGAAGTGTTCTTAGGTTCTTGTATGACAAATATTGGTCACTACCGTGCTGCGGGTGAAGTTATGAGAGGTGAAGCTGGTCACAATGTTGAAAAATTCTGGATTGTTCCACCAACTAAGATGGATGAGCAACAACTTATTAATGAAGGTTACTATGACATCTATAAAGCTATTTCAGCACAGACTGAAGTACCAGGTTGTTCATTATGTATGGGTAACCAAGCATCAGCTCGTGAGAACTCTACAGTATTCTCAACTTCAACTCGTAACTTTAACAACCGTTTAGGTAAAGGTACACAAGTTTATCTTGGTTCTGCTGAGCTTGCTGCATTATGTGCAAAACTTGGTCGTATCCCAACAGTTGAAGAATACATGAGTGTTGTTCCTGCAAAACTTGCTGGTAAAGAAGATGCAGTATACAAATACCTTAACTTCAATGAAATTGAAGGGTATCATTTAGAAGCACGTACAACTGCTGAAAGTAAGTACGGTGTAACTGTTAAACCAGTATAAAACTTTTTCCAAATAACGAAGCTAATGCTTCGTTATTCCCACTTTTAAAAAAAAGTTTTACTCAGACTTGCTTGCCATCTTTCTTCTCCATGATGTATAGGTAGAAAATGATGGATTTCCTTCAACCATAACTTCATAGGCATATTTATAACTGCAGTTATGCTCTTTTTTATATGCAGCTATAAGCTCTACAACCATCTTCTTATCAGCTTGTTTATATCTACCGTTTAATGATTTGACGAGGTTTATAGTTTCCATGTATGGGTTCATATTCATTTGACAATCCTTGTTATATAGAATGATGAGATTATGTTAGAGATTTTAACGTGTTTTGATTTAAGAAGAGGGATGTTTAATTACTAAACAAGAAGGGTTCTTGTTTAGTTTCAGCTTATACAGTTGCGGCTTGAGCTGTTTTGATTTTTTTAATATTAACTAACATTAGTAAAGAGCTAATCAAGGCTATGAAGAAAAGTCCAACAAATACATAGAGCGTGTCTGTATAACTTCCTGTTGAATCTTTAACGTAAGCAATAATTATAGGTCCTGCAAGTCCTGCAAGAGCCCAAGCTGTTAAGATGTAACCATGGATGGCACCTAACTCTTTTGTACCAAAAATATCCCCTATATAAGCAGGAATAGAAGCAAATGCTCCACCATAACAAGTCATAATGTAGTAAACTAGTACTTGAAATAGAAGTATACTTGTCACCGTAGTCAGTAAGTAAAAAGCGATAATTTGAGTAACAAAGAAAAGTATGAATACTATAGGTCTAGTTAAATAATCGGAAATACTTGCCCATGCAATTCTGCCTGCACCATTGAAAATGCCCATCAGTCCAACTGCTGCTGAAGCTGCTAGTGCTGATATGCCAATAACTTCTTGCATAAGAGGAGAAGCTACTGAGATAATAGCTATACCACATGTTACGTTGATAAAAAGCATAATCCATAAGCCGTAAAACCTACCTGTTTTAATAGCCTCATTACGAGTTATATTTACCAAGTCATCTTTAATTTTCTTTTTACCAGTTGATACGGCATGACGAAGCTTTTCTGGCATATAACCCTCTTCTGGATTAGCAAGATATTGTGCTGCACTAAACATTACAATAAAATAGATTGTACCGAGTGTGTAAAAAGTAGACGCTATTCCAACAGAATCTATAAGTACTTTTATAGCAGGACCTGAGATAGCAGAAGCAAACCCAAAACCCATAATAGCAAGACCTGTTGCCATTCCACGTCTGTTAGGGAACCATTTTACAAGCATAGAAACAGGAGAAAGATATCCTATACCAAGACCAGAACCACCTAAGACACCATATGTAAGATAAAGTAGTATCTTTGATTCAAAGTGTATAGCTACACCGGCACCTACAGTTCCTAATCCAAATAAAATCGCGGCTAATGTTGCGGCAATTCTAGGCCCTTTTCTCTCAACAAATTTTCCCATAAGTGCTGCTGAAAGACCGAGAAAGAAGATTGCTATTGAAAATGTTATAGTGACATCTGTAAGGGTCCAGTTCATAGTGGACTGTATAGGGTTTACATATACGCTCCATGCGTAAACTGAACCTATACACATGTGAATAGCCATGGCGCCTAGCACCATTAGCCAACGGTTTTTTGACTGTGTCATGATTTTTCCTTAAATCTTAAAATTTCGCGATTGTATCCAAGCAATTGTTAGAGATAAATAATATAAATTAATACTCTTTTTTATCTCCGTTTGGCTTAAAAATAACACAATCAATTAGTCTAAAGTTAGCTCTTTGGATAAATCCTATATTTCTCAGTTATAATTCTCTCTAAAAAAATGGAATTTATATGAGTACTATAAACAAAGAGATGCAACTTCAAAGAAATTGTCGACTCTATATGTATCTTCTTAAGTCACAAGGTAAAGAGGTCCCCGAAGAGATACAAGACTGCGCAGAGGATTATGACTATATTATTAATTGTACAGAGCAATTAACACAAGCTGTAAATGGATTAGATAGTGAGAGTTATGAGAAAATAGTCAACAATAAAGACTCTAGTGAAGCTGCTGAATTGAGACACTGGTTGGAGATGCTTAAAGAAGCGGATCGTCTTCATAAGTTGCTATCTTCAGACGTTTAATTTAGAACATTAGAAATAAAAAGATAAAATTACTACATTTTTACATATAAAGGGTTAATATGATTCATATCGGAATGATTTTTCAATACGATGCAACTCAAGGAGAGGGGCTTATAATGTTCTCCGACACAAAAAAGAGAGAGTTTGGTCCTCATAATTGGGTCGATAATCAAGCTCCAGTAATTGGTCAAAAAGTTGCATGTGCACATGTAGAGAATTCAACTCATATTAAGGCAGCAGATAAAGATGATCAAATCACAGTTTCGCCAGACTGGGTTGATGGAGTTTTGCAAGAAGATGAAAAGAATGAAGTACTTAGATTTAGTACTATTGAAGAGTATATACTCTATTTTACAGAGATGGGATTTAAACTTGTAAAAGATGTAACAGAAAATGATACTCGTGAAGTTACATTAAGAATCTATACTCCGGAGGACTATGGAGAAGTAACTCTTAAACAGGATGGTTCAAAAATTAGTGTGAAACAAGTTATGAATGGTAAAACTGTTCTTGATATTTAACTGGTAAACTATTTTGGATAAGGGAAAAACTTTATATCATTTTCATGGTGCTATGTTTGTCTCAAACTTTACACCCTTAGTGGTTATTTTAAATACGATAGATAGCTCTTTAGTTCCACAATTTGAATATAAAATGTGGAACTTCGTTACACCTTTAGAAAATATAGAAGAGGGGAGTGGATCGTTTTCTCATTTACAAGAGCTTGTTAAAGAACTATCTCAAGAGTATGAGTGTGAAGATCATGTTTACTTTTATGGATGTAAAGAGAGAGCTTATGAGGCTCTTTTACATAGTATTGAGTCTGGAGCACATACACTTTATCTTGATAATCCCAAAATATCATCAATACAAGAAGATGATTTAGATAAGTTTTTGAGTTTTAAAAATCTTATTAAAGAGAGTTTTCCTTTAGTATATCTATCAGAAAATTTGAATCAAAAAAGCTCTTTATACAAACTGTTCAAAAAACATGCCTTAGAAGCAAAGTTGAAATCTTTTACGCAAAAAGAGATTGACCCAATCACTCGAATAAAAAATACTTTAGATATGCTAGAAAAAGTTACTCAGTAATACTCTTTTCTATCTCTTCGAGCTCATCAGAAGTTAGTACTAGATTACATGCATCTTTTGTAAAGTGTAAAAACACTAAAGCATTTGAAAGAGTTACATCACTCTCAGTACTAGTAGATTCAAGTGTTGTAAGTAAGATTTTGTGATTTTCAAAAAACTCTGTTATATCAGAATCATTGGTAAATTCTAGAAGGGCTTTGTATACTTTTTGTAAATGCTTAGATTCTAAAGATACTTCTTTAGAACATTCTATTGTTAATGCAGAACATTTAGCAGGGATAAAACTAATCTTGTAAAGAGTATTATTTATGATTATTTGCGGTTTTAGAGTCTCGTGTTTTGGTTTATTGTGTTTGTTTAAAGAAAATTCAATAATGTCATCATCCCAAAATCCTGCTTCATCACCACCAGCAAAACCACCCATCATACATTCCTTTTTTAATTACTAATCTCTAATAATGTCGTACTCTAATGGGATATTAGGTACAAATGATTCATCGATTATTTTTTCGTTTTGTTTTTGATTGCTAAATAGTATAGTTACTTTATTTTCAAACTCGTCAATATAAGAGATACTATCAATTAAAAGGCTCTTTGTTTTTATAGTAAATTGAGAGTTTTGATATGTGGCAAGATAAGTGTCTTTATCAATTTGTTTTGCATTTTTAATCATATTGAAAAAATCGAAGTTTGATTTTATATGCTTAATGATTACCTGTTCCATCTCAGGTTCTATGATAGTAATGGCGTCAGAGTTGATATATACATCTTTATTAACAGGTGTGAGGTATCTCCATAAAGCATTTTGTGGTTTTGATGCTATAACATTACCCTTGTATTCTAACACTTTGTTCTTTTCATCAGTTACACTTTGTGTGAAATCAGCTTTAAACGAATGAATATTGTCTAATGACGCCATTGCAAGTGTTGATGTAAATAATAATACTAATATGTAGTGCATTGTTATCCTTAATTGTTCAAAATTATATCGAAGTGATTGTTTACATTTTAAATAATTCTTTATAATAAAAAAACAATTTTTTATAAAGATTATGCCAAGTATTATTTATTGTGTGATAAAATAACCTCAATTTCTATGGCTACTATATAGTAAATTATATAGTACCTATCACAAGGTTGAGAATGCTACAAGCATTAATGGGTAAAGTCTTTGGTACATCAAATGATCGAGAATTAAAAAAGTATTTAAAAAGAGTTAAGAGCATTAACGCTCTTGAGAGCAAGTATGAAGCTTTAAGTGATGAAGAATTAAAAAACGCTTTTCTTGAACTTAAAGAGAGTGTTTTAAAGGGTGAACAAACTTTAGATGATATATTGATAGATTCTTTTGCAATCACTAGAGAGGTTGGGAAGCGTGTTTTAAACATGCGACATTTTGATGTTCAACTAATTGGTGGTATGGTTCTTCATGAAGGTAGAATTGCTGAGATGAAAACCGGTGAGGGGAAAACGCTTGTTGCAACACTAGCTATTGTACTTAATGCAATAGAGGGAAAAGGTGTACACCTTGTTACTGTAAATGACTATCTTGCATCTCGTGATGCTAATGAGATGAGCCCTTTATATAATTTTCTTGGATTTACTGTCGGTACAGTTCTTGAGGATAAACACGATCCTGAAGCAAAAAAAGCAGCTTATAATGCAGATATCACTTATGGTACAAACAATGAATTTGGGTTTGATTATTTAAGAGATAATATGAGCTATTCAAAAGATACTATGGCTCAAAGAAATTACAATTTTGTAATAGTAGATGAAGTTGATTCAATTTTAATTGATGAAGCTAGAACTCCTTTGATTATATCTGGACCTACAAATAGAAGTATGCAAGATTATGCAGATGCAAATCAAATAGCATTGCAACTTGTAAGAGATGAACACTTTACTGTAGATGAAAAAGACAAGGTCGTTCTCATTACAGAAGAGGGTATCACAAAAGCTGAAGAGCTCTTTAAAGTAGACAACCTTTATAGTGCAGAAAATGCTACACTTCCTCATGCACTAGATCAAGCTTTAAAAGCAAATTATCTTTTTGAAAAAGATGTTGATTATGTTGTTAACAATGGTGAAGTAGTTATTGTTGATGAGTTTACTGGCCGTTTAAGTGAGGGGAGACGTTTCTCTGAAGGTCTTCACCAAGCACTTGAAGCAAAAGAGAAAGTTGAAGTGAAAGAGGAAACGCAAACTCTTGCAGATATTACTTTCCAAAACTATTTTAGAATGTATGATAAATTAGCTGGTATGACAGGTACAGCTGAAACTGAAGCGAGTGAGTTTGCTCAAATCTATTCTTTAGATGTTGTGTCTATCCCTACCAACATACCAATCTCAAGAAAAGATCTTAATGACTTAATTTATAAAACTGAGAGAGAGAAGTTTGATGCGGTTATTGAAACTGTTAAAAAACTTTCAAAAACAGGACAACCTGTTTTAATTGGTACTGCTTCAATTGAAAAATCAGAACTTTTACATGAAGTTCTTAAAAAAGAGAAAATTGCGCATACTGTACTCAATGCTAAAAATCATGCCCAAGAGGGTGAGATAATTAAATCGGCAGGTGCTAAAGGTGCTGTAACGATCGCTACAAACATGGCAGGTCGTGGTGTTGATATTAAGGTAAGTGATGAAGTAAAAGCTCTTGGTGGTTTATATATTATTGGTACGGAGCGTCATGAGAATCGTCGTATTGACAATCAACTTCGTGGACGTTCTGGTCGTCAAGGTGATGCAGGAACAACACAGTTTTATTTATCTTTAGAAGATAATCTCTTACGTATATTTGGTTCTGATAAGATCAAATCAATTATGGAGAGACTTGGTGTTGAAGATGGTGAATACATAGAATCTAAAATGGTTACTCGTGCAGTTGAAAAAGCTCAAATGAAAGTTGAGAATATGCACTATGAGGGGCGTAAACAGATTGTTGAATATGATGATGTTGCTAATCAACAAAGAAAGATTGTATACAAGTTTAGAAATCAACTTCTTAGTAAAGAGTTTGACATTGCATCAAAAATTGATGAGATTAGAGAAGAATATGTTGTAAACCTCCTTTCACTATGTGATATTTATGATGGTGGTGCGCATGAAGATTTTAATTTGCAAAAATTATCTGAGTTACTGAAAGAACAGATAAATTATGATTTAAATACAGAAGAGCTTATAGGCTTAGAGTATGAAGAGTTAAGTGACAAAGTTGTACTTAATTTAAAATCTGCATATGATCACAAGATGGGTGTACTTGAAAATGATGTGAGAGCAGATATAGAAAAAGAGTTCTACTTAAAAGAGTTAGATAGTGCATGGAGAGAACATCTTTACTCAATGGATATTATGAAAACAGGTATTAGACTTCGTGCATATAACCAAAAAGATCCGTTGGTAGAATATAAAAAAGAGAGTTTTAACCTTTTTGGTGAGCTTATCAATGAAATTAAGTTTAACACTATTAAAACACTTCAAATTATTCAGTTTAAAATGGAATCTCCTGAGGATGAAGCTGCAAGAATCGCTGAAAAATTAGCTCAAGAACAAAGAATGCAAGAGGCTCAAAGAGAATTAAACCTTTCTCAAAATACAGAAGCTGAAGTAAGAGGCGAAAAAAAGATAGCTAGAAATGATCCATGTCCTTGTGGAAGTGGAAAAAAGTATAAGCAATGTTGTGGTAAAAGTGGTCCTAAAAAAGGTGTTTTTGCTTCTTGAATAAATCAATAGTTCCATACCTTGTAAAAAGATTTTTAAGGTTTGATACAGAACAACCTTTTATCTTTTTATCTGCACTATTGGCTTTTTTAGGTATCTCACTTGGAGTGATGGTACTTTTAATCGCTATGGCACTTATGAATGGTTTTGATAAGGAGTTTAAAAACAAACTCACTATTATGAACTATCCACTTACGGTTATTCCAAAGTTTTATGGATCTGTCAATCAAGATCTTCTTATCGACTTAGAAAATCAATTTCCAGAACTCTCATTTAGTCCTTATATACAATCTGCTGTTATGTCAAGAAGTGGATCAAGACTAGAGGGTGGTTATATTTTTGGTGTAAACTTTGAGGATGAGAGTAAAGTGAACTCCATTATAAAAAAAGCAACCGAGAATGTAAACTTTAAGAAGTTTGATGTTTTAGTTGGAAAAACACTCCAAGAAGAGTTTGGATTTTTCAAAGAAGAAAAGTTGATGTATATCTTTACTCATGTTGAACCAGGTGGATTCTCTGCTACTCCAAAGATTAAACGCTTTAAAGTCAAATCTATTTATGATTCAGGTTTATCTGCATACGATAAGGCATATAGCTACACTACTATTGCATCTCTTAGAGCTATACTTCATCTGCCTCAAAATCAATATGACGGTATCCATATTTATTCTAAAAATCCGCAAAAAGATATTTTAAAAATAAAAGAGGTTCTTCCTGTTAGTGTAAGCGTAAAAGGTTGGTGGGAAGATAATGTAAACTTTTTTGCAGCACTAGAATTAGAAAAAACATCTCTTTTTATTGTTTTAATGCTAATTATTCTTATAGCGTCTATTAACATCATCTCTTCACTATTGATGACAGTTATGAACAGAAGAGGGGAGATCGCTCTTTTATTATCTTTAGGTATTACAACCATGGAGATTAAAAAAGTATTTTTATATTTAGGAATTGTTATAGGTATCAGTGGTATTTTTGCAGGAGTTGTATTTGGAATGTCTGGACTTTGGGTACTAAGTACTTTTGATATTGTTTCACTTCCTAAGGATGTATACCCAACATCAACATTACCACTTGATCTAAGTTTACAAGACTTTTTATTTATAGTGAGTGGAGCATTTATTATTGTAGTGCTTTCTGCTTATTATCCAGCGAAAAAAGCAAGTGAGGTAGATATCCTTACTGTTTTAAGAAATGAGTAAGAGTACTAATTACCTTTTTTGAGTACTATTTTGCTCTTTATTTTTTGTATTATCTTTTCCCGATAAAAGATGGTAAGGATAGAGTAGGGTTCTTTTTACAATGTTAAGCGGAGCAACTACTATATCTTGTGCTAAACGTGAATTTACATCTGGATCTGTTAGTTTGCCTTCTACTTTTAATGAGGTTGAAACAGAGTCCTCATCAAACAAAATATACCCTACAACTGGAATTTTGGAAACTGTACTTGCCAAATCTGTTTTTAAATTGAGATCAAGATCGATAGTATTATTTTTGTAACTTACATCTCCTCTCCCAAGAATATCAACCTCTTTTGAATTTAAATAAATATCAGAGATATCAAACATGTCATCATGAGCTTCAAATTTCATATATGCGTTATTTACTTGTAAACCATCTTTATTATAACCTGGTAAAGAAAAAGTAACTAATGAGGGTATAGTATTGATAAATGCTAGTACATTATTGAGTACTTTATAACTTTTAATTGTCGTGTTATTTATATGAAACAGTCCATCGTATCTTTCTGGAGTACCACTCATAGCAAAATCAAGTCT
>Ga0193965_1000103_pt1 | contig 29740 bp, 29 predicted proteins | sample FB_8_MG_FD_140330 | JGI IMG/M metagenome (GOLD analysis project Ga0193965, IMG submission 140330) | Microbial mat bacterial communities from the Broadkill River, Lewes, Delaware, United States - FB_8_MG | ecosystem: Environmental > Aquatic > Freshwater > River > Microbial mats | place: USA... | reverse complement strand
CGGTGCCGATGCAACTGGAGCTACTGCTTTTAATCCTGCACTTGGTACTAACCACAAGTTCAACGGTTGGGCAGATATGTTCTATGTTGCGAGTATTCCAAGTGGTGGACTAAAAGATGCGAACATCCGTTTAGGTTATGTTGCCAAAGGTCTTGGAAAAGTATTAGCTATCTATCATGACTTTAAAGCCGATACTGATATGGCAAGCTCATCTGGTGTAAGCGATGATCTTGGAAGTGAGTTTGACTTACTTTATGTAAATGCAATTCCTGGTGTTAAAAATCTAAAAGGTCTTGTAAAATACGCTTCATACAAAAAAGGTGAAGCTACTGGATATACAAATGATAAGTCAGTAGCTTGGCTTCAATTAGACTATAAGTTCTAAGATATTTAGCAGAAGAGTTCTCTTCTGCTAAAGTATTTTCTTTATCTTTACTGCAGAGTGATTGTAATCAGGTTCTAATGAATCTTTATCCAAAATATCGTTTGTAAGATAATTTACATCTCTGTTACTTATAGGAATAAAGATATTCTTTTCTAAAATATCCTCCGTTTCTATCAATAATGTTTTTTTAAAGTTAATTTAGTATTGACATATTAGAAATAAAATATACAGTCTTATTTTTTATTAAGCGAAAGATATTTTTTGGTAAGTTCTTTATAAAGTTCATCTGGTTTGATACTGCTATTCTCTTCCCATATCTTTTTCATAACAACGTTATCTTCTTTGCCATTCCATAATTTAATATATGAACCATCTTTGTAGCCATTATCTTGACGGAATTGATTTAGAATATTTTTTCCAACATAAAGGCTATAAAGTGTTTCTAAATCTAACCCACTCATGATTGCTAAATCAAAAAACTCTGAAATTATAAGTTCTATATCTATTGCAGTTTTAGACAATACGATAGCCATAATCGTTTCAACTTTTTCTATCACATCATCTTGCGATGAGAACTTATTATTGTTTACATTTATTCTTTCAAAACTAGGCATATTAGATATATTAATCCCTAACTCCTCAACACCACCACGCATATTCAAAGCATAACTTTCAATGGCTATAGACATGATGAAGTGCCATATATCAACAACTTCTATTTGAAGATTTTCCCAATCAGGCTGTGCATCAATATTCTTCCAATGTTTCCAAGAAGGGAAGCTATCTATAGTTTCAGCACACTCCATATATATACAACGCTTCCAGTTGATAACCCTACCATTTTTAGTAAGTCCTCTTGTCCACTCTTCACCATTTGTAGAATCATTCAACTGATTTTGAAGCTGTAACATTAAAAGTATTTTATCCATTACCATCCTTTTTACTCTTTTTAAAGTTTATCTAAATTTTTATTATCAAGGTATTATAATACATATATTTGACAATTAGTATTTCAAAAAAATGGACAAACATTTAAAAATATTGTCCACTTAATCTATAATTGAATGGACAAGCCAAAAAACAATTAACACCTTAAGTAAGGGATTGTATCGTTGTCCATTTATTTTTATCTTAAAGGTAGACTATCAATCATCTCCGCACATTCCATATAAATACATCTGTTCCAGTTAATAGTTTTACCATTTTTTGTGACACCCTTAGTCCAATTTTCACCATTTGTAGCTTCATTGAGTTGGTTTTGTAGTTGAATCATTAATAGTATCTTATCCATATACTTCCTTTTATAAGTGCTAGCTTAATTTTACTAAAGGTAAAATCTCTAGTCATTTTTAAATCAATAATAAATTCGTTTATTGTACAATACCCCTACTTTAATTTAGAGAAAATAATGAAAAGAATCAACTGTAGAAGATGCCAGCACTACTTTGTTACATGGAATCCAGCACAACCTCATGGGTGTAAAGCATATGGATTTAAATCGAAGCAAATTCCATCAATGGTGGTATTTCAAAGCAGTGGAATTGATTGTCATCTATTTATAGAGAAGCCTCTGGCCAAATAATCTTTTTTCCAAACCCTAAACGGTTATCTGTCATCTTAAAATAATTTACATTGATTTGCCAAAGTTTAGGAAGGAGTGCTAGTGCATAAGGAAACTCTTTAAAATAAAGATCTTTTAACTCTAGATCCTTTAACTCTGTAAACTCTCCACGAAACTGTAAACCTTGTATCTTTCCTACTGTTTTTGTTTCAAGTAAAATGTTACCCGCTATATGTTTGTTCTGTTTAATATTTTGGATGTGAGTAGTTTTATCTGAACTTGCAACAACAAAAGCGTTAAGTTTTTTAGAATATGCATAAAAAAGGCTACAAGCATTTATATCTAAACCATTAGTACTTGCTAAACTCATCACATGATGCTCAGATATAAATGCAACTATTTTTTCTAAATCACTACTCATAGCTATAGCTTAAAAAGAAAATTTTCTAAATCCCCTGCATCTTTAATATCTCTTTTGTCAAGCATCATCTTTGCTAAGTCATCTTCAACAAACGATTCAAACATATCTACAGGGCTCAGCATATTGTAATAGCTTTTCATAAACTCTAAGAGTATCTCAAAATTATCATCTCTATGGCTGTGTTGTTTAAACTCTTTAAACTCATCCCAATTAATTTTAACCACTATTTTCTCCCAAATCTTTTTTCCAAACCATTTTCTAAAAGATCAATTATTTGTGACATTTTAGCACGCGAGAGTGCAAAATTCAAGCGCATAAAACCACTCCCTTCACGACCAAAGCTAATTCCTGCATTGAGCCCAAGTTTTGCATCTTGTACAAAGAATTCTCGTAATTCTTTATCTCTTAAACCCATAGCCCTGCAATCTAGCCAAGCTAAATAAGTAGCTTCTATAGGTGTAATTTTTATTAGATTACTATATTTATCACAAATATTTTCAAGCATCTTATAATTCCCATAAAGATGTATCTTTAAATCTTCTAGCCACTCCTTTCCTTCTCTATAGGCTGCTTCAAAGGCAACATGAGACAAAACTGCACCCTGAGCAAAATGAACTCTCGTATAAACTTCAAGATATCTCTTTTTTAGATCTTCATTAGTTATAGCTACACTACTCATTGCAAAACCTGCCATATTAAAAGTTTTTCCAACTCCAACAGCAGTTATAGTGATATTTTTTGCCCTTTGAGAGAGTGAAGCGAATGGGATATGCTTGTTAGGTTTATATACTAAATCAGAATGAATCTCATCAGAGAATACTACAATATTATGTTCTAAACATACTTCTAAGATCGCTTCTAACTCATCTCTTCTCCAAACACGACCCACTGGATTATGAGGAGAACATAAAAGTAAAAGTTTTGTACTCTCATCAATTTGAGATTTTAAATCTTCTATATCAAATTCATAGACGCCATTACTATTTTGCTTAAGCGAGTTTTTTAAAAGAGTACGTCCAGAACGGTTTACACTATGAAAGAAAGGTGGATAGACTGGTGTTTGCACTATCACCTTATCTCCTACTTCACTAAAGGCCTCTATTGCTACATTCATAGATGCAACAACTGAGTGCGAATAAAGCATATCTTTACTATCAAGCACCATCCCATGCTCTTTTGCTATCCACTCACACTGAGCTTCAAATGCTGACTCTGGAATATCCTCATAACCAACTATTGGATGTTTTAGTCTTTTTGCCACAGCGTTAAGAACAAAATCAGGAGTATCAATATCCATATCAGCAACCCACACAGGTTCTACATCGCTAGTACCAAAAAGCTTTTCTCTAAGTGTGTATTTTTCAGCATTAGTATTTTCTCTGGGTGCAGAGCTTGAAAAATCATAAGCCATTTACTATCTCTTTTTCCATACACTCAGTTCTGAAATTGTATGCTGATACTTTCTTGGTGTCTCTTTAATTACAAACTCTAAATCTTGTGTATGAATAAGCTCAAACTTCTCACCTAGAATTTTCTTCAGGCTCTCCAGAGTTTTTACTTCGACGCCATTAGCATCTACATACCCTCCAAGCCATAACTCTTTTGCAGTTGAACTCTCTTGCCATGTATATGGAGAAGTTATCACTAAGACGCCATCCTCGTTTAAACGCTCATCAATAGTATCTAGAAACAGTCTAGGGTTATAGAGTCTATCTATCAAATTAGTTGCCATCACAAGGTCGTATGAATTGAAATTTGGTTTGAGATTACAAGCATCCCCCTGCCAAAATGAGACTTTCTCTTTTAAATCTTCATAGCCTAATTCTTTAAGTGTAACTTTTTTATTTTCAACTAAATCACCTTCACCAGAAGAGTGAAATGCAATATAACCATCATCTTTAAGTTTTGCACCCACTTGGACAAAACGCACTGAAAAATCAATCCCTTCAACACTCTCAAAATCTTTCGCTAGTTCATAAGTAGCTCTACCAGTTGCACATCCTAAATCAAGTGCTTTTGTTTTATTTACACTAAAACTCGAGGCAATTCTTGCACACTCTTGTGAAAAATTTTTCACACCAAAATGTGTATCTCCATATTGAAATTCACAATATTGTGAAACCAATTCGTCTGTTTCATATATATCTACCACTTCTTCTTCCTTTGTATTTGAGAGTACGTATCGAAAACCTGCATTTTGATAAAAATGTTTTCTAAAAGCATAACGGGAGTGCTTCATTATAAGATTTCCACTACTCGCCCAAGATGAGCCTAAAATCATCGCATGTTTTTCATCAAATGTCGGTGTTGAAAAATCATCATAAGCTTCATGAACTCTAAAACCTTCAAAACCACGTATTGGAGTTTGACTCCATTGCCAAACATTTCCAACAACATCATAAATACCATTAAAGTTATGTGTGTCTACACTGCAAGAGCTAAAATTTACAAAGTTTTGATTTGCTCTGCTTTCATCTAAATCTAAAACTTCATCAAGACCTGCTTGTTGATATATAGCCCTATACTCTGCTTCTGTTGGTAATGAATATATGACGCCATCTTGTTCACTCTTATATCTACAAAAAGCCTCTGCTTCAAGAGCATTCACATCTACAGGAAAATCATAAGGCATATCAATAACCTTGCTTAATGCTCTATATTTATAAACGCCATTATCTAAGATCCAAAATGTTGGATGCTTTGCCTTTGTATAATCCAAAAAAGCCAAGCCCTCCTCATCCCAGAACTCTTCTCTCTCATAACCACCTGCTTTGACAAACTCCATATATTCGCCATTACTCACAAGGTATTTACTTGCCTCAAACTCTTCAATATCTTCTTTATAAACGCCATACTCATTATCCCATCCATAAAGATTGTGTTCATCACTTTTTCCTAAAGTAACAGAGTCTTTATCTATCCTCACTAAAGAGTTTTTAGGGAAACTATCTTTCCCTATACAAAGATTGAACTCTTCTACATCTTTTATAAACTCTATTGGCATCTGTCTATGTAAAACTAAAGAGGTCTCTATATGAATTCTCTCATGTTCAATACCCATAAGAATGATCCACATAGGATCATTCTTATTGATTGGTAGCTTAAAATCAAGATTAGAGATCAAAGAATCAACTAAACCCCTTACCTGATCTCTGTAACCTCTAACCTCATCTACTTTAGGCCAAGTATAATTCTTACCGTCTAAATCATCCCAAGCCATCTCATCAACGCCAACTGCAAAGATAGATTCAAGTTCAGGGTTTACTCTCTCTTGAATAATATTCATAAGTATTAACTTATTTATAAAAAAAGTCGCTGTATGTCCAAAGTAGAATATCATAGGGTGACGTGTTGGTTCTGATTTTTTATAAAAAACAGTGTCATCTTTTAAAAGTTCAAATATATTTTCAAATAAAGAGAAAGTGTTATGAAAATACTCTCTTATCTCTTCACGCTTTTCTGTGACACTTGTACCATCAAGTGTGATTGGATATAAACTAAAATAACTCAACGAAAACCTTTCATATAGATTTTTATATATTGATTAACAATAAGCATGCTACAATCTGCGCATTATGCCAAAAATAGATAAAATAAACATTTTAAATAAATTTAATAGTATATCTTATACTTTTACCACAAAATCTGGTGGTGTAAGCAGGGAAAACTATTCCAACCTTAACTTAGCATTTCATGTTGGTGATAAGATAGCTGACATTAATGAAAATCACAATATTCTAGCCAAATTACTACAATACGACAAACGAATGCTTGTTCATATGAAACAGATCCATTCAAACATTGTTCATATTGTTACCGATAATGATAACTTTGACAACCCTCCCACTTGTGATGCTCTCATTACAAACAAAAAAAACACTCCTCTGATGGTGATGGTTGCAGATTGTAGTCCTATACTTTTTTATGATGATGTGCAAAAAGTGATAGCGGTAGCTCATGCTGGACGCCAAGGTGCATTTTCAAATATAATAAAAAATGTAATAGATTCATTTGTTACTGATTTTCATTCAGCACAAAAAAATATCTATGTAAGCATAGGAGCTAGTATCTGCTGTAATTGTTATGAAGTTGGGGAAGAGATCAATAAACAGGCAAAAAAATTAAGTTTAGAGTACGCTATGGAGGTCAAAGACGATAAGTATTATCTGAATATCAGAAAAATCTTAAAACAACAACTACTTACCAATGGAGTCAAAGAAGAAAATATCGAGATATCAGATGAATGTAGTTCATGTTTAAGTAACAAGTACTTCTCGTATAGAGCCAATGGCGTCACAGGAAGATTTGCAGGAGTCATCTTCTTACAAGATGAAAAATCTTTAGATTAAATCTTGTACTTTTTTTGCCAATTGTGTAGGTAAAAGTCCTAAAGATTCTTCAACAAGTTTCGTATTTCCATGCGTAATAAAATTATCGCTATATTCAAAACTTGTAACATTTACATCTGTAATTTTTGCATCAGCTAAGAACTCTAAAATAGCAGAACCTACACCACCCATTTTTGAGCTATCAGAGAACACAAACCATTTTGTATGTTTTTTTGCCATCTCTAAAAGCATTTCGCCATCAAGTGGTTTTACAAAACGCAGATCTAAAATACTTACATCCTCTTCTAAAAGCTTCGAGGTCTCATATGCACGTCCGACGCCATTACCATAACCTATAAATAAAACATCGCTCTTACATGATTGTAAAAGTTGAGATTTTGCTAATTCAAAAGGTTTTGACTCTATTAAGTCTGTCTCTATAAATGAACCTCTTGGATAGCGAAGAGAACAAGGGTGTTCATACTCACTGGCAAAAGCCATAGCCTGATGAAAACTTTTTTCATCTCTTGGGGCAAAAAGTGTCATATTTGGAATTGCACGTAAAAAAGAGATATCAAAAACACCCTGGTGTGTTTCTCCATCTTCTCCTACTATTCCAGCACGATCAAGTGCAAAAACGACAGGTAGATCCATAAGACAAGTATCATGAATCACTTGATCATATCCACGTTGTAAAAAAGTAGAATAGATTGTACAAAAAGGTTTAAAGCCCTCTTTAGCAAGAGCTGCCATAGAGGTTACTGCATGTTGTTCGGCAATCGCTACATCCCAAAATCTCTCAGGATAGGTTTCTATAAGCGCTGTTAAACCAGTTCCACTAGGCATAGCTGCAGTAGCACCAACAATTTTTTCATTGTTTTTTGCCAAATGCATTAAACTTTCAGTATAGATCTGTGTAGCACTTTTAAGAGATGCTTTTTTTGCACTGGTACCATTTGCTAAATCAAAAGGACCTACACCGTGCCATTTTTCTTCATGACCTTCGGCTATATCATAGCCCTTGCCTTTGACGGTCTGACAATGAACAATAACAGGTTTACCAAGATTTTTAGCACGTGTAAATATATCTATAAGTGATTCTAAATTATGTCCATCTACTGGCCCAATATAATCTATACCCATCTCTTCAAACATAATTCCAGGAGTAATGAGCTTTAAACTCTCTTCCATTTTTTTGGCTACATAGTGTGCCCCTTCGCCAAAATTATCTACAAAGTTTTCAGTATGACGTTTAAAGCGTTGGTAAAAAGAGCCAGCCATTGCAGAACTCAACATTCTACTAATTGCACCAATTGGTTTAGCAATACTCATCTCATTATCATTCAGGATGATTACCATAGGGTATCTTCTATCCCCTAATTCGTTAAGTGCTTCATAAACCATACCTGCAGTCATAGAACCATCACCTATCATCGCAACAGGAATTCTATTCTCTTGCTCACCCTTCAAAGCTATCGCTTTTGCAGCTCCAACTCCAAGCGAAATAGATGTAGAACTATGCCCTGCAACAAAATAATCATCTTCACTCTCACTTGGTTTTGTATACCCACAAACTCCATCAAATTGACGTAGAGTGTCAAACTCATCCCATCTACCAGTGAGTAATTTATGTGCATAAGCTTGATGTGAAACATCAAAGATAAATGGATCTTTTTTAGAATCAAAAACCTTATGCATAGCTACAATTAGTTCCGTAGCACCCAATGTTGAACTTAAATGTCCCCCATTCTTGCTTACCACTGTTAAAATTTTATTTCGAATCTCTTGGCAAACTATCTCTAGTTCTTTAAGGTTTTTCTTTTTTATATTTATATTATTCACTTAAGGCTGCTCTTTTAACTCTTTCAAATCTTTTAGATATTTGTGCATCTATATTTCCAGCATCACTTATGGCTATCACACCACCTTGACTTACTGCACTATCAGATACAATTTCAACATTTTCTAAAGAACCAACTTTTTCTGAGATAAACCCATGATCTTTAGGGTTTACTTTCAAAACCACTTTTGATGCACTTTGTAACTCTTGTATTAACTCTTGAGATAACACTTTTGCTATCTCATGAGAGTTTGTACCAAGTTCAACATTAACAACTTCTTTAGATATATCTAAAGCTGCAGTTATAAGTTCGTTTTTAATTTTCTCTAAGGCTGTCGAGAATTCCGTAGCACTGTTTTCTAATTTTAAAACAGATGCAGCAAATTGCTCAGCACCATTTTCTAAGCTTGCCTTGTTTTGATCTAAGAGTTGTGCCTTACCAGCTTCAATCCCTTCTGCAAAACCTTCCTCTTTTGCTTTTTTCAATGCTTCTAAATGCTCTTCCTCTTTTGCCTCTAGTTTCATCTGAAGTTTTATAAAGTTCGATGACATATCATCTGTTTTTTTCATCAAAGACTCAATTAATGAATCTTTGGAACTTTGTGACAATGCACTTGAGTCTACATCTGTTTGTCGCATACCAGGATTATTGTCTTTTGTGTATCGTGGCTGTTCCTCTTCACTTTTTTGCTCATTATTCTTCGAACCAAAAGGGAGCACTTTAAAACTATACTTATCTACACTATGTCTTTCTATAGAATCGCTTGAAATTACTGTTGCCATATCATTACTCAATCATCTCTTCAGTTGAACCCATTTGTATAGTTCCAGCTTCAGCTAGAGAATTTACAACCTCAACTATTTTTCTTTGCGCTGCTTCAACGTCTTTCATCTTAACAGCACCAAGGAATTGCATCTCTTCTTCAAAGGCTTCACGAGCACGCTCACTCATAGCAGAAAAGAATTTCTCTTTTAATTCTTCAGGAGAAGATTTGAGACCTAACATCAAGTCTGCTTTATCTACAGCTTTAAGAACTTCAGTAATTGCATTTCTATCAAGACTAACCATATCCTCAAAGGTAAACATCATCTCTTTAATAAGGGTTGCTAATTCTTCATCAACTTGTTCTATTGTAGCAAGAGTAGATTTAGAGTTCTTAGTACCAAGACGATTAAAGATATCTGCAACAGCACGTGTTCCACCAACCTCAACTTTATACGAAGCGAGTGATTCTAATTTCGATTCAAGTACGGCAGATACACGCTTAATTACAGAAGGTGAAATATCTCCAAGTTTTGCCATACGCATTGCAACTTCACTTCGTAAATCATCTGGAAAAAACTGTAAAGTATCTGCTGCCTCTGTAGCATCCATATGCGCTAAGATAAGAGCTATGGTCTGAGGATGTTCATGCTGAATAAAATCTGAAAGCTGCTGTGGCTTAATTTTAGATAGGTACGCAAAATTTTGTGTATTTTGCATACTTTTTGAAAGTTTATCCATAACCTTTTTCGCTTCATCAGCCCCTAGTGTTCTATAAAGCAACTCACGCGCATATTCCATACCACCAGAGGTCATATATTGACCTGATTGAAATATTGCATGAAACTCCTCTAAAACTGCAGTAGCCACTGCACGTTCCAGTGTTTTTGAAGTCGCAATGTATTTAGAAACTTCAGTTATGGAGTCAACACTCATATTTGAAAAGACCGCAGAGGTAGCTTCCTCACCTAATTGTAAAAGTAGAATCGCAATTTTTTCAGCCATACTCATTTCATCAAAGGTCGCTTGCTGTGTTGGAGATAAGTTTGCCATATACTATCCTTTATCCGACTTTGTTGGATTTACTCCAGCCTCTTCTGATAAAAGAGCTTGCAGTAATGATGCTATATCTTCAGGTGAATCTTCAGCCATAGTTTTCACTTTTTCTAACAATACTTCGTGTTTGAGTTCATCTTCATTAAAGCCATCGCCGACACCAAGTTGATCTTCAACTTTTTTACGCATATCCTGAACTTTTTGTACTAAATCCTCATCTTCATCATCATCTATTTCTAAACTAGGTCTAGTAAGATCATCTTCCTCTTTAGATACCTCTAACATTCTCTCAGCAAATGGTGAAATAACTTTTTTGTAGACGATAAGTAGTAAAATAAGTACGAAAATATATTTAAATAATCCAGAAAAAGGTGCTAAATATGTTTCGCTAAAGGCAACAGCTTGAGAGACGCCATCTACACCAGGTTCTTTATTATCTCTTTTAAATTGTAAGTTTTTTACAGATATTTCATCACCACGAGTTGCATCAATACCAATTGATTGACTCACAAGAGAGGTTAAAGCTAAAAGTTCTGTCTCATCAAGACCTTTATACTCTAACTCTTCAGTAACACTACCATCTTCAGCAATTTTATTCGAGTATTTTCCATCAACAATTACAGCTGCAGTAATTCTTTTAATCCGTGCAAATTGAGACTTTGTAGTTGATACAGTTTTACCTACTTCATAGTTCGTCGTTCCACTGTTTTTTTCATACTTTTCATTTACTTGGTTACTTTGTAATCCTTGAACTGGGCCTATATTACTTACAGCCCCCGGTACTCCACCCACTACTTCAGGTGAACCACCTTCACGCTTTTCTTCACTAATTTGTTCACTTCTGACAACATTTTCAGGATCGAAACTCTCAGATGTTGAATTTTTTATAGAAAAGTCGTATTCTATGGTTACCTGTGCAACAACTTTATCATCACCACCTACAAATGGAGATATAACACTAATGATTTTCTTTTGTCTTTTTTTCTCTTCTTTGTTTTTAAACTTTTGTTGTGTTACAGAGAGTTCACTCATTTGAGAGAGTTCATCTTCATCACCCAGTGTCTCACCATCACTATTTACAAGCATAACATTTTCAGAACTCATATTGGGTACAGCTGCAGAGACCAAGTTTTTAATCCCTCGAACTTGTTTAGCAGATAAAGAACGCCCTTCAACAAGTGAAACCATTACAGACGCCGTTGGTAAAGTTTGCTTTTCAACAAAAAGAGTATCTTTTGGAAGTGCTAAACTAACTGATGCTGAATCTATTGGTGCAAGTGCATTAATAGTACGAGAGAGCTCACCCTCTAAAGCACGAAGATGTTTAATTTTTTGATCAAAACTTGTAGCTCCAAACTCTTGATTATCAAACAACTCAAATCCAACACCACTATCTTTTGGAATACCTTGAGATGCTATGGAGATTCTTTGTTTATAAACTACATCTTTTGGTACTTTGATAACATTGTTAGCTGAGAGTTCATATGGTACTTCATCTTTTTCAAGCTGTTCAACAACCTTCGCGGCATCCGAAGAGCTTAGTGAATCAAATAAAACTTCGTATTTATTAATATCATTCTTTTTTGCTGTATAAACAACTAAAAAGATTAAAAATGAAACAATTCCCACAATAGCAACAGCAATAATAATCTTTTGTTGCTTAGTTAATTTATCGTATAAAATTACTAATTGTGAAAAAAGTACCTTAAAATCCATTCAATTCCCGTTTAACTTAGATTAATTTTGAAGTTAATTCAAAAAAGCGTGTGTTTTGCTCTTTAGTTCCTACTGTAACTCTAATAGCATTCATATTATAGCCACTTAAGTCCCTAACAATCATCCCTTTTTTTAAAAGGTCATTTGCTAAAGTACTTGAATTTTGATTATTATTTAGACATAAAGTAACAAAATTTGTATAACTCTCAATTATATCTATTTTTTGCTCTTTTGCAAACTCTTCATAACGTTTCATCTCTTCAAAGTTAAGTGCGATACATTTATTTACAAACTCTTCATCATCAACTGCAACACTTGCTGCTTCTAGTGAAAGTGTAGTAATATTAAAAGGTGGTCTTAATTTATAAAGCTCTTTAATAATTTTTGAGTCAGCAATACCATAGCCAACTCTCATTCCACCAAGACCATAAGCTTTTGAAAATGTCCCTAGATAGATCACATTCTCATATTTTTCAATAAGATCATTTGGTTGTATAGCTTTAGATGAATCTTTATAAATTGCATATTCCATATATGCTCCATCTACAACTACTAAAGTGTCATTGTCTATCTTCTCAATGAATGCAAAAAGCTTTTCTGCATCAATGGCGTCACCGGTCGGGTTATTTGGTGTACATAAAAAGATAATATCAGGATTTTCATTTTTATATATTTCATAAAATTCATCTAAATCATGCTCTTGTGAACTTGTTCTTAAAACCTCTGCACCAACATGTTTAGCATAGATCTCATACATAGCAAATGTGATACTGTTCATAAGAACTTTAGATCCACTTGAGGCTTTTGCATGCATTAAAAACTCAATAACTTGATCACTCCCGGAACCTATAATTAAGTTCTCATCTTTTATATCAAATCTATTTGAGAGTGCAGTCTTTAATTTCATCATCGAATCATCCGGATAGAGTGCCATCTTAGAAACTATTTCGGAAACTGCACTTTTTACCTTAGGCGAAGATCCATAAGGATTTTCGTTTGATGCGAGTTTGATGATATCTTTTGCTTCTATACCAAATTCACGAACAACAAGTTCTATAGGCTTACCCGCTTCATATGTTTTTATACTTTCTAATTTTTTATTAAACTTCATTCTTCACCCTTTACATAGCTTCCAAGCCAAGTTACTTCACCCTCATGTTTTGAGAGTACTTTTTGAATTTTTTCATCATCTATGTGTCCATAAAAGTCTATATAAAACCAATAACCAAATCCACCTTTATCTTTTGAAGGACGGGATTCTATTTTTGATAAATTTACTTTTTCTTTATCAAAATCTTGTAAGAAATGAACAAGTGATCCAGCCTCAACCGCATCTTTTAGGCGCACTAAAATTGATGTTTTATCGTGTTCACTTTGTCCATTTTTAAAGTCACTCAGTATAACAAAACGCGTTGCACTATCGTGTTGATCTTCTATATTTTCAAAAAGCGTTGGAACTCCGTAAAGCTTTGCTGCAATATGTGAACAAATTGCAGCTGCACTTGGATCTTCTGCAGCAAGTATTGCAGCTTTTGCAGTTGATTCCACTGGAATCTGTTCAACATTTAAAAGACCATGTTCAGATAAAAATTCCCGACATTGTCCAAACCCTTTATCTTTTGAGTAAACCTTTGTGATATCTTCTACTCGTCTAGCTTTTGTTGCAAAGGCCATATGAATTGGCATGTAAAGCTCTGCAACTATTTTAACTGAACTTTTAGATAATAAATCGAGTGTCTCACCAACTATTCCATCACGAGAGTTCTCAATAGGAACTACACCAAATTTTGCACGTTTTGATTCTAATGTTTTAAATACTGCATGAATAGAGCCAAGAGAGAGATAATCGCTCATTCCGCCAAAACGACTCTCAGCAGCTTGATGGGTAAAACTTCCCTCAGGTCCAAGATAAGCAATTCTCTCAGGAAGTTCTAAATTACGAGCAACTGCAAACACTTCTAAAAAAATCGCTTCTATAGCTCCTTGGTTTAAAGCACCCCCACTCTCTTTAGAGAGGAGTGTTAATCTATCAATAATATCTTTTTCACGTTCTGGTCTATATACAGCAGTACCCGTTTCATGCTTTATTTCACCTACTCTATGGACAACTTCCATACGTTTGTTGAGTAGTTCTAAAATCTTATTATCGATACCATCTATTGCATCTCTACAATCAGTTAATGTTTTCCAGTCACTTATCTCACTCATAGCTGCTCCAATATCTCTTGCATATCTGCAAAAATTTCATCTGGTTTTAATTTTTCATCCAAAAACGGCACTATCTCATCAGCAGATTTATATTTTCCACTTGTAACAAAAATAGTATTGACACCCATCTCTTTAGCACCACCCAAATCACCTTTAACATCATCACTAATCATTGTTATGTCACTGAATTTTGCATCTCTAGATTGCTTCTTCATAAGCTGAAGTGCTTCTTCATAAAAAGCAATACTTGGTTTTCCAATAACACTATATGAACAAGATGTAGCAAACTCTAAAAGCTTTAGTATAGCTCCTACGCCAGGATAACGTTTGTTGTTTTTAGCATAAATGGAAGTTTCATGCATTCCAACCAAAGAGGCACCTGCCAAAATAAAATCTATCATTTGAGCAAACTCTTCAGAGCTAAAGTCCTCTTTAATTGCGACTAATACAGTTTTAGGGTTTTCGTAGTTAAACTCATACCCCATTTTTAAAAGAGTATCTAAAAATTCTTGTGCACCATAAGCAGCTACAGCTTTTTTCTCCACTCTAGTTTCTAATAATAAAAGAGGATCAAGATATTTTTCAAATCCGAAATCAAAACCTATAGAGTTTAGATAGTTATAGAAATCTTGTGATTGTTTTTTAGTGTTATTCGTTACTACCATATAAGGGATATTGTCTTTATTAAGTTTATCTATAAACTCTATACTGCCTCTTATTGGAGATTTATCACTATCACTAATCAAAGTACCCTGAACATCAATAAAATACAACTTATTTCTCCAAGAACTCTTGCTCTAGAGCTACTAAATCTTCAAAACTCTCACGTCTTCGAATGAGTCTTGAATTTCCATTTTGCACTGCTACTTCGGCACTTCTTCCACGAGTGTTATAATTACTGCCCATACCAAAACCGTAAGCTCCAGCACTGTGAATTACTAAAAGATCATTATGTGCAAGTGGCGGAAGAGAATAGTTTTTAGCAAAAAAATCACCACTCTCACACACTGGACCAACAATATCTACCTCACGAGTTTCATCAGTAGATTCAGTAATAGCTTCAATTTTATGATATGCACCATAGAGTGCTGGACGTAAAAGGTCATTCATAGCTCCATCGACAACTACAAATTTCTTCTCTCCATTTTGTTTCTCATATAAAACTTTTGTTAAGAAGTATCCAGCATTTGCTGTTAAAAATCTTCCTGGCTCACAGATCACTGTTAAATCAAGACCTTTTAATGTAGCTAATATTGCTTGTGTGTAATCATACGGCTTAATTGTAGTCTCATTATCATAACGAATTCCTAAACCACCACCTATGTCAAAAAATTTCAATTCAATATTGATTTTTTCTAAAGAGCGTACTAAGTCAGCTACAATCTCTGCTGATTCATAGATTGGCTTAAGTTCTGTAAGTTGAGAACCTATATGAAAATGTATACCAACAGGATCTAAATTCTCAGAATTATTTGCCTTGATATACATACGTTTAGCACTCTCTAAATCTACTCCGAACTTATTGTCATGCAGACCTGTTGATATGTAAGGATGTGTCTGAGGATCGATGTTTGGATTTACACGGATACTTATACGTGACACTGCACCTAACTCTTTAGCAATTAACTCTACACGACCAAGCTCAGCCTCACTCTCTACATTAATATAAAGTATATCTTTTTCAATCGCTTCACGAATCTCATCATCACTTTTTCCAACACCCGAGAAGATAATCTTATATGCAGGAATTCCAGCTAAAAAGGCACGACGCACCTCACCAATAGAAACACAATCTGCACCAGCACCTAATTTTGCAAAGTGTTGTACTACACTTAAGTTTGAGTTTGCTTTTACTGCAAAAGCAAGTATAGATTTTCTAGCTTTAAAAGAGTCTTTTAGTTCCGTATATTGTGCACTCATATAATCTAAATCGTACACATATAATGGCGTTTTATACTCGTTAGCTAACTCTTTAAAATTTATCATAAATAATCCAAATATTTTTAGAGTGATTTTATCAAAAAAGTGCTTATAATTTTGTTATGAAGAAATAGACTTATAAATGTAAGGCCATAGTTAAAAAATTAAGTTGATTTACTGTACTTAAACCATTGCCTAAGTGCAATAAAAAATAAAATTATTATCGGTCCAATCACACCTAATTCACTCGGTATTGTTTTATTGTTTGATAACTCTATAAGCATGAACAATATACCCCAAACCATTAAGGTTGCAAAAATTGCACCAAAACTGAATAAAGATACATTTAAAAACCTTACGCTTATAGGAACAAAAAAGAAGATTATAACTACAACACATGGAACAAAAAATGGGTATACAAATATTTTATATAGTGCAGCTTTAATACCACTGGTATTAATATTTTGTTTCTCTAGAAGTAAAATTGCTTCAATCGCATTCATAATCGTAAAATTAACTTTACCTTCATAGACCTGATCTAAAATCTTTGGTCGAAACCCATCCAAAATTTTCAATTCTTGTGACTGGGTCACTTGTATCCCTAAAGAATCAAAACTAAGATCATCAGGCTTCAAGATGATATCAGCATTTTTTATAAACCAACTATCATCTCTATAAATAGCAGAAGATGCTACCAAGACCTCCTTTAAAGAGCCTTTTTCTACACCAAAAACTCTAATATCTTCAGCTTTTTGCTGCAGTGGTACCATTTTTGAAAAGTAAACGTATTTATCTTTATAAGTGAAAAAAAGATCTCGTGTAGGACTTAAATACTCTGCATTTTTACGAATATTTGTAGAGAACTCTCCCGCTCTAGAAAAACTCGGAATTGCATGAAGAGAGATAAACAAAACTATAATTGTAGTTGAGACCACTAAAAATGGCTTTAATATATCTGTTCTGGTATACCCTAAGGAGAAAAAGGAAACAAGGGCATTTGATCTGATTAAAAATATTTTTGTAGTTATCATTGCAAAAATTAATGATAGAGGGAGAAGCATCTCTACCGCATAAAGAGTACTATATGCAAGATAAATAAGTAATAGATTGGCTGACTGTGAAAGGTCTTCAGCATGATTTATATAATCAAATGCGACTAAAAACATAACTAAAGCGCTAAGTATAACGAAGAAATATTTCAGGTAGTGAAACGAAATGTATTTAAAAGCTATCATCAATATTATCGTAACTGAAATTTTTTAATTGTGTATCTTGAACTTGTATCTTCTAATGAGTTGGTAAGTAAAAACTCAATTGATTTACATGTATGTAGTATCCACTCATCCAAATATTTCGCTTCATCCTCGTTAAAATTACTCAAAACATATGAGGCCACTTCCCCTTTATGTTCAGGTTTTCCTATTCCCATTCTAATACGAGTATACTCACGAGAGATCTTTTCATCTGTAGATTTTAAACCATTGTGACCACCATGGCCTCCACCATGTTTAAAACGCAATGTTCCAAACGGCAAATCTAAATCATCATGTATTACAACAACCTCATCTATTTTATAAAATTGTTTTACAGCAACAATAGAGTTACCAGATAAGTTCATAAATGTAAGTGGTTTTAATAAAAAATGATTTGAAAATTTGAATAGTTCACCATTAAATGATGAGGAGAGTTTTTGTGCATTCTGACGCTTAATCAGAGTATCTATAACCATAAAACCAATATTATGGCGTGTAAATTCATAGTTCGGGCCAGGGTTACCTAGTCCGACTATAAGCATGATTATTTCGCTTTAATTACACTTAGTACAGATACACGATCAGCATCTGTAAACTTAATGTTTTCAACAACATCTAAATCACGGATTAGCTTAGAATCACCAACATCCATAGCTCTTACATCAACTGTAATTGCAGCTGGGATATTTTCAATTGCAGCTTTAACACGTAAACGAGGTTTAGCAACATATACCATACCTTTATTTTTAAGACCGATAGCCTCACCTTCTGGTACAACTGGTACATGATAGTGAGTTACAACACCTGGTTGTGCTACCATTAAATCAACGTGTAAAAGATTACCTGTTACTGCATGTGCTTCATATGATTGAACAACAACATTCATCTCTTTACCACCTACACTTACTGGGAATGCTAAAGTTTCTTTGTTGCGAACAGTACGGATATATTCGTTTGCTTTAAACGCGGCATTGATATTCTCAAGACCTTTTCCATAAATGTTAGCAATTAGATAACCATCCCTACGTAGTGCGTTTGTAGCACCTTTGTTTGTACTCTCTCTAATAATGCCTTCTAACATATTAAATCCTTAATTAAAAAATAGACGGAATTATATCTAAATAATTCTTATTTTTTATTAAACACCACTCTTTTTTACTTTAAATCAAAAACATCTTCATCTCTTTCTACAGATATTTTACCAACACTAACTGCACTATCCTCATCGGAATTGGCTCTAGCAGTATATTTTGAAGTATTTAATCCGCTCATTTTTAGATTTAAATCAGCTGGACTAGTAGCATTTTCTAAAGCCTGTTCTTTAGAGATAATTCCATCATCATATAAATCAAATAGAGACTGATCAAAACTTTGTGATTTATAATGCTCTTTTCCAGCTTCTAAAGCATCCCTTATCTCATAATCTCTATTTTCCATAATCAGTTTTTCAATAAGTGGTGTACGTACTAAAATCTCCATAGCTGCACGGCGTCCACCATCTACAGTAGGTACCAACCTTTGAGAGATAACACCTTGAAGAACACCTGCTAAAGATAAACGGACACGGTTTTGTTCATCAGTTGGAAACTGTGCTATTATACGGTTAATAGTCTCTTTAGCATCAATAGTATGCAAAGTTGAAAAAACTAAGTGACCTGTATCAGCAGCATGAAGTGCTAGATTAATTGTTTCTCTATCCCTCATCTCCCCAACAAGAATAATATCTGGATCTTCACGTAATGATGCGCGAAGTGCATTCCCAAATGAGATAGTATCTTGCCCAACTGAGCGTTGATTGATGATACAGCCTCTATCTTTATGAACAAATTCAATAGGGTCTTCAATGGTGATAATATGCTTTTTCTTATTAAGATTGATCTCATTAATCATAGCGGCAAGCGTTGTAGATTTCCCACTTCCTGTAACACCAGTTACTAAAACAAGTCCTCTCTCTCTTTTTGTAAAGCTATGAAGGATTTCCGGTAAATGAAGTGCTTCAAAAGATGGTATCTCAACAGGAATAACACGAAATACTGCTGAAACACCATCCATTTGAAAGAAAACATTTACACGAAAACGATTTTTTTCATCAAATGGATATACTAAATCTATCTCTCGATGTTCAACAAATTCTGCAAAACGCCCTTTTAAAAGCTCTTTTGAAAAAGTAAGCGCATCTTCTTTAGAAAAAATACCTCCAGAAAACTGGACAAGATTCCCATTAATTCTTGCGCGTATTACAGAGTTTGCTTTTATATGAAGGTCACTCCCCCCATTTTCAATCATCTTTTTTAGATAACCTCTAATTTTTTTTAACTGCTCAAAGGTAAGTTTACTAACGTCTACTTCGTTCATAATGCCTCCAAAATATCTTTAAATGCATCTTTAAATGCATCCAAGCCTTCCGAAATTTGTTTCTCTATAATACTATGAAAATCTATCCCTGCATCTTCAATTTTCTTAAAATGGTTTTCTATGATATCTTTAGAGATTGGTAAGGCATTTTGTGTTGTATAGTTTTCATCAAAAGCTTTAATAGTCTCAATCGGTGCAGTATTGACACTATTGTATGCCAAAAGACCCTCTATATAGTAATGTGCTGGAAGAGACTTGTCTTTTACTCCTGTACTTGCAAAAAGAGCACGACATCCTTGCACTTTCATAGACTCTATTTCTGCATAAATATCTGCACTATTATAAATTCCTGTTAATGCTACAGGTATCCCTTTGTCTGCAAGTTTGGCATCTAAAGCTCTATCTATTCTACTTACAAAAATACTTATAACAGTAGGAACAGAAGACCCATAGACTCTAACACCTTTCTCAAAAGCTTTTGCACATGAGAGCGCTTGCTGTTTTGAAAAAATCAGTGTTGCATTTACAGGGATACCAACAGATGTCAACTCTTGCATTGCAACATATCCTGCTTGTGTAGCAGGAACTTTTATCATTACATTTGGTCTAGAAATTTGTTTAAAAAGTCTTTTTCCCTCAGCTATAGTTGCCTCAGCATCATCACAAAGAAAGGGATCGACTTCTATACTTACATATCCATCGTCTTTAGCTTTAAAGAGTGGCATTAAGATATCTGCAGCTTTTTGTATATCATAGATTGCAACAGCTTCATACTTCTCTTTAGCACTTAAACCTTCAAGCTCTGCTAATTGTCCTTTATAAGCTGGTGAGCTCAAAATTGCGTTTTTAAAAATTGCCGGATTTGAAGTAGCTCCATTGATTATATTTTTATCTATAAGTTCTTTAAATTCAGTGTCTAAGTAATCTCTTTCTATAAAATCTGCCCAAAGTGAAAACTTTAAATCTTCTATATACATCCTGCTATATCCTAAATAATTTTTCTTTATTATAGCCCAATAAAAGCAAAATAAAAAGATGTAAAAGGTTTAAAAAAAGAAAGGTTTGTATTGATATGTAATTTATAGTATCATAAAATTGACACGTAAAAAGAAAATCATAAATCTCATCTTCAAAAAACTTATACATCATGAATAAACCAAGAAAATACGAAAAGAATACAAAGAGCACTTTTGGATCCAATATTAACCTTTGGCTATAAATATAGTATAAAAAGAGTATCAGTTCAACAAAATACAATATAAAAGAAAAAGCAAAAAGTTTACTAAGGGTAAAAATAATAATAGGAATATAAAAAAGATAAACAAAAATATTCTTCTTTAAAAACGTAGCTATAAAAAATAATTGTTGGAGACAAGTTAAAATGTATTCACCTGCATAAAAGCTTGAAATAGAGATGCTAAAATGAAAAAAATAAGCCATTCAAGATAAACTCTTAGGTATTGAGATACAAAACGTGGATCCTTGAGTGGAAGAATCAACCTCAATCGTTCCTTCAAATTGCTTTTCTATGATCATCTGACTCATATATAAGCCCAGTCCTGTTCCATTTTTTCCTTTTGTACTAAAATAAGGTTCAAAGATATGCGTTATATGTTCATCTTCAATCCCTCCTGCATTGTCTATCACATAGATACAAAGTTTTTCTTTGAGATTTTCAACATTGATGGTAAGCTTATGTTTTTCAGATTTTACTTCGGAAAAGGCATCTATAGCATTATTAAGCAGATTTAAAATCACTTGCATAAGCTCATTAGCAAATGTATCTATTATTATCTCTTCTTTCTTTTCAAATACAACTTGAACCTCTACTTCTTTTAGTCTTGGAGCGATAAAGTTTATAGCTTTATCTAAAAAAGAATTTATCCCTATCTTTGATTTTTCCTTATCAGGATGAAAATATGTTTGAAAGTCATCAATCGTCTCTGCAAGATAAATAATACTTTTGCTAATATCATCTAAAGTTTTATCTATAACTTCTGGTTCAATTGAACCACCTAAAAGTTTTTGAATCTGTAAATTAGAGATCTGTAATGTAACAGTTGAAAGTGGTTGACGCCATTGATGTGCGATCATACTAATCATCTCTCCCATTACAGCTTGTTTTGATTGAACGGATAAAAGCTTATCTTTAGCAATCAATTCTGTAATTTTCTCTTGTACTTTTATCTCTAATGAATCATTTAATTCTTGAAGTTCATGAGTTTTTTCTTCAACTTTTTTTGCAAGCTCACTGTTAAAGTTTTGCAGTCTATCTTGCTGCCTGATTATAAGGTTTCTTACTTCATCCATTTTTTGTTTGTAAAAATAGATAATGGCACTCACAACAATCAAAACAAATGAAAGATAAGAGATTTGAAAAAGTGAATAGTATGTTTGCACAAAAGGTTGAAACACAGATACAAAAAGCATAGCGATCATAAAAGCAAGCCAATAAAAACCATTTTTTACATTTTCAAAATATAGCAAAATAATAGGATAAGTAAATAACCATATAAATTTTAAATCTTGTACTGGATATGCATAAAAGAGATATAAAAAAAGTAAAGAATACTGAGTGGTAATCACTTTAGAAACAAAAGCAAAACTCGATTCTGATTTTCTTAAAAGAAAAAATAAACCAATATTAGCAAAGATTAAACCAAGTTCCACTGGAATAATCCCATAAGTTTCTCTGAAAAAATTATTTATTATTGCATATATTAAAGCTAAAGATGAAAGGAGCAAAGCATTGTTAAGCATTTGAAATTTACTTTTTACTTCACGCTTATCTTGACTAAAATGGTGTCCGCTTGTAAAAAAATTATTTATTTTAATCATCTATTCCAATCCTAAGCTAAATAAATTTTATCCAATAGTTCATTATATTCATCTTGAGCATTACTATCTAATGTAATTCCACCACCACTTTTGTATAGATAACCACTTTTTGTTTTTTCTATAAAGCGTATCATCACCCCACTGTCAAAACTCTCCCCATCAAAAACCCCAAATACTCCACTGTAAAATCCTCTTTCATACTCTTCAACTTCTTTGATAATCTCTAAAGTACTTTTTTTAGGTGTACCACTAATGCTACCAGCCGGAAGTAATGTTTTTAAAATATTACCTAGATGAGAAGACCACTCTTTACTTAACTCCCCGCTTATATGTGAACTCACCTGCAAAAGATTTTTATCTCCTGCTTCTATCTCAGTAATATATCGGAACTCTTCAACCCTTACATTTTTTGAAACCATAGAGAGGTCATTACGGAGCAGATCTACAACCATAATGTGTTCAGCCATCTCTTTTTGATTATCTAAAATTTTCTTTTTCGCATTTGGTATATTTGCATCAATAGTCCCCTTCATCGGAAAAGTATGAATTTTATTATCAGATATACTAACAAACTGTTCAGGGGAGAAACACACAAACTGATCTTTGTAACGAAGCTTATAGTGTGCGTTGGAAAGTTTGTAAATCTCTTTTAAATTCAAATTCGGTTCAATCGGTGTAGCTTGCGTAAGATTTAAAAGATAAGTATCACCAGATTTTATTTTCTCTATAATACGGTCAAACTTTTGTTTATACGTATCAAAAGAGATTGGATTTTTTCGAAGTGATATCACCTTAGACTTTTTAGACTGAGGTTTTTTTATAGAGAACTCTATATCATATTTCTCTAGTTCATCCAGTTTTATAATATCTAATTTTTGAGCTAAAAAATCACTCACAACTAAAAATGGTATTTTCTCTTTAGCTAAGCGGTTTATCTCATTAAAATCCATCTATTATTTATCAGCTATCAACTTTTTAAGTATAGCCATTCTGATTGAGACGCCATTGCTCACTTGTTTTAATACCTTGCATCTCTCATCATCTAAAAGTGCATCGGAGATATCTATATTTCTATGAACTGGGCCAGGGTGAAGGAGTATTATATCTCTATCACCTATAAGCTCTGAAGTGATACAAAAATCACTCGCATAATCTTTTAATGATGCATAACTTTGTGAAGAGTGACGCTCAGTTTGTGTACGTAGACTCATAATGGCGTCAACATCATCAATAACATCTTTAAGATAATGTGAAGTTCTCAAGTTGGTCTTTGGTAAAAACTGTGGAGGAGCCACAAGAATAACCTCTACCCCAAAACGACCTAAAAGCTCTATATTGGAATTTGCTACACGGGAATTTTTAATATCACCAACAATAGCAATTTTCTTACCACTCACATCTTTAAAGTGCTCTTTTAAAGTGTATAGGTCAAGTAATGCTTGTGTTGGATGGGCATGGGCACCATCTCCTGCATTGATTATAGAAGCTTTTGTATGGTTTGAGAGAATCTTTGGAACCCCTGCATTTTGATGACGAACTATAATAGCATGGGGACCCATGGCGTCAAGATTCATCGCAGTATCAACAAGAGTCTCCCCTTTTTTCGTTGAGCTTTTTGCCACATCAAGATGTACTATCTCAGCACCCAAACGCTTTGCAGCAATCTCAAAAGAGCTTTTAGTTCGTGTAGAGTTCTCAAAAAAAAGTGTAATAATGATTTTATCTTGTAGAATTCTATCAAACCGCCCATCGCTAAAACGTGCAGCATCATCTAAAATCTCATTTATCTCTTGTACACTAAAATCATCAGTTCTTATCAAATGTTCCAAAGCTTAACCTCTTTAATTATTTTAGAGATTATACAAGACATCACAAAGAGTGTCAATATTATTACTCACTTTTAAAACCTTAAAATTACTTTGCTTGAAATAGGGTTCAGAAACTTCAGAAAAACTATTATCTTTCTCCCTACAATTAAAAGCAACTGCATGTTTTATATTTGCATCCGACAAAGCTTTTACACTCAGTAGAGTATCGTTGATACACCCTAAAGAGCAATGCGTCACTAAAAGTGCTACAGCTTTAAAGTATGAGATAAGATCTATAATCATATTCTCTTTATCTATCGGTACATATAACCCACCAGCACCCTCAATAATAAGAACATCGGATATCCCTTCCATCTTTTGTATTGCTGCATCTATTTTTTTAAAATCTAATGGCGTCACATTAGATGCCACATAAGGAGCAGCAGGAAGTACATGTGAAATTGGCACTATATCTTCAATTTTAAAGTCACTTGCTTGTGGATTTAACTCTTGAAGAAGTTTTAAGAGTGCATCTCCATCAGGTCTGACGCCATTAACAACTCCAGTCTCAATTGGCTTTATAACACCAACTCTAAGACCACGTGAAGCAAACTCTCTTAGAAGCAGTTTAGTTGTGTAAGTCTTACCTATATCTGTATTTGTTGCACTAATAAAAATTCTTTTAGTCATAATTATCTCTTCTTTGCTATAATTTATCATTATTAAAAGGTTATATTTAAATGAACAATTTTGAAGAGTATTATACCAAGTTTGTACAGTCAGTTGGCTCTAAAGAAGGTGCAGTTAGCCCAGTTTTAACAAATTCAGCATCTTTTGCTTATGGTACAGCAGAAGTAGCAGAAGCAATTTTTGATGGAAGTGTAAAAAAACCACTCTATTCTAGAATGGGAAACCCTACATCTGCTCGTTTAGAATCAATCATGGCAGAGATGGATGGTGGAGTTGGTGCAGTTGCTACAAGTAGTGGGATGGCTGCAACAACCTTAGCGACAATGTCACTTTTAGCTGCTGGTGATGAAGTGATCTCTATAGGTGGTCTCTTTGGTGGGACCTACTCATTTTTTAATGAAACACTTTTTCGCTTTGGAATCAAAACAAGTTTTTTTGATGTAGATGAGTTTGATAAAATTACTGATGCCATCACAAAAAATACTAAAATTATATTTTTGGAAAGTGTTGGAAATCCAAATATGAGACTTCCAGATATTAAAAAAATTGCAGATATCGCTAATGAATATGGCGTAGCACTTATTGTCGATAACACAATAACACCTCTAAGCATTTCACCATTAAAGCTAGGTGCAGATATTGTTGTATATTCAACAACTAAAATTATTGCAGGGAACGCTTCAGCTCTTGGTGGTTGTGCTGTTTTTCGTGCTATAGATGATGAAAGTGATAAATTCAAATCTACTCGTTATGAGTTTTTGGCAAAGTTTATTAAAGGTGCTGGAAAAATGGCACTGATACCAAATGCTAAAAAAAGAGCTATGCGTGACTTTGGGATGAGTGCAAATGCTAATGCATCTTATCTTACTATGCTAGGTCTTGAGACCCTTCCGCTGAGATTCTCACGTATCACAAACACTATTGAAAAAGTTGCATTAGAACTAAGCAAAGCAGGTTTTAATGTAAACCATCCATCTTTAGAAAATCATCCACAAAATCAAAGATATAAAACACTCTTTTCAAACGGATGTGGTACTTTTATGACATTTGATATGGGAACTAAAGAGAAAGCTTACAAGTTTTTAAATAATTCAAAAATTGCAACACTTACTGCAAATATTGGAGATTCAAGAACCCTTGCACTTCATATGGCGTCTACAATATATAGAGACTTTGATGAAAAAACAAGAGAGTTTCTTGGCATTACAGATGGACTTATACGCGTATCTATTGGACTTGAAAATCCACAAGATATTATTAATGATTTTTTACAGGCGGCAAAATAATGGCAACTTTTAATGAATTTGAGCTTTCACACGAGGTAATGGTTAAATATCCAAAAAAGTATAAAGTATTTATATTAAATGACGACTATACTTCTATGGATTTTGTAGTTGATATTTTAATGAGTATTTTTCACAAAAGTTATGAAGAGGCTGAGAATATAATGCTTGAAGTACATAAAAAAGATCGAGGTTTATGTGGTATTTATACACATGAGATTGCAGAAACAAAAGTGATGCAAGTGATTAAAAAAGCAAAAGACAATGGCTTTCCTTTAAAAGCTACTATGGAGGAGGAATAAAATGATAAGCAATAATCTTAATGAAATTTTTCAAAAGTCTATTCTTTTTGCAAAAAGTTTACGTCATGAATACTTGACTATAGAACATGTGTTTTTTCTTCTACTATCATCCCAAGAGGGTGCTAACATTATCAATACCTGTGGCGGTAATGTAGAAAAAATGAAAGAGATTCTATCTGATTATATAAAAACAAACATAGATGCACTTCCACAAAACATAAATCAAGAACCGTATGAGAGTGTTGCACTTTCACGTTTAATTGATAATATGATAAGACATATACAAAGTGCTGGACAACCAACAGCAAATGTTGGTGATCTTTTAGCATCATTATGTGATGAAGAGAATACATTCTCTTGTATGCTTCTACATGAATACCAGATTACACGTCTTGACATACTAGAGGTAATTTCACATACTGATACAAATGAATTGGGAAAATTAGAAAAAGAGGATGAGTCTTACCTTAAAAAATACTCTATCGATCTTCTTGAAAAAGCTAAAGAGGGGAAAATCGACCCTGTTATTGGTAGAGAAGATGAGATAAGACGTGTCACACAAATTTTGTGTAGAAGAAAGAAGAACAATCCAATTTTAGTAGGTGAAGCTGGAGTTGGTAAAACAGCTATTGCTGAAGGATTAGCCCTTAATATAGCAGGTGGTGATGTTCCGCAAATTATACAGAATGCAAAACTGTATGCACTTGATATGAGTGCGCTACTTGCTGGAACCAAATATAGAGGTGATTTTGAAAAGCGTCTTAAAGGTGTTATGGATGAGATAAAAAAAATTCCTGACGCTATTCTTTTCATAGATGAGATACACACTCTTATAGGAGCTGGCTCTACAAGTGGGACAATGGACGCAGCAAACCAACTTAAGCCTGCACTTGCAAGTGGCGAGATTAAATGTATGGGGGCTACAACCTTTGCTGAATACCGAAATGGTTTTGAAAAAGACAAGGCTCTAAGTCGAAGATTTTCAAAAGTAGATATTAACGAACCATCTGTTAAAACTTCTTACCTTATTTTAAAAGGTTTAAAAGAAAAATATGAAAATCATCATAATGTCACATATACAAATAAGGCTTTACATAGTGCTGTAGATTTATCCAAACGCTATATAACTGATAGATTTCTACCAGATAAAGCTATTGATATTATTGATGAAACTGCAGCCTCTTTTCATCTAAAAAAGAATAAAAAGATAAAAGTAACAGCTACTGATATTGAAAGAACAATAGCTTCTATAGTTGGTATCTCAAACAGAAAAATCAATGAGAATGAAACACTCGCACTTCAAAATATCGAAACAAATTTAAGAAAACGGGTAATTGGTCAAGACAAGGCAGTTGAAAGTGTAGCTAAGGCCATTAAAATTTCTAAATCAGGTCTTACCCCGCAAAACAAACCAATTGCTTCATTCCTTTTTTCAGGTCCAACTGGAGTTGGAAAGACTGAGCTTGCAATTGCTCTAAGCGATATATTAGGGATTAACTTTGAGCGTTTTGATATGAGCGAATATATGGAAAAACATGCTCTTAGTCGTTTAGTTGGAGCACCTCCTGGTTATGTTGGATATGATCAAGGGGGACTGCTAACAGAAGCAATTAAAAAACATCCTTATACCGTATTGTTATTAGATGAAATTGAAAAAGCTCATCCGGACTTAGTAAATATTTTACTACAAATTATGGATAACGCTACACTTACAGACAACAATGGATATAAAGCAGATTTTCAAAATGTAATATTGATTATGACATCCAATATAGGTGCTACAGCCAGAAATGTTATGGGCTTTAATAAAGATGATTCACTCTCTAAATCAGAAGAATTAAAATCGTTCTTTACACCTGAGTTTAGAAATAGACTAGATGCCATTATAGAGTTTGGACAACTATCTCTAAAAACAGTTGAAGGGATTGTGTCTAAATTTATTAATGAATTAAACAAAGATTTGAAAAAGAAAAAAATTCTTGTTGAAGTTTCAAGTGAAGCACAAGAGTTTATCGCTAAAGAAGCCTATTCAGTTGAGATGGGAGCACGTCCACTCAAACGTTTTATTCAAGAGAATATTACAAATAAACTCAGTGATGAGATTTTATTTGGTGCTTTAAAAAATGGTGGAAATGTAATTGTTACAGTTAAAAAAGAAGCATTAGATTTGGAGTTTAAAAAAAGACTTGATACCACAGCTAAATAAATTTAATTTTAATTTTCCTGATCCAAGTAATACTACAGAAGATGGTATTTTAGCTTGGGGAGGAGACTTAAATCCTACCAGACTAGTTAAAGCCTATCAAAATGGTATATTTCCTTGGTATGCAAAAGATGAACCGATACTATGGTGGTCTCCAGATCCAAGACTTATAATGGAACTAAATGATTTTAAACTAAGTCGCTCACTACAAAAGAGTATGAGAAAATTTACTTATAAAATCGATTTTAACTTTAAACAAGTAATTAGAAACTGCGCATCAATACCAAGAGATGATCAAAATGGAACTTGGATCCAAGAAGATATTATAGAAGCTTATGAAACACTCCACGCAATGGGTATAGCACACTCTGTAGAAACATATAAAGATGGTAGATTAGTTGGCGGATTATATGGTGTAGTAGTTGGTAAAGTTTTTTGTGGAGAATCTATGTTTGCTTACCAAAGCGATGCTTCAAAAGCTGCTTATGCCATTTTAGTAAAGCATTTAAAAAAGTGGGGATATGAGTTTATAGATTGTCAGGTTCCAACAAATCATTTAAAAAGCTTAGGAGCAAAAGAGATTAGCAGAGATGAATTTTTAAAAAAACTAACAAAAGTAAGTTATGATGCAATAGAACATTATTGGGAAATAATAAAAGATTAAATCAATTAAATATAAAAATAAAGTCAAAAGAGTAAAGTTAAAAATAAGAGGGTGTAGTGAATAAAGATAAGAACAACCTAACTAGGCAGCGACCTACGTTTCCAATCCTGAAAGGACAAGTATTATCAGCGATGAGGGGCTTAGCT
>Ga0193965_1000100_pt1 | contig 30118 bp, 27 predicted proteins | sample FB_8_MG_FD_140330 | JGI IMG/M metagenome (GOLD analysis project Ga0193965, IMG submission 140330) | Microbial mat bacterial communities from the Broadkill River, Lewes, Delaware, United States - FB_8_MG | ecosystem: Environmental > Aquatic > Freshwater > River > Microbial mats | place: USA... | reverse complement strand
TATGTGTCATTTTATTATGATAAAAACAGCTATCATTTGAATAAGTTGATATTTGTCTTTTGACTAAGTTTTTACCATCTTGCTTAAATTCTGAAGTATATGTGTCTGTAGGTTCTTTAGTATTTGATATATCAATTGCTTTTTTTAAGAGCTTTTTTTGATTACCTTTTAATTTGGCATAATATTTATTATTATTTTTATTTTCAATTTTATCAAGTGTTTTTTTTACTGTTCATTGCATCAAAAGTATATATAAAACTATCATCTAACTCATCAATAAGTTCTCTTAATGCTGGTACTTCATTAGACTTATTTGCAATTTTTTTATGTGCTAGTATTATTCCATTATTAGCCAATACGGCATTTAATACCTCCGTTGATTTATTTGCATTTATACTGCTGCCATTCATAACTTTACCATCAACTGCAAGTTGTGGTGTATTTGTTATATCCACTAAGTCATTAATCCATATTCTAAATACTTTTTCTAACTCTAAATAATTAACTTCTGCTAATATTTCAGCAACTGCACTTCTCGATGGTGTTCTAATAAATTCTACACCTAAAAGTTTTTTAATCTTTTTAGTTTGAATATGTTTTGTCATCCATACCCATATCTCTTTATAATTTACTGCTCCCATTAATTGTGCTATTACTGATAAAAATAAAATATGTTCTAGTTTATGAAGTTTACCTTGACCTTTTCTATGATCTGGAATTTTACTTAACAATTGTAATAAAGTGTTGTTTTTTGCTATTTCTTCATAACCTTTTTTTGATCTCTTTTGTGATAGTTTTTCTCTAAATTTATTTGCCATAATTTTCCTTTATTTATTAGTTATTATAGCTAAAAAATACTATGAGTTAATTTAAAGTTTTTAGTGGATTAAACTAGAGAAAATATTTAAATATCAAATTATAATAAACTATTAATATAATTATGTTAAGATATCATTATATATTTTATAAATAAAGGATAATGGATAGTGAAAAATATAGTAAAATCTACATTTTTAGGATTGTTAATAACTCCCGCTGTATTATTAGCAGATATGGATAGATGTGTTTCTTGTCACGGAGTTGATTTTGAAGTAAAAGCATTAGGTGTTAGTAAAGTTGTAAAAGGTATGAGCGAACAACAAATAAAAGCATCTTTAGATGGTTATAAAAATGGGAAAGGTGGGCCTATGAAAGAGTTAATGATGTCTGAAGTTAATGTTGGTGTCGATACAGATGCTATGGCTGCTGATGTTTATTCAGAATCAATAACAGCTGGATTTGAAGAGCCAACAGAAGATTTTGTATTTCAAAAAAGATTTAGTGTAAAAACATTAAATAAATTAAAAAATGATATTAAAGCAGTTAATTCAAAAAAAGATATGAAAAAAATATCTGCCCAAATTAAATCTATAGCATTTTCAATGTACACTTATGATTCTTTACTTCAATCAAAAATAGCTTTTAATGAATTTAAACCAAATCCTAAACTAAATAAAAAAACTATTTTAAAAATGGTATCAAGTATTAAAAAATGTGTAGACCACTCTTTTACAGAAGATGAGATAGTAAAATGTAGAGTAGATTTCTTAAAACTTGCTGGTTCTTTAGTTCAAAATGAAGCAAATATGATGAAAAAGAAACAAAAGAAAATGAAGCCACCAGTATATACAGGTGAAGGTGCTGTAGATATTAGTAAATATTTAGATAAAAAATAAGAAGCATTAAAAAAGCTTCTTATTTTAGATTTTATCTATAAAGTAAATTACACTTATTAAGACTTTTTATTAAAAAGTCAGATAGTTGATTAACCTCTTGTTTAGTTAAAAATATATTTTCTTTATTCTCTTTGATAATTAATCTTAAACTATCGATAGAATTTTTTGTTACAATTTTAAGTGAGATATGTTTTGTTTCATACTTTTTGTTTTTGTCTAAATATTTAGATAAAAAAGATTTTAATATAGATATTATTGTTTCAACTTCTAATATAGAGTCAGCTAAAACTAAATTATCTTTATCTAAAGATGAAAAAATATTGAATTTTGTATCGTTATTTTCTATGTGAAACTTAATATTATGAATTGTTCCAAAATAACTATATTCATTTTTTTCTTCCATCTATTAATCCTCAAAATTATTTTTATTTAATTCAGTTTCTAATCTTTCTAATTTATTCTTTTTAGACTTATACATACGACTTAATTTAGATATCTCTTTCTCTTGCTCTTTGTTTATTTTTAATTGTACATTATTGATTTCATTAAGTTTCTCTTCTATTGAAGTTACATCTTTGTTTAAATCATTATAAAAAGTTTCTTGCTCTTTTGTAACTTTTTTATAACCATTTTCTATTGTTTCAAAAGAAGTTTTTAAACTTTCATTAATCTCTTCTTTAAACTCTTCACTCTCCTGTTTTGATTCTTTTTTTAGATTATCAATCTCATCTTTTAGGTTAGATATAAACTCATCATTTCTATTACCCATATTTTTTATTTTAACAATTAAATATAATATAACTAAAGTCAATATTATGATATTTATCTGCTCCAAAGTTAACGATTCTAAATTGAAATTCTTAAGATTTTCCATCTTTTTTAATCCTTTTTGATTTTTTATAAAACTAATGTTTTATTGCATCATTTTATCAAAAAACATAATATAAGTCAAATTAATTGACAATGATCCAGCAGTTCTAAGTGAAAATAAATACATAAAAAGATCCTAAAACATTTTATTCTCTAAATATATTAGCTTTTTTATTTCATACAGTGCAAGAACTTGAAGATAATTTGTATATAGAATTAAGAGAAAATATAATTTTATTTTATTATCGATTTTGAATTTTTTTAGTATAATCTTTTTATTATAAAATAAAAGGATTTTTTTGACAAATAAAGAGATATGTAATGATGTTCCATTATGGATATCATATCCAACAGAAACATATATAGCTATTACACTTTTTTTATTGTTGATAATATTTTGTGTTTTAATATTTATATTGTATTTAAAAAGTAGAAGTTTAAAAGAGATAGAAAAAAATATACTCCTAAAATCAAAACAAGCAGCTATGGGTGAGATGATAATAGCAATTACTCACCAATGGCGACAACCCCTTAATGAGATAAACTCTATAACTTCAGCTATAGATTATGAACTAATAACCTCCGATAAAAAAAATCAAAAAATAGAAGAGTATTTAGTCGCTATTGAGATGCAAACACAATATATGTCCTCAACTATTGATAACTTTAAAAACTTTTTTAAACCAAGCAAAAGTAAAACCTCTTTTAATACCCTTGATGTGATTAATTATGCACTTGAACTACTAAATGCAAAACTAAATGCCACAAATATATATGTTAATATCTCAAATATAAATAATTATGGAATAGTTGGTTTTAAAGGTGAATTTACACAAGTTATTATAACACTTCTAAGTAATGCTATGGAGGCTCTTATCCAAAGAGATATAAAAAATCCAACTATAAAAATAGTTATAGATAAAAATATCTCTATAGAAGATAATGCTAAAGGGATAGATGAAAAAATAATTGATAAAATATTTGACCCATATTTTACAACAAAACAACAATATAATGGAACAGGAATGGGATTATATATATCAAAAATGATTATAGAAGATTCAATGAATGGAACTTTAAAAGTTTCAAATACAAAAGATGGTGCAAAGTTTATCATCGAAGGACTTAAAAATGCTTAATAATAATTATACTCTTTTATATGCAGAAGATGAACAAAATGTAAGAACAAACTACACAAACTATTTAACTTTATATTTTAATACTATATATGAAGCACAAAATGGGCAAGAAGCACTTGATAAATATTATGAGTATAGACCTGATATTATTATACTTGATGTAAATATGCCTTTAATTGATGGATTAAGTGTAGCTAAAGAGATAAGAAAAGAGGATAAAGAGGTTAGTATCATTATGCTAACAGCTTTTTCTGAAACTGATATGTTAATAGATGCTATTAGTTTACAGCTCATAGATTATTTAATTAAGCCTGTAAATAGAACTAAACTTAAAAATACAATAGAAACAGCTATAACTTATTTGGATAATAAAAAAGATATTACAATTTATCAAAGTTTTACACATACAATAGAGTATAATAAAAATAAACAAAAACTTTTTGATAATGATATTGAGATAAAGCTTACACATCAAGAGAGATTACTTTTAGAGTTTTTACTTAAAAATGAGAAAAAAATTGTATCAAAAGATGAGATAAATTATGGTGTATGGCAAGCAATTGGAGAAAATGAAACAGACCATAATATAAAGAGTTTAATTAAAAGTTTAAATAAAAAGTTTCCTGAGAAAATCATAGAAGATATTTATAGTGGTGGGTATAGATTAGATATATCTTCACCAAAAGTGATTAATAATAGTAAATCTCTTTTAAAACAATATCAACAAATAACAGATAAAAGTGGTATTGTTTCTGTATTAGATAAAAATAGTATTGTAAAATATGTAAATGATATATTTTGTGAGATATCTGGATATAAAAAAGATGAAATAATAGGTAAAGATTATCACGATTTATTAAAATATAGACAACCTTTATATATACACAAAGATATATGGAAAACTATAGGGGTAAAAAAAGAGATATGGGAGGGTGTACTTAAATTTATATCACGAAATGGAAAAGTATATTTTTTAAAAACTATCATCAAACCTATTTTAGATGAAAATGGTAATGTTATGGAGTTTATCGCTTTTAGAAATGATGTAACAGATATTATGAGTCCAAAAAAACAACTTGATGATACACTAAAAAATGCACAAAATCCTGTATTAATATATATGAAATTAGAAGAGTTTAGTATACTTCAAGATATTTATGACTCTTCAACAATCGAGCATATTCAAGATAATGTACTATCTATTCTTCAAGCAAATATCCCAAATCCAGATGATTTTGAGAAGATATATCAATTAGGTAATGGGGAATATGCACTTATAAAAGATAAAGTATTAGAGTATGATGAGCTAGAGCCTTTGATTATATCTCTCAAAAATTATCAAAATGTAATAAAAGAGAACTCTATTAAAGTTACAGATGGTTTTCATTATGATGTTTCTATACTTATTAGTTTATCTTTTGGAACTGATGATGTTTTAGGAAATGCAAGATATGGTATAAAATCACTTTCAAATAAAAAAGAGAATTTTATCATTGTAGATTATTCACTCCAAGAGGAGACCCAAAAAGTTCAAGATAATCTAAATGTTATCTCTATTTTACAAAAAGCTATTAGTGAGTTTAATATTGTATCTTATTTTCAACCAATTGTTGATAATAAAACAAAAGAGATAGAGAAATATGAATCACTTGTAAGACTTATTGATAATGATGATAATGTTATACCACCAGCTGTATTTTTAGAGATGGCAAAAAAAGGAAAATATTATTCACAAATTACAAGTTTGGTATTAGATAACTCTTTTGAGATATTAAATATAGTAGATACAGGTGTATCTGTAAATATATCTGTTTTAGATATAGAATTAAGTGCTATAAGGGAAAAAATATATACTCTTTTAGAGCAAAATAAAGATGATGCTAAAAGGATAACTTTTGAGCTTTTAGAAGATGAAGATGTAAAAGATTTTAGTATTATCCATAATTTTATAAAAAAAGTTAAAAGTTATGGTGTAAAAATAGCAATAGATGATTTTGGAATAGGTTATAGCAATTATGAAAGACTTCTTAGATTTGAGCCTGATATTCTTAAAATTGATGGAAGTTTAATAAAAAATATAGGAACAGATACATACTCTCTTTCAATTGTAAACTCTATAGTTGTATTTGCAAAAGACCAAGATATAAAAATAGTAGCAGAATATGTTGAAAATGAGGAGATATTTAATATTATAAAAGATTTAGGTATTGATTATTCTCAAGGTTATTATTTTGGAAAACCTGAATCTTTACAAAATTAATTAGTTAATCTATTTATTAATATTTTTACTATAGAATAATGAAAATAAAGGAAAAAAATGAAACGAAAATCTATAAAATTTAAATTTATGATGTTAATAATCCCTGTAAGTGTTGTTATATTGCTTTTTGCAGTTGCATTTTCTATCTATAAGAAAAATAGTTTAATTGAACAAGAGGTTAAAAAAATAGATAAAAATTTGGTTTTTAATCTTAATCAAAAACTCGATAAGAAATTTGATGTTGGTTTGACAAATGCCGTAGCTCTTACAACAAATACAAATCTAATAGAAGCTCTAAAAAATAATAATAGAGCAGAAGCTACAAAAGTGTTAAAAACAATTGGTGAAAAATATAAAAAGAATACTAATTTTAAAGGTATCAAAGTTCATATACACGATAAAAATGTAAAATCTTTTTTAAGAAGTTGGAAACTTAATAAATATGGTGAAGATTTATCATTTAGAGATAATATTAGAAATGTTCAAGAAAGTAGAAAATCAAAAGTTCTTTTTGAATTAGGCTCTAGTGGTCTTTTTATAAGAGGAATTGTCCCAATTATTGAAAATAATAAACTTCTAGGAAGTTTAGAATTTATGCAAGGTGTTGGAAGTGTAAGTCGTGATTTTGAGAAAGAGGATAAAAAATATATTATGCTTTTAACTCCAAAAGCTTTACAAACAGCAAAAGGTGCATCTAATAATATAAGAGTAGATAAATATGTTGTATTAAATAATAAATATTTTTCACAAGATACAATAAGTTTTGCAAAAGAGATTGATTATGAAAAACTTTTAAAAGATGGTCACTATATTTCACAAAACTATTTTTCAACTTTTTCAGAGGTAAAAGATGCTTCAGGAGATGTTATTGCATATAATATTATAGGACAACCTACAACTTTTATTGATAAAAAGATTTCTAATTTAAATAGTTTAATATATACCTTTTTAGGTATTATGATATTAATTGTACTTATAATAAATTTAGTTGTAACTATCGGTATGAAAAATATTATTTTATCACCTTTAACTTCACTTGGTAAAGGGATTGATAACTTTTTCTCTTTTATAAATAGAGAAAAAAGTGATGTTGATTTAATCAAAGTAGATTCTAAAGATGAAATAGGAGATATGGTTGAAGAGATTAATAAAAATATTATAACTACAAAAAATCTTTTTCACGATAATAATACATTAATTCAAGATGCAACAGAAGTTGTAAATAGTATAAAAAATGGTAATTTAACAAAAAGAATTTCACATCATACAATAGACCCAGAGCTAGAAAGATTAAAAGTTATGATAAATGAGATGTTAGAGGAGCTTAATAAAAATATTGGTAAAGATATAAATGGTATATTAGATTTATTAGATAGTTTTAGCAAACACGACTATACAAAAAACCTTACAAATCCAGTTGGAAAAGTAGAAAATGCTATTGTTGAATTAAGAGATAAATTAAATTCAATGTTAAGTGGAAATAAAAGATTAGGATTGATATTATTGCAAAATGCAGATGAACTTACTCAAAGTGTAAATACTCTTTATGAATCATCAAATAAAGAAGCTGCTACTTTAGAGGAGATTGCAGCTATTATTGCAGAGATTGCCACAAACCTACAAAACACTACAAAAGATGCAAATGATATGTTAAAACTAGCAGAAGACTCAAGTATCTCAGCAGCTCAAGGTCAAAATTTATCAGACCAAACAATGAAAGCTATGGATGATATCAATGAAAAAATTTCAACAATACATGAAGCTATATCTGTTATTGACCAAATCTCATTTCAAACAAATATTTTAAGTCTAAATGCTGCTGTTGAAGCAGCAACTGCAGGGGAAGCTGGAAAAGGTTTTGCAGTTGTTGCACAAGAGGTTAGAAATCTAGCTTCAAGGTCAGCTGAAGCAGCAGGAGAGATAAAAGAGATTGTAGAATCAGCAACATCAAAAGCAAATGAAGGTAAAGGGATTGCCCATAAAATGGCAGAAAATTTTAATACCCTTAATGAAAAAATTTCTGAAACAACTAAATATGTTAAAAATGTAACAGTAACATCAAATACACAACTTCAAGTTGTAAATGAACTTGATAAAGATATGAGTAGTATAGATTCATCTAGTCAAAATAATGCAACAGTTGCAGGTGTTGCAAACCAAATTGCAATTGAAACAAAAGAGATAGCATCAAGTGTTGTAAAAAAAGCAGATGAGCAAAACTTTGAAGGAAAAAATAATATTAAAATTAGAAAAAAAGTAAGAGATGAAAACTTTAATGGTTCTGAAAAAAGAAGAGTTATGAAAGCAGAAGAGAAAGCTGCTTTATCTATTCCTAAAGCAGAATCTTTAATAAAACATTCACCTTCTAAAAATATAAAACCAATTAAATCTACAACAAACACAACTAAAGATGAGTGGGAAAGCTTTTAAAAGGCTTTTTTAATTATTAGTTTTTATCCCACTTTTAATAGTTGGGCTAAAAGCTTTTGTGCTTATATTTACAACATCTCCTATTTTTAACTCTTCTAACTCTTCATTACTAACAACAACTTCAACTAATTGTTGACCAATAGATACAATAGCTACATTTATCACATCTACTTTTATAATATCTAATAACTCCCCCTCAAAAGAGAATTTAGCACTTCCTGATGTTTTTAGAAGTACATCTTTTGGAGTTCCATCATTTATAATCTCTCCTAAATTTAATACAACTACTCTTGAAGCTAATCTATATATCTCACTAGGGTCGTGACTTACCATAATAGTTGTTGTTCCAAACTCTTTGTGAAGTTGTAGTATCTCTTGTTGTAGTTTTGTTCTCATATTAGGGTCAAGTGCAGAAAGTGGCTCATCCATAAGGAGTAGTTTGGGTTTATTCATCATAGCCCTACAAAGACTAACTCTTTGTTTTTGACCACCACTTAGAGTATTTGGTAATCTATTTTTTAATTCTAATAATTCTGTAATATTCAAAAGATGATTAGCTAGTTTTAAATCATTTGATACAAAAGTAAGATTTTCTAATACTGTCATATTTGGAAAAAGTGCATAGTCTTGAAATACAAATCCTATTTTTCTTTGTTGAGTAGATAAAGACTTTTTATTATCTTGCCACATTTCACCACCTACTTTTATAACTCCACTAGCCTCTTCAAGACCTGCTAATATTCTTAAAAGTGTTGTTTTTCCACTACCACTTTGTCCTGCAAGGGCTACAAAATCACCTTGATTTATCTCTAAATTTACATCAAGGTTCATATCTCCATTTGAACCATGTAGTTTTTTAGTTATATCTATTTTTATCATATCTATACCGTTAAAGTTGACCAAATATTATCATTTTGTAAAGCTTCATTTAAAAGATCTCCTGTATGATTACACTTTATGTTAATATCTTCTAAACTTTGCACTACTCCATAATCTTGTGCACATACAATACAAGAGCTAAACTCTACACCATCTTTTTGCATCTGTTGTACTTTTTCTCTTATCTCTTGATTTGAATCTACCACTTTTATTGAAGCACCCCAAAACATAATATGCACTCTTTTCCAATATCCTCTTGGTATTGAAACACCACCATATAATAGTGGAAACTTTAGTATACTATCTATATTATCTGTCGATATAATAATTAGCAAATTCTCTTTTTTCATTATATTATCCTATAAAAAACTTTTTTTCTGTTTACCATTAAATATATAAACACCTAATAACACTAAAAAACTAATAATAACCATAATAGCACTATAGATATGTGCTTTTGTATAATCCATAACTTCAACAAACTCATAAATTGCAACAGATGCTACTTTTGTTTCCTCAGGGATACTACCCCCAACCATTAATACAACTCCAAACTCTCCAACAGTATGTGCAAATGTTACAATAATTGCAGTCATAAGTGCTGGTTTTATATTAGGAATTGCAACCCTTAATATAGTTTGAGTTTTACTTTTCCCTGCTATATAACTAGCTTCAAGCATATTTTTATTGATTGATTCAAATCCACTTTGAAGTGGTTGTACCATAAAAGGTAAGCTATAAAAACAACTTGCAATTACAAGTCCAGTAAAATTAAATACAAGTCTTATTCCAAAAGTCTCTTCAAAAAAAACACCAATAGGGGAATTTTTAGAAAGAGCTATAAGGATATAAAATCCTAATACAGATGGTGGAAGTACTATTGGTAAAGCTGTAAGACTCTCCCAAAATGGTTTCATCTTAGATTTTGTTTGAGATAGATACCAAGCAAGTGGTACACTAATAATAAATAATATTAGTGTTGTAATTGCAGCTAATTTAAAAGATAGTAAAAAAGGTTCTAATTCTAATTCATTTAGTATCTCAATCATATATCACCTCACCAATTGATATCTCACTTGCTTTTATAAAAGCTGTTACACTATCTCCCACTTTTAAATCCATATTATTTGAAGAGTTTAGAGTTATTATAGATTCTAAAATAGTATTTTGAAATTTAAGTTTAATAGAGCTTAGAAGTTTTCCATTTTCTATACTTACTATTTGTGTATCTAATTTATTTGAATAACTAACATCTCCACTAAAATTTTTAGCTATTGCTATATGAGATGGTTTAACTATTAATTTTACTTTTGTATCTATTTTAATATCTTCATTAAGCTCTAAACTCATCATAGATAAAGTTTGACCAAAATAATCAAACTTTACTATATGTAAACTATCACACTTTTGTATATCTTTTACTTTTGCTATTATATTGCTCACGGAATTAAATATCCATATTCTTTAAATATTTTTTTTGCTTTATTTGATAATATAAAATCATAAAAAGCTTTTGTTTCATTATTATTTTTAGAATGTTTAAGTATTACAACTCCTTGATTTATAGGAGTGTAAAGTTTTGGGTCTACCTCTACCCAATTTATATTTTTTTTATATCTACCCATTTTAGAACTATAAAGAGATGATTTTGCTATTATTCCTACATCTGCTGCCATTATGGTATAAGATACAGTTTGAGATATCGACTCACCATAAATAATTTTACCTTTTACATCATCATATATTTTAGCATTTTTAAAAGCTTCAACTGTTGCTTTTCCATAAGGTGCAGTTTTAGGATTTGCGATAGCTACCCTTTTTACAAGTTTTTTTGTTAAAAGATTTATCCCATATTTAAAACTTCTTTGATTATTACTAAGAAGTGCCAATCCACCTTTAGCATATATAATAGGTTTGGTTATAGCTACTTTATCCTTGTAAAGTGCATTTGGATATTTCATATTCGCAGACATAAAAATATCATAAGGCGCTCCATTTTTAATTTGGGCTGTTAATTTTCCACTACTTCCAAGAGTTACTTTTACATTTGTATTAGGATATAGTTTATTAAACTCTTTTTTTAAATCATCAATTGCATAACTTACATTTGCAGCAACTGCAATATTAATAGAACCAGCAAATAAAGAACTAGCTAACAGTGTACTTCCTATCAAAACTTTTTTTAACATATCTTTCCCTTTATTTTCCTATCATTACATTTGTATTATTTAAATCAAGTAGATTCAAAGATGCATTAAACTGCATAATTAGTTATACAACGATATTTATAAAAAAATCGTCTTAAATTAAATGATGCAAAAATTGTACCGCTGTATAACTTAATATACAATGAAACTAATTATAATAAAAATAACAATAATATGATAGACTTATTGTTATTTTTTTAATGTTTATATTTGTCTTAATAGTTTATATATTATTTTTATGATAAAATTATTACAATTATTAATAGCTAGGGGAAGTTATGCATTTTTTTTTAAAGTTTTTACCAGAAACATCACATAAAACAAAAATATTTATAAATATGGTTATCGCACAAGTTGGTTTTTTATTATTAACAGTTAGTGTTATATTTTTTCATTCCGATACATACTTTATAATTACTATAAATATAATTTTTGGAGTTGTTTTAGCTTTTCTATCATGGGCAACATATTATAGAATAGAGATGGGTTTTAATGTTTTTAAACAAAAGATGAACAATCTTATTGACTTTTCATTTATGAGAACTAATTTAATACCAAAAGTTCCTTATGAATATAATGATGAGATTGGTTTAGTTTTAAAAGAATTAGATAAATATGAGCAGGACTTTGATAAATATAGAAAAGAAGATATGAAAGTTATGGGTGAAATTATATTAACTTTAGATAAAATGTCACAAGGTATTTATAAGTGTAGAATATATGCTGATTCACATAATTTTATGATAAAAGCTTTAAGAGATACAATTAATAAAACTTTAGATATTAATGAAAAAAATATCACTAGTTTAAAAGATGTAGCAACTGAATATGCAAATGATGATTTTACAAACAAAGTAGTAATCGACCCAAAAATAAAAGCAGATATGTTAGAGGTTATGACAAGTATAAATGCTCTAGGTGATGCATTATCTAAAAGTGCTAAATTAAATCTATCAAATGGACAAAAACTAGAAACAAACGCTTCAACTATGTCAAATTCTGTAAATAATTTTGCTACAAAAGCAAATCAACAAGCAAGTTCACTAGAACAAACAGCAGCATCTTTAGAAAAAATAACACTTATAACAAGAAATAACACCACAAATGCTACAAAAATGTCAGAACTTGGAAATACAGTAAAATCAGCCGTATCAAAAGGTTCTAAATTAGCAGGTGAAACATCTATTGCTATGGATGAGATAAATAAACAAGTAACAGCTATAAATGATGCAATTAGTGTAATTGACCAAATATCATTTCAAACAAATATTTTAAGTCTTAATGCAGCCGTTGAAGCAGCAACGGCTGGGGAAGCTGGAAAAGGTTTTGCCGTGGTTGCTCAAGAGGTTAGAAATCTTGCAAGTAGAAGTTCTGATGCTGCAAATGAGATTAAATCATTAGTTGAAAAAGCTACACAAAAAGCAAATCAAGGTAAAATTGTTTCTGATGATATGATTAAAGGTTATGAAGCTATTAATACACATTTTAATGAAACTATAAATTTAATAGAAGATGTTTCATCTGCCTCAAAAGAGCAAATGAGTGGTATTGAGCAAATAAATGATGCTGTAAATATTTTGGATAAAGCAACACAAGAAAATGCTAATGAAGCAAATTTAGTTGCCCAAATAGCAAATGATGTAAATAGTATGGCTAATAATCTTGTAAGCGATGCTCAAGAGAAAAAGTTTAATTAACTTATAAAATACTTAATTTCAGCTAAATATAAGCAATAACCTAATATACTTCCAAACTTATTTTCAAGAAAGGATATATTTCAGATGAAATTTACTCAAAGTATACATCAAGTAGATGTTAAAAAAGACTGGATTGTAATCGATGCTACAGATAAAATTTTCGGTAGACTAATTACAGAAGTTGCTACAATTTTAAGAGGGAAAAATAAACCTTCTTTTACTCCTAATGTTGATTGTGGAGACAATGTAATTATCATTAATGCTGGAAAAGTTAAATTTACTGGTACAAAATTAGCTGATAAAAACTATTTTACACACTCTGGTTATTTTGGTTCTACAAAAACACATAAAATGTCTGATATGTTAGAAAAAAACCCTGAAAAGCTATTTAAATTAGCAACAAGAGGTATGTTACCAAAAACAAAATTAGGTGCAAAAATACTTAAAAACTTAAAAGTTTATGATGGTGAAAATCACCCACATACAGCACAAGTACAAGGATAATTAGATGGCAAAAGTTTATGCAACAGGAAGAAGAAAAACAGCTATAGCTAAAGTTTGGCTAGAAGTTGGAAAAGGTGAGATTACTGTTAATGGTCAACCTTTAAATGTATGGCTTGGTGGTCACGAAGCTCTTAAAAAAAGAGTTAGACAACCATTAGAAGTTTCTAAGCAATTAGAATCTGTAAATATCGTAGCAAAAACATTAGGTGGTGGATATTCTGCTCAAGCTGATGCTTTAAGACATGGTATCTCTAGAGCTTTAGTAGCTTATGATGAGCAATTTAGAACAATTCTTAAGCCTCACGGTTTACTTACTAGAGATGCTAGAGTTGTTGAAAGAAAGAAGCCAGGAAGAAGAAAAGCAAGAAGATCTCCTCAATTTTCAAAAAGATAATATATACTTATTATTTTACTTTTATAAAGAAGAGATTTTTATCTCTTCTTTTTTTTATTCCCATAATTAAAATCTTAATAAGAAATCTTTTTAAACTAACAAAATAAAACTACTAAATAGATAAATAATATTATATAATAAAATAAAAAATAGGCTTTTATATGAAAAATATTGATTTAGCAGTTGTTGGTAGTGGTATAGGTGGAAGTTTAATATCTGCACTAAATATTGATAAAAAAACAATACTTTTTGAAAAAGATAAAAATTTAGGTGGTTGTGCAAGCACTTTTAAACGATTTGGAAACTATTATAATACAGGTGCAACTACATTTGTAGGATATGAAGAGGGGCATATATTAAAAAAACAATTTGATAAAATTGGTTTAAAACCAAATATCTCAAAAAGTGATATAGCTATTAGGGTTATTCAAAATAAAAAAACTTTAGATAGAGTAAAAAATTTTGAACAGTTTTTAGATAATATAAATAATATATATCCAAATAAAAATAATAAACTCTTTTGGTTAAAAATCAAAACTATAGATGAAAAGTTTTGGAAACTTCAAAAAATATTTTATGGTAAGTTTTCATTATCAAATTATATAAAAATAGCATCTTTTATAGCAGAATTAATAAAAACCTTTAAATTTGACATTTTAAAAAGTGCAGATGGTTTTATAAAAGAGATATTAGGAGATATATCAAAAGAGTATCAAAACTTTATAGATTCTCAACTTCTAATAACTATTCAAACAAATTCAAAAGATATATCTATATTATCTTTAGCACTTGGTTTATCATACCCTTTTCATAATGTTTTTTATGCAAATGGTGGAATGGGAAGCTTAATAGAAGACATTGTACGAAAGGTAGAGATAAAAGCAAAGCAAGAGATTGCTAAAATTATACAAGATAATGAAAATTGGATAGTTCAATCAGTAAATGATGAATATAAAACAAAACAACTTGTATTAAATTCATCTATTTATCAATCTTCTTCTTTATTTGAAGATGAAAAAATCAAAAAATATTATAACTCATTTAGTTTTAGTGACCAAAGTGCATTTGTAATTTATTTAACTATCGACACAGCTAATATAAATAAAAAATTTTTAGAACATTATCAATTTATATATAATGAAGCTCTTCCAAATTCAATATCAAACTCTTTTTTTGTATCTTTTAGTAAAGAAAATGACCAAAAACTTTCAAAAAATCAAACACTAAGTGTAACAATTTCAACTCATACAAAAGCAAACTATTGGAAAACTCTTTCGGTATTAGAGTATGATAATCAAAAAGAGAAAACACAAAACTATATAATAGAAAAGTTTTTAGAATATTTTACTGAAATTAAAAGGTATAATATAAAAAACTCTTTTAGTGCAACCTCTTTTACTTTTAATAGATATATAAATAGATATAATTGTGGTGGAAAAGCTATTGGATTTAAAAATATGACACAACTCCCAAGTGGAAATACACCTTTTAAAGGGCTTTTTAATGTAGGTGATACAGTATTTGCAGGTCAAGGTTGGCCAGGTGTTGCTTTGGGAGTTGATGTTTTACAAAGGATGCTATTAAATGAGTCAAGTTGAACTAAAAATATCCCCTAAAGATTGGATATATATTACTATTATAGGGACACTATTTGGTTTTTTTATATCTTTGTTTTTCTATTTTTTAAGTAGTATGTTTCAAAATATATCTACTATATTATTTGGTACTTTTACAGCCCTTATTATATCTATTTTTTCATCAATATTTATATCTGTCTCAAATAATTATATTTTACCAACAGTTGCTAAAAGATATTGGTATATTATTAGTTTTGCTTTTTCATTTTTAAGTGGTTCTTTGGGATTTTTATTTAGCTATTCAATTTTTTATTTAGCACATACCCCTATTACTGATATTATTCAACCTTATAGTTTATATTTTTCATTAACTGTAGGTTCTCTTACTTTTTTAATAGGGCTTGTTTTACATCAATTTATATCTATGAAATATAAAAATGAATCTATAAGAAATGATACACTTATGTTACAGATAAAAGCTTTAGAAAATGAACTTAATCCACATTTTTTATTTAATGCACTTAACTCTATGAGTGAGTTGGTTTATATAGACCAACAAAAAGCAGAAACATCTATATTAAATTTATCAAAATTTTTAAGAAATGCTATAAAAACAGATAGTTTAGTATCAATAGAAAATGAGATAGATATGGTAAAAACATATATTGATATTGAAAATATAAGATTTGAAGATAAAATAAAACTAAATATATTAAATAAAAATAAACAAAATATAAAAATACCAAAATTCTCTATTCAACTTTTGGTTGAAAATGCAATAAAACACGGATATCAAAATAAACAATTAAATATTAATATTAATATAGATAAAGATATAGATGTGTATAATGATGGCAAAATAACAAAAGAGCTAAAGTTTGGAACAGGACTTAGTAATTTAAATGATAGATTAAAACTTTTAAAAATAGGTAAACTAGAAGTAAATAATAGTGACAAAATGAGATTTAAAATTATTTTAAATAACAAGGAAAAATAGATGAAAATACTCGTAGTAGATGATGAAAAATTAGCAAGTAGTAGAGTAAATAGAATTTTAAATGAATTAGGATACGAAGATGTTACTGTTTTTTGTGATTCTATAGAGGCTTCAAAAGATATAATTAAAAATAGATATGATATTGTATTTTTAGATATACAGATGCCAAATATAACAGGAATAGAGTTAGCAAATGCAATAATAGCAGTTGAACCAAATACTTTTATAATATTTCAAACTGCTTATGAAGAGTTTGCTATTGATGCTTTTAAATCAGGTGGTGTTGATTATATATTAAAACCAACTACAAAAGAGAGTATTAAATCAGCAATAGATAAAGTAAAAAAATATTTAGATATAAAACCACAAAATAATACAAAAAAGATTATGGGAAAAAGGGGAGATAAAATATATTTAATAGAATTAGATGATATATTTTATATAAAAGCAGATTTAGATGAGGTTATTATTAAAATAAAAGATGCAGATGTATATGTAAGAAAAAAGATAGGAAGTATGGCTGAATTTTTAGCAAATAAAAACTTTTTTAGAATCCATAGGTCAATTATAGTAAATGTAGATAAAATAAAATCTATGCAAAGTGGAGAACAATCAAAACTACAAATATCGTTTGAGGGGATAGATGAAAGGGTAACAAGTTCTAAAGAGGGAGCTAAAGATTTTAGAGAATATTTAGAAAGACAGAGCTTATAATTTAATCTTAAATATTATAAAATTTAGATACAATAGTCCCCATTAATAATAGTCATATATAAAAAGGGGGAGATTTATGTCAAGAGAGGTTTTATTAGAAAAAACCACTATGATTGTATCTGAAACTGACTCTAAAGGGAATATACTTTATGCAAATAGTGATTTTTGTAAAGTTTCAGGCTATTCTAAAGATGAACTTATAGGACAACCCCATAATATGGTTCGTCATCAAGATATGCCAAGAGTTGCATTTAAAGACTTATGGGATACTGTAAAAAGTGGTAAAACTTGGAATGGAATAGTAAAAAATAAAACTAAATCAGGTGATTATTATTGGGTAAATGCTACAGCTTATCCTATTGTAAAACAAGATGGCTCAAAAGTATTAGTTTCAATTCGTGTAAAGCCTACAAAGCAAGAGATTAACAATGCTGCTGACTTATATAAAAAGTTAATAATGGAGCAGTAGATGTTTTTTTCAAATCAAAAAGATGTAGATATTTTATTAAACTCTTTAGATAGCTTAGAAAATTATATAAAAGGTGATATAAATACTCTTGATTTAAAAGATGGAATTAAAAATAAAAACTTACAAAAAGTTGAAGAAAAAATTGTATCAATAGCCAATATTATTAATAAAAAAAATATAAGTGAGCTTAGAGTATTTGGTGAAATTATGCTTGTTTGTGAAAAACTTTCAGATGGATTTACAGATGATAGAGTTGCTCTAAAATCAGTTGATGAAAAAGTAAATTATATCTCTTATACTATTAATGAAGTTATGAATAATATATCAAAATCATTAAGTAATGTATTAACTATTTTAAATCAATACAAACAAAATGATTATAGAAATAGTATAGATTCTAATATGTTTAGAGGTGGACAATTTAAAGAACTTTTAGAGGGTATTAATGATCTTCAAAAAGCTATAACAAATAGAGTTTTACAATCATATAAAATTGGTATGACAATGGAACACCAATCAAGCATATTAGAAAAAGAGGTTGGTAAACTAACTCAAGCAACACATCAGCAAATCGATTCTATTAAACAAACAGCTAAATCTATAGAAAATATGACATCAAGTATAAAATCAAATACAAAAACAGCTGAACAGATGCATCTATCTGGAAAAGAGTTAAAATCATCTGCTACAAAAAGTTTAAATATGATAGAAGATACAAAAAGTGCTATGGAGAGTATTGATAAATCAACAATACTTGTAAATGAAGCAATAAGTGCAATATCTCAAATAGCATTTCAAACGAATATTCTTAGTCTTAATGCAGCTGTTGAAGCAGCAACTGCAGGGGAAGCTGGAAAAGGTTTTGCAGTGGTTGCTCAAGAGGTTAGAAATCTTGCAAATAGAAGTGCTCAAGCTGCTCAAACAATTCAAAATCTTATGGACCAATTAAAAAGTCAAACATCAAAAGGGAAAACTTCTGCTATTAATATGGGGGAAGAGTTTACATCTTTAAATAATAATATAAATGATACTCTTATAAATTTAGAAATTATAGTAGAAAAATCAAAAGAGCAAAAAAACGATATTGAGCATATCAATGATTCTATTAAAAATATAGACCAAGCAGCTATTAAAAATTCAAAGTCTACAGAAAATGTAAATACAATAGCAGTTCAATCAAGTAATGTTGCTACTACTTTAGTACAATCAAATCAAGATATAAACTTTGAGGGTAAAGAGGCTATGGAGACACCAGATGAATTAATTTCATCTCTTTTTACAAAAGAAAAAATTTATTAATAAAGGGAAAAAATGTATAAAATAGCGATAGTTGATGATGAAAGAGATATATTAGAGGTATTAGAAGAAGCACTCTCTAGAAAGTTTCAAGTAACAACTTTTTTAAATCCATTAGATGCACTTTCTGAAATTAAAAGTGGTAAATTTGACCTTGTTTTAAGTGATATAATGATGCCTCAAATTGATGGATTAACACTTTTAAAAAGGGTAAGAGAGTCTAATAAAAGTGTAGCATTTATTATGATGACTGCATTTGATAGTATGGATAAAGCTTTAGAAGCACATACCTATGGAGCTTCTAATTATATTAAAAAGCCTTTTAAAAGTTTAAGAGATATAGAAGAAAAAATAACTAAAGCTTTACAATAGTATTTTTATTATGATAAATAATTTAGAACATAGTGAACTTATTTTTAATCACTCTCACGATGCTATTGTAATTACAGATAAAAATAATAATATTATTACTGTAAATAATGCATTTGAAGAATATACAAAATATAAAAAAGAGGAAGTTATTGGTAAAAATCCAAAGTTTTTAAACTCTGGAAAACATGATGCAACGTTTTACAAACAGATGTGGGCATCTCTTAATAAAAATAATTTATGGGAGGGTGAGGTTTGGAATAAAAATAAAAATGGAAAACTTTACCCTGAATGGTTAACCATAACTGTAAATAGAGATAAAAATGGTGATGTAAGTAATTATATAGCTATATTTTCAGACCTTACAAAAATAAAAAACCTTGAAAAAAAAGCAGATTATTATGCCAATTATGACCAATTTACAGGTCTTCGTAATAAGGTGCAGTTTAAAAAAATACTTGATACATCTATTAAACACGCCACAAGAACTAAAGATAAATTAGCTATTATATTTTTAGATATTGATAAATTAAAATATATTAACGATACTTATGGTGATGTTACAGGTGATAAAGTTATATTAAAAACAGCAACAAGATTAAAAAAAATTATTCGTGCTGAAGATAGTGTAGCTAGAATTGATGGTGATGAATTTGGTATATTAATAAATCATATTAAATTTGATAAAGAGCTTATTATTGCACTAGATAGAATAATAAAAACTGTTAATAAACCTATTAAAATAGAGGGATTAAATAAAACAATACATATAACTTGTTCTATAGGAATATCAATATTTCCAGATGATTCAACAGACTCTCAAAATCTTATAAATTATTCAAATACAGCTTTATATCAATCAAAAAAACAAGGAAATAGTTTTGTAAGTTACAAGCTAGAATATACTCAATTTCATAAAAAACAATTAGAACTATACAATGATTTAAAAAATGCTATATTTAATGATGAATTTGAAGTTTATTACCAGCCACAAGTTGATATAAAACAAAATAAAGTGATAGCTCTAGAGGCTTTGGTTCGTTGGAGAACTAAAAATAATGAATTTATAGACACTCAAGAGTTTATAGAGGTATCAGAAGAGTTTTTTTTAATATCGAGTTTAACAGAAGTTATTTTTACTAAAGCTTTTAAAGATTTTAAAGATATTAAAGATAATGGTTTTGAGGGTAATCTTTGTTTAAATCTTTCCCCTTTACAACTTAATGATAGAACAATTGTAGATGATATTGAAAAATTACTATTTATAAATTGCATCAATCCAATATATATAGAGATTGAGGTAACAGAAAATGCAATTATAAATAGTACTCAAACTGCCAAAACTATATTAAATGAATTTAAGCAAATGGGTATCTCTATAGCTATTGATGATTTTGGAACAGGTGCTACATCTCTTTTATATCTTCAAGATCTTCCAATTGATAAAATTAAAATTGATAAAAAACTTATTGATAATTTAACTACAAATAAAAAAGACCAAATGGTTGTAAAAACTATTATGCAACTTGGGTGTAATATGGAGTATCAAATTGTAATAGAGGGTGTTGAATCAGCCCAACAACTTAAAATATTACAAGAGTTTCAATGTACTATTATTCAAGGATATATTTATAGTGAAGCTCTTGATATTAAAGAGATTTTATCTTACTTAAACAGCTCAATAAAAATAAATACAATTGATAAACAAAATGTTTTAATATCTTGTGATACTGTAAATGAAGATATATCAACAGATATAAAAAACTACAAAAAACAATTAGAAAAACAAAAACAAACTATGATTTTAGCTCAAAAAAAATATGAAAGCTCTTATGATGAGTTTAGAACTATTTTTGATTTAGCACCTATTGGATATTGTATTATTGATACTAATTTATTAATAGAAAAAGAGAATCAATATTTTAAAACTATAATTAATCACACAGGTCATAGCTATATTAATCTTTATTTAAATAATAAATCTAATCAAGACTTTAAACAATGGATAGAAAATTTAGAAGATAATAAAGTATCTTTTAAAACTTTTATATTATTAAATGAAACAACTTATATAAATATATATGCAAGATTATTTAAAAAAGGGGATAAAAAGAAATATTTTATCTCAATAAATGATGTAACAAAAGATATTAAAAAAAATAAAGAGCTTCATAATCTTAATACAAAACTAAATGAATTAGTAAATCAAGAGGTTCAAAAGAATATTGAACAAGAGAGGCTTTATTTTGAAGAGCAACTTAAATCTTCTCAATTTAAAGCAATAGGAAAAATGGCAGCAGGGCTTACACACGAGATTAATACCCCTTTAGCAATTATTAAAGCAAATTTAGAATTATTAGGTTACGATATAGAAGATTATTCACAAGAAGATAAACAAGAAGAGATGTTTGAATATGTAGATATTCTTAATAATAATATAAAAAGAATAGGTTTAATAACAAACTCTTTAAATGAATTATCTTCAACAAATAGAGAGATTAAAGAGGATAAAAATCTTTATGAAGTTTTATTATCAGCTATAAGTGTTATCTATCCAGAAGCAAAATATATAAGTAATATTTGGATTGATTATAAGCTTTATCCTATAGATATAGAACCACCATACCCTTTATACAAAAGTAATATACAGTCAAAAAGAGTAGAGCAAGTTTTTATCTCTATTTTATCAAATGCATTAGATGAACTTCTACATAAAGATAAATTTGAAGATAGAAAAGTTGATATTACTATTATTGAAGAGAATGACTTTAATATTATAAATTTTATAGATAATGGAAATGGAATTAATAAAACGATTTTAAAAAAACTTTTCTCACCTTTAACTTCTGCAAAAGATAGCTCTGGAGTTGGATTAGGTTTACATATATCAAAAAAAATAATAGAAGAGCATAATGGAACTATCGATATAAAAAGTAGTTCTAATGGTGTAGATGTAGAGATAAGACTACCTGTTGTAAAATAATATAAAAATTAAAAGGGAAAATATGGAAAAAATTATAATATCTGGTGCAAGTGGATTTGTTGGAACTAGTTTAATAAAATATTTTGAAAATAAAAACTATGAACTTATTGCACTAAAAAGAGAAGATATAAAAAATCAAGAAAAATTAGTAGATATTCTAAATGGAAGTTTTGTTGTTATAAATTTAAGTGGGGCTAATATTATAAATAGATGGAGTGAACCTTATAAAAAAACTCTTTATAATAGTAGAATAGATACAACAAAAGCTTTAGTAGATGCTATGCAAAAATGTGAAAACAAACCAAAAAGTTTTATATCTACAAGTGCAGTTGGAATTTATAAAAATGACCAAAGGTATGATGAAACTACAACTAATTTAAATGATGATTTTTTAGCAAGTCTTTGTAAAGATTGGGAAAAAGAGGCTTTAAAAGTAAAAGAGTTAGATATTAGAGTCTCTATTTTTAGATTTGGTATAGTTTTAGGAAAAGATGGTGGTGCATTAGCAAAAATGCTTACCCCTTTTAAATTAGGATTAGGTGGTACTATAGGTGATGGAACTCAAGCTTTTTCATTTATCCATATTGATGATTTAATTAAAGCTTACGATTTTGTTATTAGTGATGAGTCTTTAAGTGGTATTTTTAATCTTACAGCACCTAATCCAACTACAAATTTAGGATTAACAAAAGCATTAGGTAAAAAATTACATAGACCAACTATACTCCCTATTCCACAATTTGTTTTAAATACCATTTTAAGTGAGGGGGCAAAAGTTCTTACAGATGGACAACAAGTTCTTCCTCATCATCTTTTAAATAGTGGCTTTAAATTTGATTATGAAGATATAGAAAAAACTATAGATTCTTTATTATAATCTATTAAGATGAAAAATATAAATATAAAAGAGTTGTATAACTTCACAAAAGAGCTTAAAGTATTATATGTAGAAGATGACACTTATTTTAGAGAGCAAACTTTTGATATATTAGAAGACTTTTTTAAAAATGTTGATGTAGCATATAATGGACTAGAGGGATTAAATCTTTATAATGAATATTATAAAAATAATAATAGTTATTACGATATAGTTATCTCAGATTTAAATATGCCAAAAATGGATGGTGTTACTCTTGTAAAAGAGATATATAAAATAAATATTAATCAACCTATTATTATTGTATCTGCATATAATGAGGCAGAATACTTAAATAAATTAGTCGAATTGGGAATAAATGATTTTTTACAAAAACCATTTAAATATGATGATTTACTTAAAACTTTATTATCAGTTATAGATAACTAGAAAATATGAAAAATCAAATAAAACTTTTTATTATATCTTTTATAGTAGTTTTAGCAACTGTAATTATATCTTACATAAATTATACACAGGCACAATATTTACAACAAGAACTAATAAATAAAATACTTAATGATACTGAAGAAAAAGTTAAGTTTAATATAGAAAAAACAGATGATATAATCGATATGCTTTTTGATTTTAAAGCTAATAAATTAAAAACTATTCACAAAAAAGCGATAAAAATAATTAATGAAAATCCAAATATAGATATAAATACTTTAAAAGATAAACTTTATAAAGATGTCATAAGAAAAGATAGAAAAATACATCTATATCTTATAAATAGTGAATCTATAATATACAATACAACTTATAAAAAAGATTTAGGATTAGATATGAAGCTTTTTAAAGGTGCAAGCAAAGATATAGAAACATCTTATAAAGAGTATCCTAATATTATTATAGCACCACCATCAATTGATGTTTTAACAGGTCAATATAGAATATATAGTTATGGTGTTGTTAATAAAGAGAAAAAAATAGTTTTAGAGATAGGATATTTTGATAATTTTTTAGGTAAATTAAAAAAAGAGATGTACCACTATATTTCTAAAAATTCTTTGATTGATTCTATTGAACTTTTTGGAGATTATGAAACTTATATAATAAATTTAACAGAAAATAGAAAAGATATTAACACTACTAAACAAAGCTATTTAAAACAACTTAGTTCAGAAATTAATAGTGATGAAAATAAGATTATTAGATACGTATCAAAAAATAGAAGTAGATATGAAACATTTGAAAAAACAGACTCTAAAGTATATAAAGTTATATATAGCTCAATAAAAAATATTAATATTGAAAAAAACATATATCGAGGATATGTTGTAAAATTAAAGTTTAATACAGATAAATATCAAAATAATATAGAAAATAATAAATTTATTTTTTTATTTTCATTAGTTTTATTAATATTTATACTATTACTTTATTTTAATTATTTAAGAAAATCAATTATTAAACCTATGGGTAAAACAATTGATAAACAATATCAAGAGTTACAAAAATTAAATAAAGAGTTGGAACAGAAAGTAAAATATCAAGTAGATGAGATAAAAAACTCTATTCAGAAATTTGAAACTATTTTTGATACTGTAAAAGATGGTATAGCTATTATGGACCAACATTCTAATTTTTTAGTTGTAAATAAGGCATACTCAAAAATAACTGGACTTACAAAAGAGGAACTATACAAAACTTCTTGTATAGAGCTTACAGATAGTGATTATATAGAGGCTTCTAAAAAAGCTATAGAAGAGGTAAATCAAAAAGGGTATTGTTATAATTTTGAAAAAGTTTGTAACTTTGGAGAAAGAAAATTAGATGTAGTTATGGATATTGTAAAAATGCCAAATAGTAATGATATATTAATTGTAACAAAAGATATAACATATTTTAAAGCACAAGAAAAAAAGATACAAGAGCAATCTAGATTAGCACAAATGGGTGAGATGATAAGTATGATAGCTCATCAGTGGAGACAACCTTTAGGTGCTATAAGTAGTGCTAATATATCTATTCAAAATAAAATATTATTAGGAAAATTTGATTTATCAAAAGAGAGTGATAGGGAAAAATTAAATCTATTTTTAGAAAGAAAAACTAATAATATAGAAGAATATGTAGAATTTTTATCTACTACTATCGATGAATTTAGAAACTTTTATAAAAAAGATAAAGATAAAACTTTAATAACAACTTCTGAAATTATTAATAATGTATTTAAAATAATAAAAGCTAGTCTAAGAAATAATAATATAATACTAAAAACAGAGTTTAAAGATGAAAAGTCTTTTTTTGTTTATAAAAATGAGTTAATGCAAGTTATATTAAATATATTAAAAAATAGTGAAGATAATTTTTTGGATAAAAAACAAGATTTAAAAGAGATAAATATAATTACAAAATATGAAGAAAATAAACATATAATTATAATATCAGATAATGGTGGAGGTATAAATAATGATATACTACCACATATATTTAAACCCTATTTTTCAACAAAACAAGAAAAAAATGGTACAGGATTAGGATTATATATGTCTAGAGTCATAGTACAAGAGCATCACCATGGCTTTTTAGATGTTCAAAATAAAGATAATGGTGTCACTTTCACTATAGAATTAAAAGAGAAAAATTATGAATAAAATGATATTAAAATACTTTCTTTTATCTATTTTTTCTATCTTTTTTATTATATATTTGTTATATATAGAAAAAGAGTCTAAAATAGAGCATCACTTAAAAGACACAAGTATATCAATTGATAAAAACTATAAACTTATATATTCTTATTATAAAAATATTGCAAATTTAATATTTGATAATCATATAAATAAGCAAGAGATTTTAAAATTAGTTAGTAGAGCGAATGATTTTACTTTAGAAAAAGAGATTTTAAGAGATAATTTATATAAAGATTTAAAAAAAACATATAAGGTTTTAAATAATAATAATTTAAAGCAGTTACATTTTCATCTTAAAAATAATGAATCTTTTTTAAGATTTCATAGAATTAAAGAATACGGAGATAATATAGAAGAAGATAGAGATACCGTAAAATATGTTAATAAAACAAAAAAACAAATAGATGGATTTGAAGAGGGGAAAATTTATAATGGTATTAGATTTGTATTTCCACTTTTTTATAAAAATAAACATATAGGAAGTGTTGAAACATCTTTTAGCACTTTAGCAATGACGAGTGAATTTGTAGATAAACTAAAACTTATCTCAAATTATCTTATTAAAAAAAGTATAGTTGATAAAAAAGTTTTTAAAAATGAATTAACAAATTATAAAAATAGCTATTTAAAAGATTATTATGTTGAAAAAACTACACTAGAGTTTATTAATAGTAAAATATCTTTTGACAAACAGATGTGTTGTAATCAAACTGTTATTAAAGAGTTTAATAAAAGAATAGATAAAGAGGAACTTTTTTCAATATATTCAAAAAATTGTAAAAAAATTATAACTTTTAAAAAAATATATAATCCTGTTACTAATAAGTTTAATGCAATATTTGTAGTAATAACAGATGACAATTATGCAGAAAATAAAAATAAAAACTTTTATTTTATATCTTTTATTATTTCATTTTTTATTTCATTATTTTTTTGTTTTCTCTATAAATATAACATATATAGAGAAAATATTAAAAATAACTTATCACTTACAGAATCTATTCTTAATTCAACTGATAATGCAATTTTAGTAATAAGTAACGATAGAAAAATCTTAAAATATAATTCAAACTTTATAGATTTATGGGGTTTGCCAATATCTATAGTTAAAAAAGGTTACGATAAAGAGGTTTTAGATTTTGTTATGGACAAAATAGCTCAACCAGATGATTTTATAAAAAAAGTAAATTATTTATATGATAATCCTAAAAAAGAGAGTTTTGAATATATATCTTTTAAAGATGGTAGAATAATCGAACGAGTTTCAAAACCTATGTATATTGATAATATTGTAGTAGCTAGAGTTTGGGGATTTAGAGATAAAACAAATGAGATAAAAACAAAAAAAGAGCTTGAAAAGTTAAATAAAACACTTCAAAAAAGAGTTGAAAAAGAGGTATCACTTAGTAGAACACGAGATAAAAAAGTAGTAGAACAATCAAGACTAGCACAAATGGGTGAAATGATAAGTATGATAGCACATCAATGGAGACAACCTTTGGGTGCTATTAGTGGAGCTGTAATCTCTATACAAAGTAAGATATCATTAGGCAAATTTGATTTATCTATAGAGCTTGATAGAGAAAAATTTAAAATATTTTTGGAAAAAAAGATAAACCAAATAGAGGCATATATTAAATTTTTATCTACTACAATAGATGAGTTTAGAGATTTTTATAAAAAAGATAAAGAGAAAGTATATATATCAACATCTCAAGTTATAGAAGATGTATTAAAAATTGTAGAAACAAGTATGAAAAATAAAAATCTTATTTTAGATTTAGATATTCAAGATAAAAATCCTACATTATTATATAAAAATGAATTAATGCAAGTTATATTAAATATTTTAAAAAACAGTGAAGATAACTTTTTAGAAAAAAATCAAGAGATAAAAGAGATTAAAATATCTACAAATTTTAAAGATAATAAGCATATTATTACAATATCAGACAATGGTGGTGGAATAGATAAAGAGATATTACCAAATATATTTAAACCATATTTTTCAACTAAAGAGGAAAAAAATGGTACAGGATTAGGCTTATATATGTCAAAAACTATAATTCAAGAGCATCACAATGGAAGTTTGACTGTAAATAATAATAACAATGGTGTAGTATTTACTATTATAATTTAAAAGGAAAAGTATGATAACAATAAATAAACTCTTAGAATACTCTCAAAATTTAAATATTTTGTATGTAGAGGATGAACTTAGATTAAAAGAACAGATGACAGATGTTTTAGAAGATATTTTTAATTTAGTTGATTCGGCAAAAGATGGTGAAGAGGGTATTTTAAAATATAATGAGTTTTATGATAAAAATGGTTTTTTTTATGATATAGTAATAACTGATATTAATATGCCAAAATTAAATGGAATTGATATGATAAAGAGATTAAAACCAATTAACATAGAACAAAAATTTATTGTGATATCTGCTTATAGTGATTCTGAAAAGCTTTTAAGTCTTATCGATTTAGGGATAAACTATTTTCTTTTAAAACCAATTAAAAACAATACTTTAATGGAACAGCTTTACAAAGTTTCTAAAAATATTAGAAATAAAAAAGATAAAGATAAACATTTTATAACACAAGCAAAAAATGCTGCTATGGGTGAGATGATTGATATTATAGCTCATCAGTGGTTAGCTCAAGTAAATATTATGAAAATGAGAACGGACCTTGCTTTAGTTGAATTTTATGATAAATCTTTAAATGATGATGATATAAAAGAGTATTTTGATACACAATTAAAAAGTTTTACCCATTTAGTTGAAACTCTTAATGAGTTTAGAGGTTTTTTTAAATTAGATACAAAAAAAGAGGATATTATATTTTTGGATATTATAGATAGTTTAAAAGTATTATTAAAAGATAATATATCTAAAAATTATATCTCTTGCAATACTAATATAGAAAAATCTTTTAAAATTAATGTGATACCAAATGAGTTTAAACAGATTTTTATTAATTTAATTCAAAATTCAATTGAAGCATTTAATGAAAAAGGTATAGAAAAAAGAGATATATATATCAACTCATACGAAAATGATAAAAATAAAATTATAGAATATATTGATAATGCAGGTGGAATTGATGAAACTTATATAAAAAAAATACTAGAACCACATTTTACTACAAAAAAAACAGGTACAGGTATGGGGATGTATCTTATAAAATTGATATTAAATAAAATAGATGCTACAATATCTGTAGAAAACTATAAAGAGGGTATAAAATTTATTTTATATTTAAAAAAAGAGGACTAAAGTTTGATAAAATATATAAATTTTAATATTAAAAAAGTTATACCAATTTTAGTTGTACTTTTATTAGTAATGTTATATGCTATATACTCACTATATGAATTTAATAAAAAATCGTATTTAGATGAGGTTACACAAAAGTATAACTCTTCATATAATATTGTTCTTAATCAATACAAAGAGTTTTCAGAGATATTTTATACAGGTATTATAAAAAAGATAGATATAGTAAAGCATATATCAAATATAGAAAATCATTCAGAGATAGAAAGAGACAATATAAGATTAAAAATAAAACAAGAGATAGATAGTAGAAAAGATATTTTAAATAAAAAACATCTATTAAGTTTTAATATTATACTCTCAAATAGAGATATATTTTTTCATTATAGGTATTTTGAAAGTAAAAATAAAAAATTAAGCGATAAAAGAAAACTATTTTATCTTGTTAAAAAAACAAAAGAGTTCCAAAGCTCTTTTGAAGTTGGTAAAAGAGGTGCTGCTTATAGATTTATATACCCTTTACTAGATAAAAATAATAACTTTTTAGGAATGGTTGAATTAGCATTTGATGCCTCTGCAATTACAAGTACATTAATGAAACAATATGATGTATTAAGTAACTTTTTTATAAAAAGTTCTAATTTTAATACAATGGGTGACTCTTATTTAAAATATTTTAAACCATCACACCATAAAGGCTTTGTGTATGATTTAAGAGTATTAAAAGAGCTAAAAAAAACATCTAAAAAAGAGATAGCAACATTAATACCTTCTAAAGAAACAAT
>Ga0193965_1000099_pt1 | contig 30286 bp, 27 predicted proteins | sample FB_8_MG_FD_140330 | JGI IMG/M metagenome (GOLD analysis project Ga0193965, IMG submission 140330) | Microbial mat bacterial communities from the Broadkill River, Lewes, Delaware, United States - FB_8_MG | ecosystem: Environmental > Aquatic > Freshwater > River > Microbial mats | place: USA... | reverse complement strand
TTTCCAACCATCTTAAGTAAACCTAATCTTGAATGATGATCTTTATGATTATCTTTTAAATGTTCTGTTAATCTAGCAATTTGTGCAGATAATAATGCTATCTGTACTTCTGTAGAACCTGTATCTTTTGTATCTCTTTGGTGTTTTGCAACAATTTCTTGTTTTACGTCCAAATCTAAAGCCATTTGTAGCCTCCTGATCGGTAAATTAATCTCAATAATATAACATTGTCATAAAACTGGAATGTAATTATATTTAAATTGATATTTAAAACAACTTAATGTATAATAATTTTATGATTATATTAGAAAATAATGCTATTTTCATAGCTGATGTACACTACAATAGTAATAGAACAGAAGTTTTATCACTACTTTATGATATTAAAAATAAAAATATTATTACAAATCAGCTTTTTTTAATGGGTGATATTTTTGATTTCTTAGCTCAAGAGATAAAATACTTTATAAATATAAATGAAAAACTTATAGATATTATAAATGAATTATCAAAAAATATACAAATTATATATTTAGAGGGAAACCACGATTTTAATTTAAAAACTATTTTTCCAAATATAAAAGTAATTCCAAGAGAGAAACAACCATTTTTAATAAAAGAAAAAGATAAAAAAATCATATCTCTAGCTCATGGAGATATATATACCCCTTTTTTATATAATATATACACAAAAATAATAAGAAATTATTATATATTAAATTTTCTTAATTTTATAGATAAAAATAATTTTATAACTAAAAAACTTGAAGATAAACTAAAAAACAAGAGTATCTGTAATAAACAAAAAGATTTTAGTAACTTTATAAAAACAAGGGTAGATAAATATAATAATAAAAATATGATAATAGAGGGGCATTTTCACCAAGGTTTAATAACATCAAATTATATAAATATTCCATCTTATGCTTGTAATAAAAGTTATCTTTTATATAAAAATAATAATTTTTTAATAATCTTTTATATATAATAGTAAAACAAAATAGATAAAGGATAAAAAATGACACAAGAAGAATTTAGTAAATTTGACAATGATTTTGAAGTATGTGAATGTATGGATGTATCTTTAGGTGAGATAAAAGATGCAATTAAAAATGGTTGTAATAGCATAGAGTCTATTGAAGATAAAACAGATGCAGGTGCTGGATGTGGAAGATGTCAATGTAAAGAGGATGATTCAGATAAAGAGATTCATATCGATGAAATATTAGAACTTTCATAAAATAAGATGAAAGAGATAATAGAAACCTATAAAAATCATAAAGCAGAAGTGGAGAAATATCTCTACTCTCTTATGTTAAAAACACAAAATAATTATATAGATTCAACAACTCCCCTTTTAACAAAAAATAATTTTATAGAGATTATTTATCAAGTAAATAAAGAGTATAAACAAATATCTCCTATTGTATCTTTAAAAAATAGTGTATCTACTAATATAGGTGTTGATAAAAGCCACTATTTTAATAAATTAGAACTTGATAAAAATAATATGTTTATATCTAATCCTTATATACATTATAAAACAGGAAAATCAACAATATCTGTTGTACTATTTTATAATAATAAATATAATATTATGGATGTTGATTTAGTATTACTTCTTGAGTATCTTAAACTAATTGAATATAATAGTATTTATGAAAAAGTAAAAAAGTTTATATATGCAACAGGTTCAATATTTTTAGCTATAGTATCTCTAATGTTAATAATTTATGGTGGTTATGCTTTTGCTACAATTTTATTTAATGTTGAAAATATAGACTTTTTACAAGCTATTTTTAAATCTATAATATCAATAACATTAGGCCTTGCTATATTTGACCTAGCAAAACAGATATTTGAACACGAAGTATTATTTCATTCTTTTCAATATCCAGAAGATAAACAATATAAAGTATTAGGGAAATTTCTTATATCAATTATAATAGCATTATCAATAGAAACTCTATTAGTTGTATTTAAAATAGCATTAAGTGATTATAAAGAGATGTTATCTGCATTTTATTTAATAGTTGGTACTACAATTATGATAGTTGGACTAGCATATTTTTATAAAATATTTGATACTACAAAAGATAAAGGGATTTAATTTTCTTTATCTTTTATACTCTATAGTTTTTAAATCCCAAGCATCACCATTAGGCTCTTTACTATAAAAATCTATTATATATTTTTGCTTATCTATTGTTAATAAAACACACTCTGTTTTATTCTTATTTCTAGCACATATCTCACCTGGATTTAGATATAAAGTGTTATTTTTATAACTGTGTTCAAATTGATGAGTATGACCTGATATAATAATATCTGTATCTGGAGTTAAATACATAGGTATATGCATAAGTTTAAATGAATTTTCTTCTATTTTAAAATAGTATGGCTCTTGATTGATATTATAATCATTTTGATATTGAATTAAATTATAATCGTTATTTCCAAATACACTTGTATATGTTAAGTTAGATTTTTTTAAAATATCTAGATTTTCTACTATTTCTAAATCTCCTGCATGAATAATATATTTTGCACCTTTTGATTTTAACATATCAATAGCTTCTTTTGTTAATTTAGGTTTTCTATGCGAATCAGATAATATTGCTAATTTTATCATTTTTACTCACTTTTTTATCATATAGTATCATAAAATCGTTAAACTAACTATAAATTTCAAAATTTAGCTTAAAAACTCTTTAAATATTCCTTTTATTATGATATAATCCAATAAATTTATTAATCTTAATATATTTTTAAGATTTAATTTACAATAAGGATATAATTTATGAGAATATTATTAGTAGAAGATGAAAGTACACTAAATAGAACACTTCAAGAGGGGTTACAAGATTTTGGTTATCAAGTTGATATAGCTGAAAATTTTAAAGATGCTGAATATTTTATAGAAATTAGAAATTATGACTTAGTTTTAACAGATTGGATGTTACCAGATGGAGATGGTTTAGAATTAACTAAGATTATCAAAAATAGAAGTGGAAGAACAACTGTTGTAATAGTTAGTGCTAGAGATGATAAAGAGAGTGAAATCACTGCTTTAAAAACAGGTGCTGATGATTATATTAAAAAACCATTTGATTTTGATATATTACTTGCAAGAATAGAGTGTAGACTAAGATTTGGTGGAACAAATGTTATTACTATTGAAAATTTAGCTATTAATCCAGATGAGGAAAAAATTACTTATGATGGTATTGAGATAGAGTTAAAAGGGAAACCTTTTGAGGTATTAACTCATTTAGCTAGACATAGAGACCAAATAGTTTCTAAAGAGCAACTACTTGATGCAATTTGGGAAGAACCAGAATTAGTAACACCAAATGTTATAGAGGTAGCTATTAATCAAATTAGACAAAAAATGGATAAACCACTTAAAATCTCAACTATAGAAACAATTAGAAGAAGAGGTTATAGATTTTGTTATCCTCCAAAAGTAGAATCATAATTTTATGAAAAACAAAAGTATATATAAAGAGTTTTCTCTAAAAATTATATATGCTACTACTTTTTTTGTAGTTGTGTTATCTTTTATATTTTATGGATTTACAAAATCTATGATATATGAAGATATAGCAACTCAACTTATAAAAGATGCTCGTTTAATTATAGAGCTTACAAATAGTTCAATTGTAAAAAAACAAGATTTAAAAGTTTTAACAACAAATGAAACAACTATAGATATTGTAGAACTCTCTTCAAAAGCACCACAAAATATAAAAAAATATAAAAAAGATAATCATCACTTTGTGGAGATACTTTACCCTTTTAATAATAATAGTTTTAAATATGTAAAATTAACAAGAAATGTAGATAATGCAAATAAAATATTAAATAGTATTTTTAGTAATCTTCTTTTTCTAAGTTTAGGTGGAATGGTTTTAATTATTATTTATGCATTTGCTGTATCAAGAACACTTCTATTTCCTATTATAAAAATCACAAAAAAACTATCAAATATGAATGAGAACTCGCTAACAAAAATAGATACAAATACTTTACCTGTAGAGTTTCAATCATTAGCAAACTCAATTAATATACTTACTAATAAAATTGAAAACTATGTAAAATATCAAAAAGAGTTATTCATAGGAACTGCACACGAACTAAAAACACCTTTAGCAGTTATGAAACTAAAAAGTCAAGTAACGTTAAGAAAAGCAAGAGAACAAGAGAAATATGAAGAGGTTTTAAAACTATTTATTTCTGAAATAGATGCTATGAATAATATGGTTAGTTCTGTATTAGATATGGGAAGACAAGAGGGTGCTCAATTTGAAAGACCAATAGAGTTAGATATTATATCATATTTAAAAGATAAAACAGAGGGTTTTAAACTATTAGCAAAAGAGAAAGATATAGAGTTTATTTTTAAAACAGATATCAAATTTTTTATTACAACTATCCAAAAAACATTATTAACTCAAATTATTCAAAACTTTATACAAAATGCAATTAAATTTACCCCTAATAATAAACAAATTATTTTAGAAGTAAAAAAAGACAACTCTAAAATTATAATACAAATTTTAGATGAAGGTATTGGAGTTGATGAATCTATTGACCTATTTGCACCATTTAAAAGAGTTGGTGAAAAGCAAGGTGCAGGGCTAGGTTTATTTTTAGCAAAAAGTGCATCTGATACATTAGGTGGTACTATATCTTTAAAAAATAGAGAAGATAAGAAAGGTACTGTAGCTACACTTATATTAGAATCAAAACCAAGCTGTAAGATTAAATAAAACTATTATATTATACTATTTAAAGTATATTTTAGATATCATAATATATTAATTTAACAAAAAGGTTATATAAATATGAGTTTAAAAGAGAATGTTGAATATATAAAAGAAGAGATATCAACTCAAGAAACTTTCCTTGAAAAGTTTTTACAATTTGAAAAGTTTTATAAAAAATATAAAAAAGTGATTTTTGGAGTTATTACAGTATCTGCTTTATCTTTTGTTGGATTTGCTGTTTCTGATTATATTAAAGAGCAAAATTTAATTAGAGATAATATGATGTTTAATAATGTCTTATCTAATAATCAAGATAAAATATCTTTAGAGTATTTAAAACAAAATAATCAAAAATTATATAATTTAGCTTTATATATGCAAAATAAATCGAACTCTACTGATTTAGAATTTTTAAAAGAGTTAAGTATATACTCAGAAGCTATCAAAGAAAACAATGTAGATAAGTTATCTTCAATAAGCATAAAACAAAACTTTTTATTAAAAGATTTTGCTATTTTTAACAAAGCATTAATTCAAGCAAAAAATGGTAATTACAAAGAAGCAAAAGAGACTTTATCTATTATCCCTATAACTTCAGAGATTAGAGAGCTTGTTAATATATTAAATCATTTTTTATTAACGAAATAGTTTAGAAAATATGAAAAAACTTAATTATATAATTTTATCTTCTATTACTGCATCTTTATTAATAAATGGATGTAGTTCAAAACAATATTTTGAACCAAAATCTGTTGACCAAAACTATACAGCTACAATAGAAGATATAGATTCTAATATAATAGATTATAGAATAGATAATGCAACACTTCAAAACTATAAATATATCACACAAGATGGTATATCTAAAGATTCACTTGAAAATGGTTTTAAGTTTATAAATAAAATTAATTCTACTGTTTTAGCAGCTGACCAAAACAATACTTTGCTTCTTAAAAAAGAACAAGATATAAAAAAGATTAGATTTAATAACAATATTATATCAGCTAGTTTAAATGAAAAATATATCGCTTTAGGCTTTATTGATAACTCTATATCTTTATACGATAGAGATAATAACACAACTGTATTTCAAGAGTATATAAAAGAATCTTTAATAAATGATACTAAAATTGCAAATCCAATATTTTTAAACTCTCTAGTTATGTACCCAACTTTAGATGGAAAAGTTATTATAGTTAACATAGAAACAAAAAAAATCATTAATACTCTAAATCTTGACCCACAAAATAGTATAAATAATATTATACTTTTTTCTCAAATAGATAATACTCTTATTAGTGCTACTTCAAAAAAACTATTCTCTTTTATAGATGGTAAATTAAATCAAAAAGATTATAATATCAAACAAATTATGATAGAAGATAATTATATATATTTAATTACACTTGAGGGGCTTATTGTAAAATTAAATCAAGAGCTAATAGAATTATCAAGCAAAAAATTTAAATTTGCAAACTTCCATACTCTTGGAAATAGTAAAGAGTTTATATATGCTTTAGAATCTCAAGGATATATGGTGATACTTGATAAAGATTTAAATAGCAGTAAAGTTATGGGATTTGAATTTGATAATGAAGAGAAATCTATATCTATAGGTGATAAACTTTATTATGAAGATAAAGTGATAAATTTAAAATAATAATAGATTATCTCTTTTATGAAGAGCTATTTGTAATATGGTAAAAATAAAAATGATATTTTTTACTATAATACTCTAATAATAAATTTTGTAAAACAGGTTCTATAGATGGTGTAAACCAAGCATTATTTGAAGTTACAATAATATATTTTGTATCAAGGTTTTGATATATCTTATCTGTTGTTGCTTCAAAACATATAGCATTTCTAAATTTTACACCTTTAATATTAAAAGTTGTTGCTTCTTTTGCTGTTTTATAATCTTGAGCTCCATTATAAAAAGTATCATTAATGAAATCTCTTATAATTTTTGGAAATGGTATAGCTTCCCCAAAAGGTACAAGTACAAGTTTTTTTGCAATTTTTATTTCCCCATCTTCAAATAAATAAGTAGCATTAAATATATTATAATTTTCAAAATACAAAGCTCCTGCTAATATAGATATATCACTTGAATATTCTTTTAATATATTATATAACTCTTCTTGTTTATTTAAAACTAAAGGAAATGCAGTTTCTGGAAATATAATAATATCTTGTTTATTTTTAATAGCTTTTTTTATTGATATGATATTATCATTTATAATAGAGTTTTGATATTCTTGTTTCCATCTATTTTCTTGAGGTATAAAAGTATTATTTTGTACAATTTTTAAATTTGGTTCTTCTATATTTTTCAATTTATTAAAGTTACTAAAAAAAGATAAAAATAAAATAGTAGATATATATATAAATATAGATTGTTTTAATTTTTCTTTATTATTATAGCCATATATTAATATAGCTGTTGATATTAAAATTAATAAAAGTGATAATTTGTCTGTAGATATATAACTATTGATAAATGGTAACTCTATCTTAAACCAATTAAATCCAAAAGGCTCTATATAACTTAAAATAAAAAAATAACTCAATTTGTAAATAATATTATTAAAAATTCCAGATAAATAAAATAATACTCCATATAATACTCCAACTGCAATAATAGCAAAAGGTATAATATAAACTAATTCATAATATATAAAACTATAGCCAATCCACCAAAACCATAATATTCCAATTATAAATCCTGTAAAAAACAACTCTTTTTTATTTAAAGTTAAAAGTAAGTAAAAACCATACAAAATAGTTATAGTATCTAAGATTTTAAAAGATATATTAAAATACTCTAAATATATAAAAGAGGAAAACAAAATAGCTGTAATTATTGATTTTATAGTAAACATAGCTGTATTTTACCATAAATGTATATATTTATGGTAAATTCTAAATATTTTAAATTTTTATTAAAGTTTCTTTTGGTAAGATTAAACTCATACAAATAATAAAGGAAATAAATATGAATAAAGCAGATTTTATAGCAGAAGTTGCTAACAAAGCAGGTTTATCAAAAAAAGATGCAACTTCAGCAGTTGAAGCATCAATTGATGTAATTACAGAAACATTAGCAAAAGGTGAAAGTGTATCATTTATAGGTTTTGGTTCATTCTCAGTATCTGAAAGAGCAGCAAGAGATGGTGTAAATCCTTCAACAGGTGCAAAAATCAAAATTGCTTCTTCAAAAGTAGCTAAATTTAAAGTTGGAGCAAAATTAAAAGAAGCTGTTAACAAAAAATAGTTTTTTATACTTTTTTTATACTCTAATCTTAAAACTAAGAATAGGGTATAAAATACATAACTGTTTCATATATACCTTCCATATAATGTCTTATATAAATTTTGTAATTTTTATTAATCTCTAATACTTTTTGAGGTATTTTATACCAATCTTCAGCTTTATGATATATACAAATAGCCAAAATAGGTTTATATTTTTTTATACTATTTTTTGCTCCATCTATTGCGTCTTGTTCTGCACCTTCTATATCTAATTTTATAAAATCTACTTTTTCTTTTAATATATTATCGATTGTATCTATATTTATTGCTTGAAAATTATGGTTACAATTATTTTGTTCTATTTGCTGAGTTTTGTTTTCACTTTTTTTAGAACCTAAACCACAATTTGTAAACTCTATATTTTTAATATTTCCAAAATCTCTTTTGGCTATATTTATATGTAATTCATTAGGTTCAATAAGGTAAATTTTCTTAAAATCTGGATAATTTTTAATTATATTTGGGGTAGTATCTCCAACATATCCCCCACCATCTAAAAAAACTATATTTTTTATATTTGGAACTATTTTTTTATCAAAATATTGATTATCAAAGTTATTTGTAAAACCTTTCATAAAATTATAATCAAAAGATATTTTAAAATTAATAATTTTTTCAAATATCTCTTTTGATTTTTTATCTTCTAATAGATTATATATTCTTTCATATTTAGATTTATTGTTTATAAAATCATTTTTAAAATCAATTATAAAAGGTGGTATTGCTAATTTTAGTTTTGAATACTTAAAAAAAGCTAAATAACTGAAATTTAAAAACCCCATATCATCTAATCTATTTTTTACTTCAAGAGGACTTCCAAATGAGGTCCATAAAATTATCGATTTTTTTGGGATATCCTCTATTTTTAAGATATCTTTTTTTCGAGAACTTTGAACTCTTGTAAAATCATCTATAACTCCATCTACTTTAATATTTTTTAATACAGACTTTGTAAACTTATTTATACCTAAAATATATTTTTTTATATTATTATTTTCCAAAAATTCTTGAACAAGTTTTTGTTCTTCTTCATTTACATAGTTTAAACTTATTATATTTTTCAAATATATCCTTTTTTTATAATTATAATATCATAAACAAATAAATATTTTGATTAATAAATATTATAGGTTTCTTTTGATATAATTAATTCAAGTTTTAGTGTATAACTAAACTGTAAAAATTGTATGGAGAAAAAGATGTTAGACATAAGTCCAATATTACTACTTAGCTCAGGTATTATCTTTTTGTTAGTGCTTGCTAGGCTAAATAGCTGTCTTTACAAGCCTTTATTTAAGCATATGGATGATAGGGATACTCAAATCAAAACTGATTTAGAGAACGCTAAGAAAAACAGTGCTAATGTAGACGGTATGCTTGAAGAAGCAAATTCTATTATTGCTCAAGCTAAGAAAGAAGCTCTTTCAATTCGTGAAAAAGCTCGACTTGATGCTAGTGAAAATGCAGGTGCAAAATTAGACTCATTTAAAGTTGAATTAGAAGGAAAATATAATTCTTTTGTTGAAAATTTAAATGAAGAAAAAGTTGCTCTTGAAAAATCATTAGTTTCACAAATGCCTCTATATAAAGAAGGCTTAAAAGCTAAGCTAAGCTCAATCTAAGGTGGTGAAAGTATGAAAAAAATTTTATTTACACTATTCGCAGTTGTTCCATTAGCATTATTCGCAAGTGATAGTAATGTTGAAACAGATATAGTAGAAAGAACTGTAAACTTTCTTATATTTGCTTCAATAATTTATTACTTATTAGCTGATAAGCTAAAAGATTTCTTCGGAAATAGAACTACTTCTATTCAAGGTGAATTAGATGAAGTTCAAGAACTTGTAAAAGATTCTAAAAAGAAAGTTGCTGATGCAAATCTTGAAGTTGAAAATGCAAAAAAGATTGCTGTAGAGTTAATAGAGTCTGCAAATAAAGATGTAGATTCAATTAGAAAAAATATCGAACTTGCTGCAGAGCAAGAGATGGCTATTTTATCTAAAAGTTTTGATGAAAAAACAGAACTTGAAGCTAAAAAAGTAAAAAGAGAAGTTGTCGAAAATGTTCTTAATCAATTACTAGTAGATGAAAATATTAAATTATCTCAATCAGAGTTAACTAATATAATTTCAAAAAAGGTTGCATAGTATGATTGATTTAGTAGCAAAAAGATATGTAAAAGCTATAATGATTGATAGTGATAATAAGTCTTTAACAACTATATTTAATGAGTTAAATACGATTTCTAATGCTTTTTTAAGTGATAAATTTACATCTATTATAAAATCAACAGATGTTTCAGTTGATAATAAAGTAGAATTAATATTATCTTTCTTAAAAAGAGCTAGCAAGAAAACGACTAATTTAATTAAATTATTAGGTGAAAAGAAAAGATTAGATATTATTCCAGAAATTGTTAATATATTAGAAAATGAGTTAGCTGTTTTAAATAATTCATATACAGGTATTATACATACAAATGTGAAATTAAGTACTCAAGAAGTTACAAAACTGGCTAAACAGTTTGCAACTAAATTTGATGTTACTTTAAAATTAACACAAAATGTATGTAATTATGATGGTATCAAAGTTGATATTGATGGACTTGGAATAGAAGTTGGTTTTTCTAAAGATAGATTAAAAGCACAACTTGTTGAACATATATTAAAAGCAGTTTAGAAAAAACCACAATACAGATGGTTTATATAAAAAAAAGGAGAAATTGAATGAGTACAAAAATTCAAGCTGATGAAATCAGTTCTATAATCAAAGAAAGAATTGATAATTTTGAATTAAATGTAGATATCAATGAGACAGGTAAAATTATATCTTTTGCAGATGGTATTGCACAAGTATATGGTCTTAAAAATATTATGGCTGGTGAATTAGTAGAATTTGAAAATGGTGCAAGAGGATTAGCTCAAAACTTAGAAGAAGCAGCAGTTGGTGTTGTTGTTTTAGGTTCAAGTGCTGGTCTTAGAGAGGGTACAACTTGTAAAAGACTTGGGGAGTTATTAAAAGTTCCTGTAGGTCCTGCTACACTAGGTAGAGTTGTAAATGCTTTAGGTGAAGCTGTTGATGGTAAAGGTATGATTGAAGCTACTGAGAGTAGATTACTTGAAGAGAAAGCTCCTGGTATTATGGCTAGAAAATCAGTTCATGAACCACTTGTAACTGGTATTAAAGCTATTGATGCACTTGTTCCAATTGGAAGAGGTCAAAGAGAGCTTATTATTGGTGATAGACAAACAGGTAAAACTACTGTTGCTATTGATGCTATTATCAACCAAAAAGGTCAAGATGTAAAATGTGTATATGTTGCAATTGGTCAAAAAGCATCTACTATTGCTAATGTTGTTGGAGCTTTAGAGGCAGCTGGTGCAATGGAATATACTACTATTGTTACTGCAAATGCATCTGAGTCTTCTGCACTACAATTCTTAGCACCTTATGCTGGTGTTACTATGGGTGAGTACTATAGAGATAATGGTCAACACTGTTTAATAGTATATGATGATTTATCTAAACATGCTGTTGCATATAGAGAGATGTCATTACTATTAAGAAGACCTCCAGGTAGAGAAGCATATCCAGGTGATGTTTTTTATCTTCACTCAAGATTATTAGAAAGAGCTGCTAAAGTTAATGATGAGTTAGGTGGGGGTTCTTTAACTGCTTTACCAATTATTGAAACTCAAGCTGGTGATGTTGCTGCTTATATTCCTACAAATGTAATCTCTATTACAGATGGTCAAATCTTCTTAGAAACAGATCTATTTAACTCTGGTATTAGACCTGCTATTAATGTTGGTTTATCAGTATCAAGAGTTGGTGGAGCTGCACAAATTAAAGCTACAAAACAAGTTGCTGGAACATTAAAACTAGACCTTGCTCAATATAGAGAACTTGAAGCATTTGCACAATTTGCTTCTGACCTTGATGCATCTACTAGGGCTCAGCTTGAAAGAGGGCAAAGAATGGTAGAGCTACTTAAACAAGGTGTTAATAAACCTCTTGTAATTGAGAAACAAGTTTCTATTCTTTATGCTGGTGTTAATGGATTTATCGATGATATCGAACCATCTGAAATAGTTAAATTTGAGAAAGAGTTCCATGAATTTATGGCTGATAAGTACTCTGATTTATTAACTGAAATCGTTTCTAAAAAGAAAATTGATGATGATATTAAAGCAACACTTGAAACTGCTATAAATGAGTTTAAAACTATATTTCAAGCGAAATAAGGTTTAAATTATGGCTAACTTAAAAGATATATCGAGACAAATCAAGAGTGTTAAGAATACTCAGAAGACTACAAAAGCTATGAAGCTTGTATCTTCTGCAAAGTTAAGAAGAACTCAACAATTGTCTGAGCAAGCAAAAAGTTATGCTTTAAAAATTAATGATATTTTGTCTGAAATTGCAGCTAGAATTAGTAATGTACATGATGATGAAAGTATAAATCGTGCTTTTCTTTCTAATGAAAATCCAAAAACAGTTGATATTGTTTTTGTAACAGCAGATAAAGGTCTTTGTGGTGGTTTTAATATGACTACAATTAAAGCAGTAAGAGGACTAATTGAAGAATATACTTCAAAAGGTGCTACTGTTAGACTAAAAGTTGCTGGAAGAAAAGGGATTGATTATTTTAATTTTCAAGGTGTTGATTTAGCAAAAAAAGTTGTTGGATTAAGTTCTGCACCTACATACGAAAAAGCATCTGAATTTATTAAAGATTCATTTGAAGATTTTAATAATGGTACAACAGATAAAGTAATATTGGTTTATAATGGATTTCTTAATATGCTATCTCAAGAGCTAAGAACAAAAGAGCTTCTACCAATATCTTTAGATGATATACATTTACAAGAAAGCTCATCTCTTTTAGAGGTAGAACCTGATGATGATGAAGAGATTTTAGATGAACTAACTGCTAAATATGTAGACTTTAATATGTATTATTCTTTAATAGATTCATTAGCAGCAGAACATAGTGCAAGAATGCAAGCTATGGAAAATGCTACTAATAATGCAAAAGAGAGAGTAAACGACTTAACAGTAGAATATAATAAAGCTAGACAAGCTGCGATTACAACAGAACTGATTGAAATCATTTCTGGTGTTGAAGCTATGAAATAAAGAAAGGAATAGAATATATGGAAGGTAAAATTATTCAGATTATGGGTCCTGTTGTTGATGTTGAATTCGACGGACACCTACCTGCAATCAATGATGCAATAGAAGTACCAGGTACTAAAGAAAGATTAGTATTAGAAGTAGCAGCACATATTGGTGATAGTAGAGTTAGAACTATTGCTATGGATATGACTGAGGGATTAACAAGAGGTCAAAAAGTTGTTTCAACTGGAGCACCTATTATGGTTCCTGTTGGGGAAGAGGTATTAGGAAGAATATTTAATGTAATTGGTGAGCCAGTTGATGAAGGTGAAGCTGTATCTAAAGATGCTCCAAGATGGTCAATTCACAGAGATGCTCCATCTTTTGAAGAGCAATCAACATCTACAGATATGTTTGAAACAGGTATCAAAGTAGTTGATTTACTTGCTCCTTATGCAAAAGGTGGTAAAGTTGGACTATTTGGTGGTGCTGGTGTTGGTAAAACAGTTATTATTATGGAGCTTATCCATAATGTTGCATTTAAACACGATGGTTACTCTGTATTTGCTGGTGTTGGTGAAAGAACAAGAGAAGGAAATGACCTTTACTACGAAATGAAAGACTCTAATGTACTTGATAAAGTTGCATTATGTTATGGTCAAATGTCTGAGCCTCCAGGTGCTAGAAATAGAATTGCACTTACAGGTCTTACAATGGCTGAATACTTTAGAGATGAAGCTGGACTAGATGTTCTTATGTTCGTTGATAATATCTTTAGATTTGCACAATCTGGTTCTGAGATGTCAGCACTTCTTGGAAGAATCCCTTCAGCTGTTGGTTACCAACCAACATTAGCAAGAGAGATGGGTGCACTTCAAGAAAGAATTACAACTACTAAAAATGGTTCAATTACTTCTGTTCAAGCTGTTTATGTACCTGCGGATGATTTAACAGATCCAGCTCCTGCTTCTGTTTTTGCTCACTTAGATGCAACTACAGTTCTTAATAGAAAAATTGCAGAAAAAGGTATTTATCCTGCTGTTGATCCACTAGATTCTACTTCTAGAATTTTAAGTGCAGATGTAATTGGTGAAGAGCACTATACAGTAGCTAGAGGTGTTCAATCTCTTTTACAAAAGTATAAAGATTTACAAGATATTATTGCTATTCTTGGTATGGATGAGTTAAGTGAAGCTGATAAGTTAGTTGTTGATAGAGCAAGAAAAATTGAAAAATTCTTATCTCAACCTTTCTTTGTTGCTGAAGTATTTACAGGGTCTCCTGGAAAATATGTTGAACTTGCTGATACTATCAAAGGATTTAAAGGTATCTTAGATGGTTCTTACGATCATATGCCAGAAAATTCATTTTATATGGTTGGTGGAATTGATGAAGCAATTGCAAAAGCAGAAGGTATGAAAGCTTAATAGCTTAAAAAGGTAAATAATATGGATACAATAAAATTATCAATTGTTTCACCAACAGGTGAGATATTTTGCGATGATGTTAAAACAGTAGTATTACCTGGTAAAGATGGTGAGTTTGGTGTTTTACCAAACCACTCATCTTTAGTATCTGCTTTAACAGTAGGTGTAATTGATATCACGAATACAGATTCAAAAGATGAACTAATAGCTATTAACTGGGGACATGTAAAAGTTTCTGAAAATCAAGTTGATGTTTTAGTTGATGGAGCTGTTCTATTATCAAGTAAAGAGAATTCTGAAATTGCTAAAAATATAGAAAAAGCTAAAGAATTAGTTAATTCTGTAAAAGATTCAAATGTATCTTTAGCAGCTGTTGAAGCAAGAATTACTTCATTTGCATAAGTTAATATAACTTAATGTTAGATTCAATATTAAATTATTATGATGATAGTGGTGCTATAGCCATAGGGGTTTTAGTACTACTATCTATCTATTTAATTATCACTTTTTGGATATTTATATATAAACTACTGCAATTAAACTCTTTTATTAATACAGAAAAAAATGAATTAACTTCGCTTGTTTCAAGAGAAGCTTTAGTAAATCCGCTTTCTAGAATAGGGAGCTGTATAGGTGAAACACATGTATCAAAAGAACTTTTGAATGTTTGTGAGACATCTTTAATTAGAGAAGCTAGTAGTGGTATATCTTGGTTATCTATAATATCTTCTACTGCACCATTTATTGGTTTATTTGGAACAGTTATAGGAATACTAGAATCATTTGCTAAATTTGCAACAGTTAGTAAAGTAAGTTTTGCAACTATAGCACCTGTAATTAGTGAAGCATTAGTAGCAACTGCAGCTGGAATTTTTGTAGCCATTTTTGCATATACTTTTCACCAAATTATTACAAGAAAAGTTTATGAATTAAATACTTATATAAAATCACAAATAGATATACTTTTAGCTGGAAAGTAGAGGTATAACTTTATATGTATGATTATGACCAAAAACCAGAACTAAACATTACACCTTTAGTTGATGTAATGTTAGTTTTGTTAGCTATTCTTATGGTAACTGCCCCTGTATTAGAGTATGAAGAAAATATCAATCTTCCAAAAGGAAGTCGTTCTCAAAAAGTTCAAGAAACAAAAAAAATAGATATATTACTTACAAATAAAAGAGTAATAATTATAAATAAAAAAAAATATGAGTTTCTAAATTTTGCTGATAGTTTTGTACTATTTTCAAATAATAAAAATAGAGATACACCTGTTCATATAAGAGCTGATAAAAATTTAAAATATGAAGATATCATATATATACTAAAAACAGTTAAAGAAGCAGGATTTTTTAAAGTTGCATTAATTACAGATGGATAACAAAAAAATACTCTTCATATCTGCTTTTGTATCAATATCTTTTTATTTTATATTACTATTTAGTTTTTTGCTATATGCAAAATCAACAAAAGTATTAAAAATAGAATCAAATAAAAAAGAGACTATACTACAACTTGATGTAGTTTTAGAAACACCAAAAAAAGATGTAGATATAAAACCTGTAAAATCTAATATTGTTAAAAATAGTGTAGAAAAAGAGATTGTAAAACGAGCAGCTTCTAATAGTGTAAAAAAAAGAACAAATCTAAAATCACTTTTTGCTAATGTAAAAACTACATCAAAAAAAGTTGAAAAAGAGAAAGTTTTAAATATAGAAAAAAATACAGTATCAAGTAGATTTAAATCAAAATTTGAAAAAGAGAAAAAAGTAAAAGTTTTAAAACTCTCAAAATTATCTAAAAATGAGAATAAAACAAGTAGTAAAGTAGTAAAGCAATCAAAAATATCTGATAAAGAATCAGATCCTTATTTCAATAAAATAACCAAAATAGTTCACGAAGGTTGGAACCCTTTAATATACGATAAAACAGCAATTGTTATAGTAACTATAACTAATCGAGGTAGATTTAGTTATATAATAAAAAAATATTCAGATAGTTTAGCTTTTGATAATCAATTAAAAGATTATCTTGATAATGAAAGCTTAAAAAGATATCCTATTAGTCCAACTAATAAAACAGTTACAATAGAGATTACATTTAAATCAGAAGGATAGTTATGTTAAAACACATTTTATTATATTTTATATTATTAGAGGTTGTATTTGGATTAGATGCAACAATGGAGATAACAAAAAAAAGAGCAGTACTTCCAAATATTAGTGTTGTTGTATCAAGTGATACTCAACTAGTTGATTTAGCAAATAAAGTAGATTCTTTAATAGAAAAAGATTTACAAGTGAGTGGTCATTTTGAAAAAAGTGATATTATAATTGAAAATGAATTTGATGAAAAACCTAAATATGGATTATTACAATCAAATGCGATAGAACTTTATCTTTTATTAAATATTAAAAAAAGTGCTACAAAAGGTATTATTGCAAATATTAAACTTTATGATGTAAATAGTAGAAAACTTGTTTTAAATAAGTTATACAATGTATCACAAGAAGAAAGATACCCTTTTTTATCACATAAAATATCTATAGATGTAAATGACTATATGAAAGCTCCATCTATAAAATGGATGGAAAGGTTTATTATATTTGCAAGATATTTAAATGCAAAAGAAAGTGAAATTGTTATATCTGATTATACTCTTACTTATCAAGCAATTATTGTAAAAGGTGGCTTAAATATATTCCCAAAATGGGTAAATGGAAAACAAGAAAGCTTTTATTATACAACTTATAGATATGGAAAACCAACTTTAGTAAAACAAAATCTTTTTACTAAAAAAGTTGACAAGATTTTATCAAGTGATGGAATGCTAGTATGTTCTGATGTAAGTAAAGATGGTAATAAAATTATTCTAACAATGGCACCTTTGGGACAACCAGATATTTATGTTTATGATATAAAAGAGAAAGTAAAAACAAGAATTACTAAATATAGTGGTATCGATGTTGGTGGTAGTTTTGTAGAAAATGATAAAAAAGTTATATTTATATCAGATAGATTAAGATATCCAAATATTTTTTCTAAAACAATTGGTCAAAAAGGTGTAGAGAGAATGCTTTATCACGGTAAAAATAATTCTCAATGTACTACATATAAAGATTATATTGTATATTCAAGTAGAGAAACAGATAATGAATTTGGTGGAAATACTTTTAATTTATATTTAATTGCTACTTTTAGTGATTATGTAAGAAGATTAACAACAAATGGAAGAAATCAATTTCCAAAATTCTCAGAAGATGGTAAATCTATCTTATTTATTAAAACAATAGGTGAAAAAAGTCAATTAGGTATTATTCGTGTAAATTATAATAAAAGCTTTCTATTCACATTAAAAACAGGAAAACTACAATCAATTGATTGGTAGTTTTTCTATCTATTCAATTTCGTAACAACACTTTAGAACTTTATCAGCAAAAAAAATTTTTAACCTTCTTTTTGTTTAAATTGTAGTAAAATAATGCTTTAAATTAAACAAAAGTATAAGGAATTGTAATGATGCATAGGTCAATAAGTGATTTTTTTAAAATTATAGGTTTTATATCTTTAATTGTAGTGATAGGTATTTTATATATTAGTTCTGAAATTGGAAATAATACACAACATTTAATTGATATCAAAGAGTATAGATACAAAACTAGAATAACAGCAGATATATTAAGACAAAGCTCAGATGACCTTACAAGATTAGCTAGACAATATGTAGTAACAGCAGATGAACAATTCAAAAAAGATTTTAATAGTGTTTTATATATTAGAAATGGAGAGTTGGCAGTTCCTAAAAACTATCATAATATATATTGGGATATACTAGAACCACTTAGAACAAAACTACATCCAAAAGAGAAAAAAATTTCACTAAATAGTATCATAGAACAGCTAGGCTTTGATAAATATGAATTAAATAAATTAAAAGAAGCAAAGCAAAACTCAGATGAACTTGTAAATTTAGAGATAGAAGCATTTAGTGCAATGAATGGACTTTTTAAAGATAAAAATGGAAACTATACAATATATGATAAACCTAACCAACAAAAAGCTATAGAGTTACTTCACTCAAAAGAGTATCTTAAAGCAAAAGAAAAAATTATGCTTCCTCTTGACCAATTTTTAGAACATCTTGATAGAAGAACATATATTGAAGTAGATAATTCTAAAAAGAAAATAGAAAATCTTAAATCAACTACTAATATTTTATCTTTTATTTTATTATTTATTCTTATTCTATCTTTTATTTTAATTAATAAAAAGATTTTAATTCCAATAAAAAATTTAAGTGATGCTATAGATAAACTTAGACTTAAAAAAGATATTGAAAAAAAGATATTTTATGATGATGAGATTGGATATATGACACAAGAGTTTTTTAAGATGAAAAAAGAGATAGAGGAAGATATTAAATTAATTGGTGAAAATAAAAGAGATATGCAAGAGTATCTTAATTTAGTTGACCAAAATATAATAACATCTTCAACAGATATAGATGGAAATATCATTTATATATCAGAAGCTTTTGCAAATATTAGTGGATATACAAAAGAGGAGCTATTAGGTCAAAATCACAGAATTATAAAACATCCTGATATGCAAGAAGATATATACAAAGAGTTATGGGAAACCATAAGTGCCAATAAAAAATGGAATGGTATTATTAAAAATAAAACTAAAAATGGTGATTTTTATTGGGTAGATGCAACAATATATCCAAATTATAATTTAAATGGTGATAAAATAGGCTATACTGCAATTAGAGTTGATATAACATCAAAAAAACAGGTAGAAAAATTATTAGAAAATGCTAAACAAAAAGAGAAAAAAATACAACAATATATAGACCTTGTAGATAAAAATATAATAACATCTTCAACAGACCTTAATGGAAATATCACTTATATATCTGAAGCATTTGCAAATATTAGTGGGTATCTAAAAGATGAACTTATAGGTAAAACCCATAGAGTAGTAAAACATAAAGATAATGACCCATCTATTTATGAAGAGATGTGGGAAACAATTTCAAATAATCGAATTTGGCATGGAGTTGTAAAAAATAGAAAAAAAGATGGAGGTTTTTACTGGGTAGATGCAACAATATATCCAACATTTAATTCTAATGGAGAAAAGATAGGTTATACTGCAATTAGAATAGATATAACAGATAAGAAAAAAGTTGAAAGTTTACTTATTACTGATGCATTAACTAATATCTATAATAGAAGATATTTCAACGAGATGTTTCCAATATATATTAATAAAGCAAAAATAGATAAAGATTATATCTCTTTAATTATTTTAGATATAGATCATTTTAAGCAATACAATGATACTTATGGACATCAAGAGGGAGATGAAGTTCTAAGAAAAGTAGCAGCAACAATAGAAAATAGTTTAAAAAGAGTTGGTGATATTTGCTTTAGATTAGGTGGAGAGGAGTTTGGAGTTATATTTAAATCCCTAGAACCAAAAGATGCAAAGCAATTTGCAAATAATATACGACAAAATATTGAAAACCTACAAATAGAACATAAAGGAAATAGTGCTAGTTCTTTTGTAACTGCTTCTGTTGGACTTGTTACTTTAAATATATTAAAAGAGATAGATGAAGATAATATATATAAACAAGCAGATGATATGCTTTATAAAGCAAAAGAATCTGGTAGAAATAAAATAGAGTCTAATCTATGAATTATGTTCTAAAAAGATATACTAAAGAGTTATTAGCTATATTTGCTATTATTATTTCTACAGTTATTATAGCTAGTTATATCACAAGTTCACAACTAAAAAGTAACTCTAATGAGTTGTATCTAAAAAAACTTTCTGTTTTAAAAAATACACTCAAAGGTAGTGTTGAAAACTATTTTAATAATAAAATAAATATTATCCAAACAATATCTCAAACAAGTGATACAAAAAATGCAATGGAGCAATTTAATAAAGCTTTTAATAATCTAAACCAAGAGTATAATGAGAATATTAATAATAAAAAGTTTCTTAATCTATTAAAAGAGCATCAAAAAAGGGTTTTTTATAATACTCCAAATAGTCCTAAGAAAAAAGCTTTGGATAGATATCTAGCATCTACAAATAATGGTAAAATATTACAAACTTTATATGTAGCAAATAACCCTTTTGAATCATCAAATAGAACTCTTTTTTTTAACTCTAATCAAAATCTTAGTTATGATAAAATACATAAAAAACAACATCCAAAATTTGTAGAACTTTTAAAAAGAAATGATTTTTATGATATATTTTTAATAAATACACAAGGTGATATAATATATTCAAGCTATAAAGAATTAGATTTAGGTACAAACTTAAAAAATGGTGTATATAAAAATAGCTCTTTAGCAAAAGCTTATAAAAACTCTATAAAAAATAATAAGGTGTCTTTTGGTGATTTTAAACCTTATGAGCCAAGTTATAATAAACCATCAGCTTTTTTTACAACACCTATAAAAAAAGATAATAAAATAATTGGAGTTATAGCTTTCCAAATATCTATAAAAGAGATAAATAATATAATGACATTTAATAAAGATTGGAAAAATATAGGTTTAGGTTCTAGTGGAGAATCATATCTTGTAGGTGATGATTATTTTATGAGAAGTGATAGTAGATTTATATTAGATACAAAAAATAAACTTGTAAATGATTTATCAACTACAGTTGGAGTTTTAAAAATAGATTCTGTTTCTGTTAAAAAAGCACTTAAAGGTGAAATAGGAAATGATATTACAAAAGATTATAGAGGGGTTAGAGTTTTAAGCTCTTTTAGCTCTGTAGATGTTTTAGGAAGTAATTGGGCATTAATTGTAGAGATAGATAAAAGTGAAATTAATAAAGAGATTAATAAAACAATATTTACAATATTAACTACAGGTATAATTTTAGTTATACTTTTTATGATATTTTTAGGATTTATTTTATTAAGACTTATTATTAAACCTATAGAAAATTTTGAAAAAAACCTTGATAAAAAAGTGGAACAAAAAACAAAAGACCTAAAAGAGTCTACAGCTATTTTAAATGATTATAAAAAAGCTGTAGATGAAGCTACTATAGTATCAAAAACAGATTCAAAAGGTATTATAAAATATGTAAATAAAGCTTTTTGTGAAATTAGTGGATTTAAAGAGGAGGAGTTAATAGGTAAACCTCATAATATTGTAAGGCACCCAAATAATCCAAAATCTATTTTTGAAGAGATATGGAGAACTATTAAAAATAAAAGAGTTTGGAAAGGTATTATTAAAAATAGAAAAAAAGATGGTGGTGAATATATTGTTCAAAGTACCATCGTTCCAATTCTTGATGATAATAGTAATATAGTTGAGTTTATATCTATACGAACAGATATTACAGATTTGATTAAAAAAGATGAAATTATTAAAGAGCAAATAACAGATGAACTTACAAAACTACCAAATAAAATTAAACTTCTTGAAGATATATCAGAATCAAAAGATAAAATAAAACTAGCGATTTTACAAATAGATAAGCTTAAAGAGATTAATGATTTTTATGGATATGAAAAAGGTGATTTGGTTATTATAAATATCACATCAATTTTAAAAAGAATAGTAAATAAAAACTATACTATTTATAAAATTAATTCTGCTGAATTTGCAATAATCTCAAATAAAAATATATCAATTGATAATTTTATAAAAACACTTGATAATGTTATTAAATATTGTGACCATAATGTTATAGCAATTGGAAATGATATGATGAATATCTCTATAACTGTAGGTGTGTCTGAAGGTATTAAAAATAAAATATTCTTTAATTCTGAACTAGCATTAAGAAAAGCTGTAGAAAAATCACAATCACTTCTTTCTTTTAAAGAAACTGATGATATTCAAAAAGAGTATGAAAATAATATTCTTATGACAAAAAAGATAAAAGAGGCTATAAAAAAAGATAATATAGAGATTTTTGGACAACCTATAAAAACAAACTTTGATGGTGGAAAATCTAAATTTGAGTGTTTAATAAGAATGTATGACCAAGAGCAAGAAAAAATAATCTCACCTTTTTTCTTTTTAGATATTGCAAAAAAAGCAAGACTATATCCAACACTTACAAAAATAGTTATAGAAAAATCTTTTGAACATTTCAAAGATAAAAAAGATGAGTTTTCTATTAATTTAAGTATTGAAGATATTTTAACTGATGATATTGTTATATTTCTAAAGAAAAAAATAGAGTATTATAAAATAGGACATAGAGTTGTATTAGAGATTGTAGAATCAGAAGGTATTGAAAATTTTGAAGATGTACATTCATTTATAAAAGAGTTTAAAGGGTATGGTTGTAAAATAGCAATTGATGACTTTGGAACAGGATATAGTAATTTTGAATATCTTATGAAACTTGATATTGATTATCTTAAAATTGATGGAAGTTTAATAAAAAATATAGATACAGATGAGGGTTCTGAACTTATTGTTGAACTTATGGTAAACTTTGCAAAGAAAATGGGAATAAAAACAATTGCAGAGTTTATACATAATAAAAATGTATATGAGAAAATTAAACAAATGGGGATAGACTATTCACAAGGGTATTACCTAGGTGAACCAAAAAATCTTAAAGATATAATAGAATAAAAAAGGATAACAGATTGACAAAATTAATAGATATAAAAGAGTTTTCATATTTTTTAAAAGTAAATAGGAACTATATTATAAAACTTTGGCTTGAAGAAGAGAATGTTTTAGAGATACTAAATAAACACTCTTTACCAATAATAGATAAAAATATTTTAATATTTCACGAATTTTGTGATTGTTTTATTAATATATTTGAATATGATTTTGCAATAGAGCAGTGTCAAAGTAAATCAACTTTTTTAAATCTAATGCACAATTATGAGGTTAGTTCTATAGAGTTATTTACTCTTATTATTTTACTAAAAGATTGCATTGAAAAAGTTATAGAAGAAAATGGTCACCTTTCAAATGCCTTAAGAAAAGAGTTAAGAGATATAGGTTTAAGTGTAAGTAATGAATTATCTTATAGTTATTTAGAGGTGCAAAATGGTGAAATTGACCATCTAAGTGAACATAATAATCTTTTAAATGAATACAAAAGAGCCGTTGATTTAAGTAATATTGTATCTAAAACAAATCCAAAAGGTTTAATAACTTATGTAAATGATAAATTTTGTGAAATTTCTGGATATTCTAAAAGTGAATTAATAGGTAAAGCTCATAATATAATAAGACATCCAGGTATGCCAAAAGAATCATTTAAAGAGCTTTGGGATACGATAAAAACAAAAAAACCGTGGAATGGTGTTGTCAAAAATATAAAAAAGAATGGAACAGAATATATTGTTGATTCTACTATAATTCCAATTTTAGACCTTGATGGTGATATTATTGAATATATTGCTGTAAGACATGATATAACAGAACTAGAAAATACAAAAGAGCAGTTAAAAAATATAAATCAACTAATGAAACATAAAGTTGATGAACTTCACCATATGACATCATCTTTAGAGCAACAAGCTACTACAGATAAGCTAACTGGTGCATATAATAGAGATAAATTTGAAGAGTGTTTTACAGAAGCTATAAATAAAGCATATTTAAATAATACTAAATTAAGTATTATACTATTTGATATAGACCATTTTAAAGCTGTAAATGACACATACGGACATCAAGCAGGGGATTCTGTACTAAAAGAGTTAGCTACACTTATTACTAATAATATAAAAACAAGTGATACATTTGCAAGATGGGGTGGAGAGGAGTTTGTTATTTTACTTCCTGATACAGATTTAGAAGGGGGATATCTTTTTGCTCAAAAATTAAGAAAACTTGTATTTGATTTTAATTTTACAAATATTGGTAAACTTACAACAAGTTTTGGAGTGGGAGAGTTAAATGATAATGAAAATAAATTAACACTTTTTGAAAAAACAGATAAAGCACTTTATATAGCTAAAAACAATGGTAGAAATAGGGTAGAAAAAGCACTTATAAGCTGTACCCTATAAAAGGAAAAGAGATGTTTAAGAATTTAAGTACAAAAAATAAAGTCTTATTACTTATGTCTATATCTTTAGGTATCTTTATGGTTTTAATTATAACTAGTATATATTTTGCAGAACAAGAGGATTTAAAAAGAGAAGAGAGTGTAATAAAAAAAGAGACTATAGGAGCTTATAATAATATACTTTTTAACTATGATATTTTTTATAAAAGTAAACTAGAAGGTATTATAAATACAAAAGGGGTTAAAGAAGCTATAAAAAATCAAGATAGATTAAAACTTCAATCACTTGTTGAAAATCAATATAAAATGCTTAAAAAAGATAATGAAAATATTAAAATTTTGCATTTTCATAAACCAAATGGATTAACACTTCTAAGAATGCATAAACCTAATAAATATGATGATAATATAGCTAAAAGAAGAGCTATGTGTCAATATGTACACAAAGAAAAAAAATCTATTACATCTTTTGAAGCTGGTATTAATCTTCTTGGATATAGAGTTATGATACCTATATTTTATGAAGAAAATTATATAGGTGCATTAGAGATAGGTACAAAAGTTAACTTTATACTAGACCAATTAAAAGAGTTTTATAAAGTAAGTGGTGTTATTTTTGCAAAACAAGCTAAAATATATGATAAAAATCTTATTAATGAAAATAATAAAGAGATTGGAAACTATAGAGTAGAGAGTAATAACTTAGATGATAAAGAGTTACTTGATTTATTACCTAGTGATTATGATTTAACTACAAACACTACTATTACAAAAAATGGAAAAATTTATGATATTTATGTTTTAAATAATAAAGATTTTAAAGGAGATACAGGGAGTTCTAAAACTTTAATATTTAATGATGTTACAGATATTCATAATCATTTTATAGATACTGTTACAAATGCTATACTACTACTTTTATTACTTTATTTTATTCTTATATTTTCAATGAAATTTGGTTTTGAAAAGATATTAAATAAAATAGACCAAACAACAAGTGATTTAGAAAAAAATGTAGCATTTCTAAAATCTCATCAATTAGCAATGAATGAATCAAGTATCGTAAGTAAAGCAAACTTAAAAGGGAATATAACTTATGTAAATGATAATTTTTGTAAAGTTTCAGGCTATAGTAAAGAGGAAGTTATTGGGAAACCTCATAGTTTATTAAGACATCCATCAAATCCTAAAGAGACTTTTGAAAATATGTGGAAAACAATAAAAGCAAAAAAAGTATGGAAAGGTGTGTTGCAAAATAGAGGTAAAAATAGAGATTATTGGGTAGATATAGCAATACTTCCTATTTTGGATAATAATGATAATATTGTAGAATTTATAGCAATAAGACACGATATAACAAAAATGATAGAGCAACAACAGATATTAGATGCAGCAGCTAATACAGATACTTTAACAGGACTTGGAAATAGATATAAACTAAATAACGATATAAAAAATAGTATTAATCCTGCACTTGCTATTGTAAATATAGATAATTTTTCACAAATAAATGACTTTTATGGTCACGAAAAAGGTGATATAGTTATAAAAAGTTTAGGGGTTTATTTAGAAAAGTTAAAAAATAATAAAGAGTATAAACTTTACCATCTTCAAGGTGATGAATATGTTATTTTTAATCAGAATGTAGAACAACAAAGTTTTATTGATAAAATTACTCAAATCACCTCTTTAGTGTCAACAGCACCAATTATGCTAGATAATGAAGAGATATATCTAAACTTAAGTACTGCTATCTCTTTTGAAAATAAAGAACGGATACACCCAACAGCTGATATGGCTTTAAAAATTGCTAAAAAAGAGAATAAAAATATAGTTGTATATAGCGATTATATATCTTTAAATGACCAGTATCAAAATAATATGAAATGGGCTAAGAAAATTAAAAATGGTTTATTAAATAATAAATTCACACCTGTATTTCAACCAATTGTAAATAATCAAAATAAAGAGTGGGAGAAATATGAATGTTTAGTAAGAATGGAAGATGATGATAAACTTATATCTCCATATTTTTTCTTGGATATATCTAAAAAAACAAAACATTATACAGATATAACAAAAGTGATGTTAAAAAAATCATTTGAGATGTTTAAAGATAGAGATGAAGAGTTTTCTGTAAATTTAACTATTGAAGATATTTTAGATGAAGATATATCAAAATATATATTTGATATGTTAGAAAAATATCAAATTGGGAATAGAGTAGTATTTGAGATAGTTGAATCTGAATCAATTGAGAACTTTGAAGAGATAGCAAAGTTTATAGAAAAAATCAAATCGTATAGCTCTAAAATAGCAATAGATGACTTTGGAACAGGATATAGTAATTTTGAGTATCTTATGAAAGTAAAAGCAGACTATATTAAAATAGATGGCTCTATGATAAAAAATATAGATAAAGATACAGATGCTCAAATGGTAGTATCTACAATAGTTGATTTTGCAAAAAAGATGAATATGAAAACAATAGCAGAGTTTGTAGAAACACAAGAGATATTAGATAAGGTAAATGAATTAGGTATTGATTATACACAAGGGTATTTTTATAGTGAGCCTAAAGCAAATATAAAAATAAAGGACTAATTATGTTTAAAAATTTATCAATAGGTCAAAAAATCCATTTGCCAATAATAGTAATGATGATAGTTAGTTTAACTATTATAGTGATAAATGGACTAAGTACTATAGATGATATAAAAAATAGTTCATTTGAAAGATTTGGAAAGAATATGAAGATATATCTATCAAATGAGATTAAACAAAAAGAACAAATAGGTTTAACAAATGCCATAAATCTATCATATAATCAAAAGATAATAGATGCTTTAGTTAAAAATAATAGAGATATAGCAATAGATAATTTAGTAGATATATCAAAAACTTTTAAAAAATCAACAGATTATAAAAGGATAAAGATACACCTTCACACAACTGATGGTAAAAGTTTTATAAGAAACTGGAATACAAGTGTATATGGTGATAATCTTTTATCTTTTAGGGAAAGTTTAAAAGATATCAAAAAACTTAAAGAACCATTTGTAACAGTTGAGAATGGAAGAGCTGGTATGCTTATAAGAGGTATATCTCCTGTTTTTAGTGGTGATAAGTATATTGGTAGTTTAGAGTTTATTCAAGGGTTTAACTCTATTGCTAGAAATGTAAAAAAAGATAAAAATTTCAATCTATTATTTCTTGCTTGTAAAAATTCAAAAAATATTGATAGATTTAATAAAGATATAATAAAACTAAATGGTCTTTTTCTATCTCAAAAAGATGCAATAGATAAAAATTTAATGGAAACTTTAAAAGAGTTTGACCCAAAAATGTTTAAAAACAAAGGGTATATTATAAAAGATAACTATTTTATAGTATCACTTCCTATAAAAGATCATAAAACTCAAAAGATAGGGTGTGGTATAATTGCTGTTGATATAAAATATGTATCTAAATCTATTGAACAATCAAAAGACTCTATGGCTAAACAGTTATTATTGATTGTTGTTGATATGTTATTGATACTTATACTTTTTCTAGTATTAAGACGCTCTTTAGATAAACCTGTAGATGGTTTAATAAGTAAATTAGATGATATACAACAAAGTCTAAATAATAACGATATAGATAAGCTTTATATAAATAATAGATTTTTGGATATAAAAAATGATGAGATAGGTAAGATACAAAAAACTATAAATTCACTTTTAAAATCTATTACTAAAAATTTTGTAAAATTACAACAAAATAAAAAATACACAAAAGAGTACTTAAAAGCAGTTGATGCTGGAAGTATTGTAAGTAAAAGTGACACTAAAGGTAATATAACTTATGTAAATGATGCCCTTTGTAAAAATACAGGTTATACAAAAGAGGAATTAATAGGTAAACCACATAATATATTTAGACATTCAAGTACTTCAAGAAGCATATTTAAAGAGATGTGGAATACTATTAAAAGTGGTAATATATATCATGGTTTATTTAAAAATAAAAGAAAAGATGGTAGTGCTTTTTATGCAAACATAACAATTGTTCCAATAAAAAATGAAAATAATAAAATCATAGAATATGTAGCACTTAGAGATGATGTAACAGAACTAGTAAACTCAAAAGAGGAGTTAAAAAAGACATTCTTTACAGACCCACTTACAAGTTTTTCTAATAGATTTAAACTTTTAGATGATATTGAAACTAATAAAGCTTCGTATCTTGCAGTAATAGATATCCATGAGTTTAGACAAATAAATGACTTTTATGGGCATAAAGTAGGTGATTTAGTTATTGTTAACTTTGCAAATAGATTGTTTGAACATTTTAAGATAGATGGATATAATGTTTATAGAGTTCATGGAGATGAGTTTGCAATAATTGCAAAACAAGAATATAGTTCAAAAAAAGAGTTTTTTAATAACTTACAAAATTTTATAAATAAAAATAAAACATATAATGTTACACTTGAAGGTAATGAGATAAACATAAGAGTAACTTGTGGTATATCATATAATAACAATAATTTAATCACTGAAACAGAACTAGCTCACAAAACAGCTAAAAAGCAATCAAAAGAGATACTTGAATATTCTGATGATATACAAACTGGTGAAGAATATAAAAATAATCTCGAGTGGACAAATAAGATTAAAGAAGCTATTAAAGATAATAGAATTAAAGCTTTTTTCCAACCAATAGTTAATGCTAAAAATGACAAAATTGAAAAGTATGAAACTCTTATGAGGCTTATTGAAAAAGATGGAAAAGAGATATCACCATTTTTCTTTTTAGATATTGCTAAAAAAAGTAGACTATATAAAGACCTTACAAGAATAGTAGTAACACAAGCCTTTGAAAAGTTTGCAGATACCTCTTATGAATTCTCAGTTAACTTAAGTGCAGAAGATATAATGCAACATAATATTAGCGAGTGGTTCTTTGAACTTGCTTGTGAATATAAAGTTAATAATCAAATAGTAGTAGAATTAGTTGAAAGTGAAGGTATAGAGTCTTTTGATATGGTGGATACTTTTATCCACAATGCAAAAGAAAATGGTATGAAAATAGCAATAGATGACTTTGGTACAGGGTATAGTAACTTTGAGTATCTTATAAAACTAAATACAGACTATCTAAAAATAGATGGTAGTTTAATAAAAGAGATAGATACAGATGAAAAGCTTTATAGTGTAGTTGAAACAATGACTCAATTTGCTAAAAAGAATGATATAAAAGTAATAGCAGAATTCATTGCAAATGAAAAACTGTATGAAAAGATAAAAGAGCTTGACATTGAGTATGGACAAGGGTTCTACTTAGGTAAACCTATGAGTGATATCTTAAAATAGATAAGGAAAAATATATGAAAATATTATATGTAGACCCAAATAAGGATTATGGAGAAAGATTTTTAGATTTTCTTATAGATAAAAACTATGATGTAAAATATACTACTAATTTAGAAGATTTTTATGAACAATATTCATTTTTTGAGCCACATTTAATTATATCAGAAGAGCAAATTAAAAATAATAATTCATTAAGTTTTATAAAGAAAATCAAAAAACAAAATCCAAATATAAAATCTATTATACTTACAGATAA